>JGI24159J19872_10002117_pt1 | contig 23177 bp, 12 predicted proteins | sample Ectturendosymbi4_FD_19872 | JGI IMG/M metagenome (IMG submission 19872) | reverse complement strand
CCGGCGGGAAGACCTGGCCCGATTGAGGGAGCTTCGCAAGGAGTTGAAGCATAGCAGTCATGTCAGCATGTTGTCGCTCGGCTTGTTCGCGGAACCGTTGCTCTTGGGACTGCATTTCTTCTCGTTGTTGCTGCAGTTCTTCCCGTTGTTGCTGAAGTTGCAACTGCATCAATACGACAAGCTTTTCCATGGTTGGGAGAGGGACTGCGGTTAACGATCGCCCGTCTTCGTTCAGTCCAGAAGAAAATAATGAGAATCCTCGTCGCCAGTAAAACTCTGTTGTGTTTTTCCCTGACAGAGTTTCAAAACTCAGAGCACCTTGTACAAAATGCACTGTACTTTATTCGGAGAAGATAGCGGCAAACAAGGCAGACAGTTCCGCCTACGGTTTGAGTACAGTAATGTAGAGCTGCAGAGCACGTATCGAATAGAATGAGTCACCAGCAAATGCGACAATATTTAGCAACCGACCACGAGGTACAGAGCGCGCAAAACAAATCAATGCACGGCATGGAATAAATCATTTGCTGGCAGAAACAATCAGCGCCGCGGCACTTGCGCCAAACGTGCACAAGGAAAGTTCGAGAAAACACAACTCTAACAATTTTACACAAGTGCTCTTCTTTGCAGTGATTTCAAGTATATTCTGAACAATTTCAATCTTGACACAGAATGCTCCAAAAATGCAATTGTGCAGGTGGTTGTCAGCATCAATTTTACAAGTGTGTGTAGGTTTGGATGAAGGGTCATTCCATGTCAACTGTCCCAGCCAGTCAACCCACCATCTCAGATTTTCCTTGAATTTCATAAGCAGGTAGAACTTTTCATGCTGATTCCAACAAACTATTTTTTTTAATTGGCTGAGGTTTCACAAAGTTATAGACCATACAAAATGGCTNCTTTTTGTAGTCAATAAAGNGTAACAACCAACAAAAAAATCATCAACTAACGTTGAAACCAAATCATTCACTGTAATCATTTAATTGTTGTAAAATCTTGAAAAGATGATGTCTCAAGCATCTATCTTCACTTGTGATGAAAAATTACAAAAATTGATGCACTTGCCCCAATTNTGGGGTAAAATAATGGGCAGTTATCAAAATCACTCATGCATGACATAAATTTTGAATGCTAATAATATGACGAGCACACCTGTTATTTGCATGTGCGATCCATCATCTGAAAGCTCTCATTGAGCAGATTTTAGTCTCAAAATATCCTGATTGTTCGATTACTTACCTACTCCCTAAGAGATTTACCTAATTATTTTGCATTTTTTGCCATAACTTTTGAACCAGCAATGCTAGAAAGCCTATCAATCCATAGGAAGACTCATTTTATAGCTTAGTTTCCACCAAAAACTAGAGCTAAAAAGAAGCTCTTGGCGTTGGCACCCAGGGCCTCATGACATCATCCAATTATGCAAAAACCTACTCCCCCATTATGATGTCATCGACAAAAAAACAAAACCCCAAACTTTATAAAATTTTTTTTTTATTGAAACTACAAGACTTTCCTTATCTTCAGAGGGTTTGAACAGCTTTCTAGTTTAATCGGCATGGAAGTTATGGCCTTCAGCCAAAATGGCCAAGGTTACCTATGGCAGGACTTCATTGTTTACCACAATTTGGGTAATTGAGCCATAATTTTGGGTCCAGAACTGCCAGAAAGCTAATCAAGGGCTCAAAGACTCAAATTAAAGCCTGGTTTCTAATACAAACTTGAGTCAAAAAAGTGGCTCGTTGGGTCTGGGTCCAATGACATCAGCCAAAAATTTGTAAACCTATTCTCAATTATAACATCACCCATAAAAATACTAAACTTTTTCAATTTAAAAAAAATCCAAACTACAGGACTTCCAGCATATTTAGAGGGTTTGAACACCTCTCTAGATCAATTGGCTGGCAAGTTATAGTTGTGCGAAGTTCAGCACAAAAAGTGGCACATGCAGCACTTAAAAGGTTAACTACATCGAAAGATTGGTAGATAATATTACTTTTGTTGGCAATATTTAAGCAGGGTGTTATATTGTTGAAGTCTTATTACACCACTCAACTTTTGCTGATTATATTTGTGTGTTTTGTCCAAGTGCACGTGGGTTGAAAAGTACACTAGATGTGTGTCAAGCTTATGCAGAATCGCATGGAATTATTTTCAACTATTTTCAAGGTCAGTGACGGATTTACGCATAGGACATGGCCTAGGGCCCCGCACAACTCATTTCTATGACGACTCATTGTCAACTTGAAGTTTGCGAAACTGCGCAAAGGCATAACTTAACAATTTACTTTGAAACTAGCGAAAATGCAAACGTCTAGGCTCTTATAAGTACAGTAACAACACAATAATATTGTTTGCTACGCAATGTACGAATCAGAATAGTGCTTTTCATCGGAATTCTGCAGTGTTTGGCGGTCTTGTTTTGTTGCGAGCTTTTAGTCAGTGGAACATTGAACATCAAGTAAGAAAGTGCTGTGGGAAAGGTTTGATACTAAGGAACACGGCTGGGCGCGAGACAGATGCAGGCCGTCTGTATGAAAGTGGTTACAGGCGGTAGCGTTGCCAGCCCAAAACTATTTTAAAGACAGCAACGGTATTTTGTTCGGGACACTGCCTGTCAAAGCACAAAATGACAAGGTATGCTAGAAATTTAGGGGGAATGGTCCCATTGCTCCCCTGGCTATTCCTATGGTTACAAAAAAAAGAATGAAAAAGAAAGAACAGTACTTCCTTGATGTTCAATCTTCCAGATAATAAAGCTCGTAAAAACGTAAGACAGTCAGACACGGCAGAACCCCGATGAAAAGCAATATTGTCAGCACTAGCGTACGGAGGGGGGCCACTGTGCCATGCCCCCCTCAGACCCTAAAAATCAAAAAATGTATAAACAGTATTCGGCAGTGGCGTCACTAAGGAGGGGCAAGGGCCTCAATTTAAAATAAACTGACTTTGTTTTTTGGTTACTGATACACGCATTACGCAACTTTTTTTATGACTACTGTGCGTTTCCTTTTCTTCATTTACATTTTACGATTTCATTCTTTCACTGACAAAGTTGCTTCACGCGTGGCTGTTAAGTAACTTAGCACAGGTAACAATGAACACCAGAAAAAAAGCTTCGGCTGGCGTGAGATGTGAGCCCACAAACTTCAATAAGCATCTTCGATAAGCGATACATGTCTAACATCCAAGCACGCATATAGGTTTATTTCATGAGCCTTAGGCAACAACAGTTCAGTTTTCTGTCTCACCGGCTAATAAGTCTCGTAAAAGCTTTATACTAAAACTTGCTTCCAGAATGCACAAAATGCGTATTTTTAGGTGTAATTTTGTAAAATTATCACGGGGGAATGCCCCTGGACCCCCTAGAATTGTCATGCCTTTGGCACTTCCCCTAAAATTGATTTGTGACGTCACACGATTGTGACAAAACTCTGCCCCCCCTCGGAAATTTTCTGCGTACGCCACTGATTGTCAGTATTGGATGCTACATTTGGTTGTTACCAATTAGACTTCCCACAAACAGAGATCGTTTGTTGAAACTCTATACGCCTACGTTAATTAAATCAGCTAGAACAGTTTCTTGTGAGTTTTACTTGGAAAAATGTGTCTACATTCAGCTTACTTCATGTGGTTAGCTGAGGGTGCAGGGACAATAATTTGCTGTGCAATACTTGTCTTCATGCTATTTACCTTCAGTCTAGAGCAGGGTTCTCCAAACTACGGCCCGCAGGCCAGATCCGGCCTGCGAAGACGTTTTGTCAATAATAAAAAATAATATATATACGAAAAACTTATTGACTTGGGAGAATGGAACATAGCCGAAACAATGAAATTACTTGAGAAGTCTGGCCCACAAATTGCCGTGTAATTTCTTATATGGCCCTCAAACAAATACGTTTGGAGACCCTGGTCTAGAGGATTAAAACACTGTATTTTGTATTGCTTGGAAAATGACAACTTAACAACGGCATAAACAAACCCTGTGTCCACTGAATGGATTGTGTCTGTTTGTTCCATAAAATATATGGTTACTATAACAAAAGAGTTTATGTACAGTTCATCAGATCGACAACTAGACAAAATTTTTGAAAGCGGCAACATGGACCTGCATGAAAATGTGTGTATCCGAAAAATAAACCTAAAAAAAGCTGGAAATCACAGAAATTTAACGAAGAGAATTTGTGAACTACCCGAAATTGCCATTTGTTCCAGAGAAAAATGTAGGAAAGGCTTTAATTTCTGTTGAAGATCTAAGGCAGGGGTGCACAACTTGCAGCCGTACGGCCACGTGTGGCCTTCGATAAAAATTGATGTGCCCTTTTATATTTAAAATATAGAGGTTATGGTGACGGTGCATTACTAAAAACTCTGTCTGCTGTATGAGTATACAGTACTAAGCAAAAAGAAGGCCAAACAAACGTGTGGAAGCAGGGTAGGCTCAGTGTGTGAAAGCAGAACAGAAGCAATGCAAAACATAAAACATCTTGAACTCACTGGCGACCTGATCTAAGGCAGTCATAGAACCAAAGTCAGCTCCACAAAAGATGGATTCTTGAGGGGACACTACACATAAGAAGGGCATACTTTAACTCTTTTCAGTCAAATAGCCAAGTCACACTTGCGTGGGGCCCCGAAAACCAGGATGAGCCCCGCGCTCCCTAAAACCATCCCTGGTTAGGGTCTTTACTTATCGCCAAGAATGTACTTCAAAAAGGGCAACCATATCCGTCCACCAACTGCTTGAATTGATCACGCAGACAGTTCATGACTGGTGTGGGGTACTTGAGAAGCTTTTCTCTTGGTCATGACAACTGGATAACAAGGTATGAATTATTCCTCAAATACAAAACAGCAAAATTACAACGCCATTCTGCTTACAGAGGCTCCAAGCTATGGAATGAAATTCCGAAAGACCTATTAAATAGACCTTACCATACATTTACAACTTATGTAAACAGCTCCTCTTTCAAATATAAATTAAATTGATTCCTGGCATATGTATGCACTTGCTTCATTCTAAGCAAGCAAACCCATCTTTGTCTCTAGTTAATTCATTACTCATGCCGCTGCTTGTTTGCGACGTTTTTTTCTGCACTTGATCTGTTATATATCTTGAGTTTTTTTCTTTTGTGTGTTTTTTTTCCTTTATTTCTTTGCGACAAACTTCTGATTGCCTTTCTCTTTGTTCTTTATAAGGGTTGGCTGACATGTTGACCTCGTGGTCATTTCCCCAACCCTCGCAGTCTTTTGTTGAACCACGTGTTTTTCCACATCTCGCAAAATAAAATTGATTGATAGGTCAATCAAGTTTGTACACTTTGAAGAATGAAGAGAAAATCGGAGCTGAAGTTTGAGGCATTACATGGTGTTTAACACAATTTCATTCTCTGTTGACCATGTTTCACATTGATTTGCAGGATGCTTGTTTAGCAGTTGGATTTAATTTGTTAGATGTATAATAATACTTCAACATTAGAGGTAAGAGTAGTTGTTTTCTAGGTTCAAAAATCAAAAGAATAAGTGCTGAGCATAATCAAGAATTGACAAAGGACATCATTAGAGGCTGTATAAAACATCTTTTCTCATCGTACAAAAACAACATCATTCAAGGCTGTGAAAAACGCATTACAAACATGATATCATTGGAGCCAGTATGAAATGATTTTTTTCACAATGTCCTAGACTTGTATGTAGCTCCACTGGTTCATAAGTTATAGTCAAATGAAAAATCTAAAACCACAATGCAGTTTCATAAAGTTCACCTGCTTTGACGACAGTGAACTGCCATGTGCCGCCAATGTGCCAATGTGTTATTAACACAATGTGTTATTAACACAATGTGCCAATGTGTTATTAACACAATGTGTTAATAACTTTTGCAGCACAGCTGATATATGTAAAAATGCTGCAAATGTTTCACACAAAAAAGTTCATTTTTTTGTGGGAAACCCTCATGCAAACTGCACAATGAACTACTAACTTACTTCATTTACTTTCACAGAAGCAGACTGATTTTCGAACTCTGGTGCATGTAAGTTGATGTTCAAAACTTTTACAATCACACTCACATTCGAAACGTTGTGAGCATTGCTCTGAAAGATGTTACAAAAAACTATCATTTTTACATCATATTTCATATCAAACTAATCTAACATTTTAGTTGCAAAAAATACTGAAAGCATGCAAACTCAGCAAAGAGTATTGTGTTGTTCTAAACAGTTGCATCGTACCTAATTGGCATAAATCATTACTTTGACATTTCACATTGAACAAATCTTTACTGAAATTTGCAAACTCTTTTCATACTTTATAGTGCACATAAAAGTTTTAAAACATCATGAGAAACTAACTGCAGGTAACATGTTCCAAACCAGGTTTGATGTAATTGAATCAAATCCAAGAAAAAGCACTCAGGTTTTCTTAAAAAATCCCACTTAAAAAAACAATAAAAACCACCAAAAAAACACTCTCTACTTTTCCTTGGAAAAATCTACTATAACTTAAAAAATAAAATAAGCAGAAAAATTGTGCAGTTAACTGTAATGCAGTTAACCGAGGTAAAATATATTCGTACTTTGGAATCAAACGAAAAGCAGCGGTTTTTGGTTGCCTTACCAATGACATAGCTTCTCCGCCAATTGTGCTAGAGACTGTTCAAACCCTCAAAAGATTTAGCAAGTCGTCTAGTCCACAATGAGCAAAAAAATTTTTGGTTGGGGGTTGCAGATTTTTTGTGCGTGATGTCATAAGTGAAAGAGTTTTTTTGGCCAATTTGGCTCGTATTACCTGGCCTACAGCCCAACTGCTAGACCAAAGTATTTCATTGAAGTTTTCATTGGAAATTAGGCTGAGTCCAAGTCTTTTAAGCCTTTGATTGAGTTCCTACATTTCTAGTTCAAAAGTTATGATCTAAAATAAACAAAATAATTAGTTGTCTAATTAAAAGATTAATCCAATATTTTGTTTATTTCAGATCATAACTTTTGAACCCAAAACCCCAGCAGGTCATTCAAAGTATCAAAAGACTTGGATTGTAGCCTAGTTTCTAATAAAAACTTCATCAAAATACTACCATCTAACAGTTTGGGCCCAGGACCAGGTGAAGTGGGCCAAGGAGGCCTAAAAGCCCTCCACTTATGGTGTCCCAAAAAAATCCGCAAGCCCCAACCAAAAACTTTTTTTAATTGCAAACTACAAGACTTGCTAAGTCTTTTGAGCTTCTGAACAACTCATTAGCGCTTACTGCACAGGAGATAATCCCATGCAAAGTCACATGCGATCCGGCTGTTGTCACGCGAACCACTTGAATGAACCAGGCTGTGAAAGTGTTATTCAAATAAAATAAACAGCAGTGAATTTCAAAGGACTTGAAAAAAAAAGAATAATTCGAACAGCTTGAGTAAATTATACCGGTTATCTTTTTCAGCTCTGTAAAATCAGTATATTTTAACCAATCTTCTTCCCTTCTATGCATATAAACTTTCTCTGATGTTGGACCATACCAAACCATATGTTGAAAAAATACACTCTACAGATGCTGAAAAAGATAACCTACAGAACTAATACACTTACACTAGTAGGGCATGATATAATAATACACTCTACAGAACTAGTAGGGCATGCACATGAACTTCACGTGGAACTGCAGATGTTGTGTGGGAGCAACTTTTGTGTGTTTGCTGTGTGCATGCTTGCAAGCCTTAGTACTTTGGAATGAACTGACCAACAATACTTTGCAAAAACAAAGATGGGGTACATTTCTTTACCATCAATTTTGAATGCCATAATAGATATAACAAGTTACTATAGTGCAATTCTGAAAATTGTGATATTCAATAATGCAATGAAAACAATTCAGAATGGGGTTTGAACAAAAACCTGTTTCTTTTAAAAAAACAAAGAAAACAAAAGAAACCAGTGGGTTGCTTTTTTTTGAAAAAAAATGGGTTTTTCTCAACTAGAGATCGACCGATATTTGGGTTTTACCATTATATCAGTATCAAGCAAAACGGTTGATTTTATCGGCCTCAGTAAGTGTTCACAATACGCTGTTATATTCCTCACGCAGCCAGACAACTTGCACAAGAAATCACAACAAAGCAAGTCAAAACAGTTATCTTGCAGCAACACTAGCAGGCGTGCTATCACAAACAAGCACATAAGAGGAACCATGGAGCACATGTCAGCTGTTGCAGCCGGAAGGTTTTGCAATGCTTGAAGCTTATTGTCTATTTAGACCACACTACCATGAGCAGGTGTTATGTATGAAGAAACTCCAGTGGTAGTTCTAGAGTTTTCGCAGCATGAAAAGTTTGATTGTAACTTGCGGTGCACCAGTCCAATCAATGCCTGGTTTAGCGCAGATTATTATTTTTTTTAAACTTGCATGAAAAAACAATTGCATTACGTTAAGCAACATTTATGGTGTTACGAATATGATTACAAATGTAATCACTACTCACTAGTGACACCAACTGTCGCTGTGAAGCAGTTGCACGTAATATCTTAAAGGGATTCGACTTAATTTGATGTATTAGGCTGTAAGTGTGCAATTTTATACTGTATGCAAGCTAAAATGTCCTGTTCGTGGGTTACGTTAATTGACATTTTCCAAGAGGCACATTAATGATAATTGTAATCTCACAATCCAAGCTGTTGCAACACACTGGTTTGTGGACGTGGCACACAAGCTACAGTAGCACTACTCCAGTGTTTCACAAATACGTTGAAGCGGTGATTTGGCGATTAGTCCAATAACATCACAGTAGTCAGTATTATTTGTTGGATCACAATTGCTGTTGTTCATTTGTTAAACAACCAGCAAAAGCAATATTTGCAACAATGCAACTTAAGCAAACTAAAAGCGGTGTTTGTGTTTGGATCAGAACTACTGTGACATTATTGTGCAATCATTGGATGCGTAATTTGCACCTGTGCACGTTAAGCTGTTGTCGTGGCAACTTGTTCTTAAGGTATTTACTTTTGGCGGATGGGTGGTAATCGGTTATAGACGAGTGCTGGTTAATTTTGTTTAGGCTAGGTTGCAGATTAACCGCTAACTTACTGTTCATTTGCACTCTTGCCAGTGCAGGTCACATCTAGATCTTATAACAAAAAGCGCTGAACATAGAAACCATCACATTTGCTCATCAATCGACCTCATACCTTAGGCTCAAGATGCAATTGTAAACAGTGTCAAATGTATGTAGTCATTATGTTTAATCTTTTGTAGATGGAACTATACCATGCTAACAAGTTTTCGAGGTTCATTAAAAATCATGGCAAAATATTTCAATATTTTAGCTCATAAATCCTGATTTTTGAAGTTTTGAAGAAGTGGTAAGGCATAGCATATATTATATTGTTGATAATGAAGCAGAAAATAAGATATAAAAATTTTGGAAATATCGGTTAGCAGCCCAAAATCCATATTAGTCAATCTCTATAATCAGCCCTGTTCCAAACACACCATAAATATAATTTGCAAACTTCTTTTGGTTGATATTGGGAACAAATAATTCAATATTTCATTTAAATGAAAAATGTTGTGAATTCAGTTAACAATGGTCACCGACAAATGCAGATGACCCAAGATATTGCATATCTTTAATCACATAAACCAAATGTTCACATAGAAATATTTTTTCAGTTGTAGCTTTGTATCATTAAATCACATATATCACTTCAAAGTGTAAAGTGTGCTGCATTGATGTTGTTGAAAGCAGTCCATGAGCTTCTACCCACAGATAAAGAGGTATGGCACTTGATACAACTTGTTGGCAATTTCAGTTAACACCTTCGACGCCAGGTAGATTTACCTTTAAGACCTGCATGAGCCACTTTTATGCATCACTTTGTACCACCATAACATGCCAGCCAATTCAGCTAAAATGCTGTTCAAACACTTTAAAGATGCAGGAAGTCTTCTAGTTCAGATTTTAAAAAACTTATTGTTTTTTTTTGTGGGTGACATCACAATAGGGGTAGATTTTGGTATTTTTGGCCCAAGTTACCAGGCTCTGGGCGCCAACGCCAAAAGTTAATTTTTTTACTCATATTTTTAGTAGAAACTAGGCTATAATACAAGTCTTGAGCTTTGATGGGCCACTAGTGTTTGCGGTTCAAAAGATATGGCCAAAATTTTGAGTATCAATTAAATGGGGGATTAATTAATTAATTTGTTGTTTTTTGGTCATAACTTTTGAACCAGAAACACTAACAAGCCAATCAAGAGCTCTAATGACTCAGATTATAGCCTAGTTTCTACAAAAACCTGAGTCAAAAATTGGCTCTTGGTGTTGGTGCCCAGGGTAACCTTGGCAGAAAATGCCTAAACTTACCCTTATTATGATGTCACCCACAAAAAAAACAAAATCTAATAAATCGAAACTATAAGAGTTCTCACATCTTTAGAGGGTTTGAACAGCTTTCTAGCTCAATCATCTGAGAAGTTATGATGGTGCACAGTGGCGCTAACAAGTGACTCACATGAGAATGGAAGTACGAATACATCGTACACTGGTGCCTAAAATGTCAAGGGATTAACAGCACATGTACCTGTTTTTTGAAGCAAGAAATGCTGTTAAGCATGCTGATTGCTGAAAGAGCTTAAATCAACAACAACTGGAAGTTTTTCGCAAATAAATGTTTAGTATGCATATTTGTAATAAATTTTACCTCATTTTTATCATTGTGTGTTTTCCATTAAGTAACATATAAACAAGCTTGTCTCCTAAAACACAACAAACGTTTGTAGTGTATATCAATTGGTGTGTGGTAAGATCCATGCAAAAAGAAGTAGCGTTCAGCCAGCAATTTCTAGAACTTCTATAAGTACCTTTACATCTCACAGCTCTAACAGTCTGTGTTCTCTGTTAGTATATGCTAATGTCTTGCATGCAAATGTACTACATGCAATTGGCAGTGCATGCTAATGTCAATCCAATATTGTCCATGTGAAATTGGACTATGCACAAATGACTCTCAACTGATTTAATGAACAGCAAGCTAAACCAACAAGATAGATGCAACAATGTAAAACTCTAACCTGAGGTGAGCAGCTGACACTTCCATTAATCCAATTATTTTTCCTAGTTATGTTATCTGGAGTTTCAACATCCAAAGAGTTTGAATTGTTGTTATAGAAAAAATATAGAGGGAGCTGATCATGAAGTTGAGCAATTGCATTTTGAACATCACAGAGGTTTTCAATGACTTTGGTACCATATGGAGCATATTCATAAACCTCACCAGTTTTGTTTGATGAACAACACCCAGAACCATCTGTAAAGCACATAAAGCCAAGTTAGAAACCCATACACAAAATAACATTTGTTTCTGTAGTTAGATATTTTTATTGACATGAAATACTTTCCTTGAAAAATGGAACTAGAAAAAGTACATCAGGTGTTTCACAATCATGTTTTGGCCATGTTCATGTTTTGCCCATACAATCATTGGAAAAAAATGAAGAGCAGAAACAGTATACTTAGCAACAAAAATAAATAACATATCAATGTAAGGTTTTTGTATCGGGGTAATTTTAAACAAACTTCAATTAAAAGTGTATCTCCAGACCAGACATGGGGTAATCGTAATCGATTACAGTTTTTTTAGTAATTGTAATCGATTGAATTCACCAAAAATGAAATTTAATCGTAACCGATTACAATGCCAATTTAATCGTAATCGACAATTACATTCATGAATGAACTTGGAAATCTTCACCCTGCATCACTGTGTGCTAAACCACGGCTGCAGTGGCTGAGTTTCCTCCTTTATCATCGTTTGTTATGGTTATGTTTCATTATATTGCATTCATTAATATCATATGTTGTCTGAAAATATATTTACATCAAACCATGCAAATGGAGTTTGTTTTTGTTCTGAAGCTGCTTGAAGGCAGATGTAATCGCGATTGTAATCGTGATTACTTTCAATGTAATTGTAATCGATTACATTGTCATCTTGTTTATTCGTAATCGTAATTGACAAGTAACCGTAATCGATTACATTTGTGCTGTTATCACCCCATGTCTGCTCCAGACATTTGATAAAAGATCTGAACTAACTTCTAATGAATGCTAAGAACACAAAAGTAGGAAGCAAAGGAAAATGTATGGATTTGCAACACAGAAAAACTATTTGTAATCTAAATTAACAATTTGTGCAAGTACGGGGATACTATGTACTGTTTAGGAATGGTGCACTGGTACATGTGTATGGTGTATAACTTGTATGCATACAGGCATGTGTGACTTCATAGTCACTAGTTATGCACGTATCATTTCAAAATGCACTTGTTACATAGCATACATGGCTTCAAAATAGTCTTCAAATTTCCTCATTCACTAGGAGGCAAGAAATACTTGTGCTGCAGTCATACAATAGCAGATGCATTTTGAACAAGCAAAAGCTGAGAAGAAACATGCTGGAGCAGATCTCTGACAACAAAAGTTGCATTCACCACAGAAAATATCTTTGGGTAAACATTCTGAAAGACAACTAATGACAAAATCTGCTTAAGCACTTTGCTCCAGCACCTTGGCAATGGTCTACATATTGTAAATAGGGTATGTATGGAACAGATGTGGGGGCTGCACACCAATATGTATCTGGTCAAATTTTTTTTAAGGATACCAGCCATATTCATTTTCATTTGTAAATGCATAAACATACATAATATGATATAGGCTTGAAGTAAAAAAAGTGGAATATTTAGGGGAGATCACTGTGAATCAGCAAGTGCTTGAACGCATTTTTATAAATTTGGGTGTGCTAAGGTGCGATGTTTATGCCAATACTGCTGCTTGTTGCAAAGCACTTCAACATGTTGCTGGAAGTTTACAAGTGCTAGGCTCATGAGCATATTGCAGTGCTACTCATCATTGTATAAATTTAGGACAGGAAGTGTTTCCTGAATCTGAACTACATTTGTTTTCAAGAGAGCAAACACTGGGCCTAAAAGAACCTGGAGAACAGTTTTGAGGCCTTTAGTATTAGCTTTCATAATGCTATTTTCTGGAAATGTGTCACTATATGAATAGGCACTGAGTTTGAAATTTCTATGGAAGTGCAAAATCCATGACATCACAGAATATGATGTCAAAACCTATGATTGTTAGTTTTCTATTCTACATATATCTGAAAAAGTCTCATTAAATTTCAGAGTAAAGTCCTAGTACTTGTTAACAAAGAACTGCTCAATCAAAAAATGAAAAATTAGCATCAGTGCCGCATTCCTGACCAGAATTGGCACATGCCCGCACTCCTGTACTTGGCGCCCATGACTATATTGTCATCTGGTGCATTTTTGTCACTTTTTTGTTGTTTGAGGTTTTACCTGTTCTTGTTTTAGCTTTTTCAGCATTTTCACCCATAAGCATTGCTTGCAGACTGTGGGACTGAAGATTTATGTTACGAGAAATCAATTCTTATTGTGAACAATATAGCCACAAATATCAAAAATATACATTATTTTATTCAACGTTTTAGCTTAGCTGTAAGCCATCATCAGAAATATAAATGAAAAACAGTTAGAAAGAAAAAATAAGAATGCAGTTTGAAGGTATTCCACCATTCCCTCTAAGATGTTGTTAAGTCAGCTGGTGCACAAAATGTGCTGTCAAGATCAAAAGAAAGTTGGGAGCCCTTTATATATTTTCCTAGAATGCGTCCATTTTCAAAAAAATACATTTCATCAACCATTTAAACTGGTCTTTACTATTTTCAACACGTACACACAACATTTTTGATACACAACCAAAAAGGCAGTCATCACATTTACCAGGCAATAAATGAGATAAACAGTATGGTTAAGAAGTAATTGTACTCTGTCCTACCCAAATCCACAGACTGCACTGTGGGCCCATGATTGGTTGCAATTTCAAGTCATATCCAGGACTGAAACAATTGAAAAAAGCTTAATTTAAATCAAAAAAGAGTTGACACAACCTCTATGGCATCGCGGAATTGACTGCACTATAGACATAAAAAACTCATTTAAAAATAAAACATCGTGGGTCACATGTAACAAACAAAAATGAAATATATTGTTCTTCTGGGTCAAAATCTTCATTTTCGGCTGACATGCGTTTGAAGTCCAATGCATGATGGTTCTTGGAAGAAACCCAGTTCAAACTCTCTGAAGATGTGGAAAGTCTTATAGATTAGATTTAATAAAATTTAAGAGGTTTTGCATTTTGGTTTTTCTGTGGGTGACGTCATAAAGATGGTAGGTTTAGGCATGCTTGGCCCACTTTAATGGACCCTGGGACCCAACCTAACTGGCCAATTTTTTGACTCACGTTCTTTTGGAATCTAGGCTATAATATGAGTCTTTTCAAAGCTCTTGATTGGCCATCTAGCATTTGTGGTCCAAAAGTTACGGCCAAAAAAAGAAAATTTTGACAAAAAGCATGATTTGCCCATGTTAGGCGAATCTTTGTTCAACCATAACTTGCCAGCTGATTAAAGCTAAAGCAGTGGTTTTCAACCTTTTTTGTACTGCGACCCATTACAGCAACCCACTATAACCGAACAACCACCATCTGAAACTCGAATAAAGCATATGTAATCTAGGTGTGTACATCCCCTCTTCTAAAAATGGTTCAAGGCCCCAGGTTGAAAACCACTGATCTAGAGAGTTGTTCAAACTCGATGAAAATCTGCATCTTTAGAGCCCTTGACTGGCCTTCTAACATTTGTGGTTAGGACATGACTTCAAAACAACAAAATTAAACAATTAACCTTTAGGGAATGAATTAATTATCAAATTTTTGGCATAACCTGCTAACTGCAAACACTAGATGGCCAATCAAAGGCTCCAAAGATGCAGATTTTGCCTAATTTCATTTTTTTTTAATGGGAAAAAATTGCCCCTTGCAGGTTAGGGCCCAGGGTCAGGTAACCTGAGCTACAAAAGCCTAAACCTACTCCCATTTATTATGTCTCCCCAAAAGAACCTCAAATCCAAAACTTTCCAATTTTTTTATCGAGAGTACAAGTAAATGGTTTGCTCTCTAGCTCAATCACCTAGCGATTTGCGGTCGAATATGTTGGCATAATTTTGCACCAAAATTTTGGCACATGTGGGACTTGGGAAAAGGCCTATAACTACTCCACTTATGACATGGGAAAAGCCTATAACTACTCCACTTATGACATCATTCACAAAAAATCCAAAACCCAAAACCATAAAAATTTTTTCACTGCAGACTTGAAGACTTGGTGAATCTTTTAAGGGTTTGAACAGCTCCATAGTGCAATCGGCAGTGGTGTTATGCCATTGTAAAGACACGTGCATACTGCTTGATTTAGATTGAAACCCCACCAGCTTCAACAGTGTTAAAGAGTGCAATTAAAACAATCCTAACAGGGTTAAGCTTTTTCAGATGTACAAACCTGAAAGTAAATTTACATTTATCAGAGCACACACTATGCTTTGACATGTGGGCTGGCTTCAACATTTTTATCAGTTTCTTTACTTAAAAAAATGAGCAACAACCTTGCATAAACAAAGACAGTTTGGACCAGGACAAATTTCTTTATAAAAGCTTTCTGGGCAGCTTTTACCTTTTGTTTTACCAAAAACATACTAATTATATTCAACTAAAGAATCAATAACATCTGCTTTGTTGTCTGTTTCTTGAAACAAATATGCGATGACTAACTTTGAACTAATTCTGATGAAGACAAAGAAGCAACCAATTTTAAAGGCAAGTCAAGTTGAAATCATCTGATTTGCAAAATGCTTTTGTAGATAGTTGGTTAACAAATTTCTGTTCAGGCTGGTTAACAAACAGGTCCATGCAATGTGCAACAATACCATTAAAACCAGAACAAAACTTAGGCATAGACCTACTACAAATCTCATTAGCAAAATCTGATGAGTTATAAATTAGCTAACAGTAAGGTTTTAAATACTGTGACCTACCACACAATTTTGCATCACATCCAACAAGCATCAAGTTTTTGAAAACCAGTTAAAAAACTCATGATGCACTGCACATATCTGACAAAACTCACCTGTAATGGAAAGCCTGGCTGTAAAGATCACAAGAAAAGCAGAAATCTTTAAAAAATACATAATTTTGCCTGTGTCAAATACAATTTATATAATCACATCGGTATTTAGGCTTGACTTCCTCACAATTTAACAACAGAGATGCATACGAGCAACCTAAAATATTATCAAAAAGTGAGAAGTAAATAGAATGTCATTCATTTGTTAAAATTCTGCTAACATGCTCAAATATAGTCTGTCACTGAGCTTTCTGACTTTTTTGACAATTGAGTTTATGACAGTAGCTGCATGGTTGGTTTTATGATTCCATGTCAAATCATGCCTTCAGACAAAGGATCATAAACCACACACTTGAATCACCTTGGACAGATCAAATACATTCCCCAGCCAGTGGGTTACATAGCTGAACTTCATATCAAACTCAAAGTGAAAGTAGTTCATAACAAATGGCCTGTTCAAACATTAATGAAATCTAAAACAAACATGAGAAAAAGGAGCAATGTCTTTGCTTGTGGAACAAACAACTAAATGAATAAAACTTAGCACGATGCATTTTAAAGAAAACATGGTCACTTGAGTAACATCATATTTTAAATGGTTAATCATTAATTGTGCAGCTATTATGACTAAATCCAAAAGAATGAGAAAATCATTTTACGCAGGTATAAATCAAATATATGTAATGCATGTAACCTTTTAAACTACTGTTTGCACTTTTTCAGCAGACTAGTGCTACAAATAGCATTTTCACAACAGAAAACTTACAATTAATAATAAATTTTTTATTCCGTAATATCTTGTCTGCAGCCAAAAGTTATGAACTTCTTTAACAAAAACATGGTTGGAATGAACAATTTAATACATTAGGATATTTCATCACTTCAATCATATGTTGAAACTACTTTTCATCGAATGAGATGATTATTGCCTAAGTTTTCAGCATAACGCTTAATTCATAACTATGTGATATATCTGGTATATTGTATATTAACAGATGAAGGAAAAGTTTCTATTCTCCATCAAGGAAAACATAAAATATCGATTGTTTCAGAACAGCTAGAATTATTTTCCTGTATTTTCAATCATGCAGACCCAATCAGTGTGCAGCACAAACTAAGCAAAATGCAGCAATCGTTCCATTCAACTAAAATCTTGTGAATAATCTTACAAGCTTACCTTGAGATGTATTTCTTAAACATCTTTTTCAAACCGGACCTTGTCTATCAATGTACAGAAGTGATTGAATTTCTATCCGTCTGGATACAGCAAACAATTTGTTAGCATTAAATATTAAACACTTCAGGATAAGATTAAAGGTTTTCACAATTATTACCAATATCACAACACATACCAACAAGTTCTCATAATTAGCAAGTATAAAGTAATCTGAAACCAAATTTTCTAAGGGCTGGTAGTATAAACTAAATTGTGACAAAACATAACTTTTTACCAAAAAAGTTCTTCTAATAAATTTGTCTCCATCAGGTTAGATACTATGAAGAGCAGCTAATTTACTGCACTTGCCCTGAATTTCCAATATTAGGAATGGGTTTGCATTCAAGCATAGTTATCACCAATTCAGGAAGTTTTTTTGTCAGCATTGACTAGGACAAGGGTCGGGAACCTTTCTGGGTAAGGGAGCCATGAAATCTACATATTTTTAATTGTATTTCTGTCAGAGCCATATAATATTTTTCAACACTTAACGCAACTAACTTACTTAACGTGTGCATTTTTAAGCAAAATAAACAATGGCAAAAGTCTGAATTTTTGCTTTAGTAACATGCTTCTTATTGTTAATGCGATTTCTGGCGCTGTATGGTGTTGCTGATGGCTTTATTACAGAAAAAGTTTCGTCCATAGCAATCGTGTTAAGAAAATATCAAGTGAGGCAGTTGCCATCATCAAAAGAGCCACATCTGGCTCGCGAGCCATAGGTTCCTGACCCCTGGACTAGGATAAGAAAGTTGTACACAAAATATGCACAAACAACACACATATACAAAAGAGAACACCAAGTGCCGTACATTCAAATTTAGCACATCATAAGATCACCAACCAATATGCCAAAAATTTTTTCTGAAATAATGCAAATTTTAAGCATTTATGCTGTAGTTATTTTCTGTTCCCATTGGAGGTAATACCACAAGAAAGTACTGTAAAATAAAAAAGTAAGAAATTATCAAATTCATGTATGCATTCAAAGCAAAAAAGCAAATACCCAACATTTAGGTCAATTATGTTGTCATTTTGAAGTCAATTCCAAATTTGAAAATTTTCGAAAGCAAACAACCACAAATATGGTTGATAGTGCTACAAGAAGTTGATGTTTGGCAATTGACTTATATATCTAGGGGAGAAAGCTAAAAACTCATCTAATGACTTTGGCCCAAAAATCTGAAATACAATTGATCCTTACATGCACATTTTATATTTGCATTTAAAAAGAAACAAAAAATTCACTTTTGCTTACACTGAATAACTACATGGTTGTGAAAATGGTTGCTTTCATGCTAACTTCTGCTTGTGTACATTATATACAGTACATTTATTAGGCTTCAGAATATTTGTATGTGTTTGGCCAAGTTGCAAGTTTTGCATTCCTTGTTGCAGCTGCAATGTTTGATATTGTTGTTTAGACACCAGCATCATATGACCTTAGGCTTAATAATTCCCTCCAAGCTGGCTCTCACACACTGCAGAACATTGAACTTGACTCAATCTTTCACCAACAAACACCACCTGCTGCTTTACATCTGTGTAAAGTGTCATCATGGTCTATTCGCACACACCATTATCATGCAATTGNAAACCTGAATTACAAAAGTTATAATGGTCATTTTTTGCACTATGTTTCAAAGTTCTACAGAGCACAGTCTGAAAAGGTTATGGTAACAAGCAAAGTTTGACNAATTGCTAGGTTTACACCAGGGTTGTGGAGTTGGAGACAAAGTGTCTNACACCAATTCCGACTNTTAGCTTCCACAATTTTGACTGTGACCTTTCCAAAATTCACAACTCCCGAATACTTAACATCACGTGAATGAAGTTTAGCTATCAACAATGGCAAAGAAGCAAGCTTAAATGATTTTAGAAATAAGCAGTTTGTTACTGTCGCTAGATGCATGAATTAAGGTTTTGAATTAATTTATTTAAAGAATATTTACTAATTATAAAAACTATTAGTATTTATGTTTGCTATGAGTAGTTACACCAACATCAATGAATTAAAAAACAATAACATATGATCTACATTCAAGAAATATGCATGCTCTTTCATAGTTATCCACTACCACTCACCACGGCAATGTCGACTGAGCGATGATGTGCAAAGCAGTTGTGGAAGCACTAAGCAATGCCCACTGTTGTTTAAGACAGGAGTGGACAAACACTTGGTTGCATTTAGAGCCGCAGTGCAATCACACATACACAGGTAATAATACACGTTTCAAATCTATGTTAAAGTAATTTCATTAACTAGATAATATTTCTCAAGATTTTATTCCACACATTTCATTCGAAACTGCATTTTTACTCACTCAACCTTAATTTTGTGCTAGCTAATGTAAAAGGTTTTTGTTAAAATTTCCAAAGCAATTACAGATGCAATATATGCAATGCCTGGTAGCAATGAAGTTTTCAATGTGGCGCTCCAAAGAAAATGTTTGCCCAACCCTGGCTTAAAAGAAAGCGTTCTTCTTATGATGCTGGGTTCTTCAAGCTGAAGGTAGCTAATTTTGTAGCAAGTAACAATCAATGGAAGTTGTGATGCACAGCAAGAATTCTCTGTTTCAATAAAAGTTTCAAAAGAAACTGTACATTTCAACAGGCACAAGTTAGGATTCTTAACTTTACTTAGCAGAGCACTGTAAAAAATCAAGGTTCCCACACTTATCTAAGAATCATTTTCCAAACTTTTTTAATACCTTTTCAATATACTAAATTTAAAAAGTTCAATACCATTACTTCTCTTCATTTTTTCAAACTTCTTAATCATAAAACTCAATTTTACACATTGCTCAACACTGCATAAATACTGAATTGCTTTGTCTTTAGTAAAATTCTGCTGACATACTTCATATTTCCTTTCCATTTAGAATTAAGACTTTTTTAATACCCATGTACATTTTGGCCAAATTCAATAGTTTTTCAAGTTCTTCAAAAAACAATTTTGAAATTCAACACTTTTTCAATACTTTCACTACTGTGTGGGAACCCTGAGAAAATGATTCAACTGGATTTCTGGAGTTAGATTTGGATAAAAATATCTGACTTGAACTCCACCTAAAAACCTCGACTCCTTGCAACTCTAACCAGGTTTACAGTAACTTTGTTGAGCTCAGTTTTATTCCAAACTGAACAATACCATGACTACCAATGCAATACAGAAATTACTGGACAACTGTGTTAATATTTTTAAGCAGACTTTCTACTCTTTAAATTGGTTTGCATCTGATTTCATAGCAAACCCTAATTGAACTACACTTCAGCCATCAACCAACTCAACTGTAGAGAAAAGATGGGCACCTGGTCAAAAGAATGAGGCAAACTATGAACAGTGATGTGAGACTGAGACTTCATCAAAAATTCCATGACCGAGACTTCGAAATTTGTGTATTTGCCTAAACTAATTTTTGTAATGTGGTAGTTACTTCTGAGTTGATTTTTTTTCAAATTTCTGGCATTTTCCAGCCTGTTTTCGTTGTTTCTTACCTAAAAATACAACAGACAAAATATCCATGAAATATAGAAGTTTTAATAAACCATTTCTTTGCAGTAGTCAAAGTCTCAAGATCGAGATGAGACCTGAAACCTTCCGAGACCAAGACCCGCAAAAGTGGGTCTTGAGATGATTCTCAAGACTCCATCACTGCCTATAAATCTTTTTAGTGAGACATCTGAGCTTTACTCCAATAAAACTATTTAGTATTAGTGCTAATAAAATCAGCTAAGGAAAATTTAGTCTAAATATTATATGACATAAAAGATTTGGACGATTTTTAAATAATATTGTAAACTAATCATGTAAAAAAAGTTTTTAATCTAAATTAGAAACTTTTTTTACATGATTCTATTTGAATAAGTTTCAGAGATATTGTAGGCTTACAATGTAGATTAGCTAAAGATACTTGTCTGAAAGACCGTTGGAGCCGCTGGGGCATCCAGAGAGGATGAATAAATGTGGAGTGTGTCAGGAAATTGTTTTCGACAAGGAGGAGGCCCTGTTTTGTGCTGCTGACAATGCAAGGTTGAACCTCTTATCTCTGTGCAAGGACTGTGGAACTGTGGGCCTAGGTTTTAGAGGTGGACACCACTTCGTTTGCCTCGAAATCCTCGTATTGCAGCATGAGCAAGGGTGCTCCTTAAAAGAGCAAATCTGAGCTTTGTCCTTATGTATGTTATGACAGATCAGATGCATACGGCTCCCTGCGTTTTTCAGCTATTTTTTCTGCCAGTCATTTGTTTACTCTGTTACATTCTGGTGACATCCCTCCAGGTGGTGTGAAGACAAGGGGATTGAGTGAAGACTTCTCTATATCAATCACTCTTTGGTTGTATTTATCCTTCTTCTCCGTTTCATGTTGATAGACCTCTGCCAGGGACTTCCCGGAATATGAATGTGAGGTAGGATGTGTGATCCTTATGTCAAAGAAAGTTTTCTCACAGCTACAGTCACATAAAGCTGAACGATGGTGTCAATGATAATCGATATGACACCAGTTACATTTGTGAAATAAATGGGTAGTTTGCATAGCTATGACTTTTTGTGAAACTATACCTTAGAACTAAATAATTCTGTAATCTACTAAACGTATTTTGTTTTTCATGTACCTAAAATTTATTGGAATAAATAATGATTACTGCTAATAAATACTGTAACCTCCCTGTTCACATCCTTTACTCTTCAACTTCATTCGGTGACACCATGCATGGTTGGGAACAACTCATCCATGCAACCCACTCCACTATGGTCTGTGGGTAAACCTATATTTCTTCACGATGTCTATTTATAAACATTGTTTTCTGCCCATGCTACTTGTTACTGCTATGAAATGTTGTACTAAAACCTTGCCCTCTGCCTCATAACCATTATTGCTGCTCGCTTCCTTCGCCTGTATGCTTGCCTCACCTGCGCATCTGTACATGCCTCATCTCTTCACCCATTGCTTGCCCATTAGGGTGGGCCGAAAAAAAATCTTGAAAAAAGGGGGGTCTTAAATCCTGGGAAACTGCACAAAAACAGGTTTTAAAATGAATTTCGGTGGTTGCCACCAGCAACCACCGTGCACCCACATGACAAAGGTCACCAAAAGGTCGACATTCATAAACTTATTGTAACCGCTGTAATGAATTGTCTGTTGTCCTTACTGCATCAAACTATCTCCTTTTGATTTCGTGTTTACCGCATTCTAGGCTGACTATTGGTCTACTACTTTATCTGTGCATTGCATAAGACCAGAATCTTATTAAAATGAAGATTTTGTGATAGATTCTCTGCAATGGACTGCTTTTTTGTGTTTTGCAGGATGCGTGTAGTTATTTCTTAGAGAGAATGGTTAAACGGAGTACTTCTATTGAACTAGCTAAGATCTTGCATAGTGGGCATGTCTTTCACAATGAAAAATTACCCTCAGAAAAACTTCCAACCAAAAGAGACGAAATTGAGCGTGTTCTGAATGATGAAAATTTCCTGCAGCAATCTGCAGCAGGAGTGGTGGCAAAAGAATTAATCAATATTTGGATATTTTGCAATGATTACCCAGTAAATGAAATAACAGTAAAACAAAAAAATTTTGCGCTTATGAAAACTTTCAGTTCAATCGATCGTTATAGCAAAAAGAAACGTGGAAAATCTTTTCTTCAAAAGGAAGCAGAATTTATGAGAGATATGAATGAACTTTTTGACATTTTTTTCTCTGACGACCAGCAGAGAAGACAGCTTGAAAAACAACACCTACTTCGAACGACAGACAAAGATTTCGAATTCTATTCTGACTAAAAAGGACCAAGGTTGATGAAGTGTTTCATTATAGTTGAGACACTAACTACCTCTTTGGTACACGAAAAGCGGAAGTGCTAAATAGCCTTATAATAAATACTACGGCCAAAGCAAACGATACAACTGACATCTTGCAAACGTTTCGATAAC
>JGI24159J19872_10002113_pt1 | contig 23182 bp, 12 predicted proteins | sample Ectturendosymbi4_FD_19872 | JGI IMG/M metagenome (IMG submission 19872) | reverse complement strand
CAGTTGGAAACTGTTAGAGTTCATGAAGGGCTCGATTTCGTTTGAACAGCATTAAACTTGGACAAGAAGGTGAAGATTGCTGATTTGGCTTTAATGAAGTTAACACTATTCCTCTGCAATTGCAAATTAACTTCACTGAACTTCATGAAGATATCTGTGGACTGTGACAGCCAAGATACTGTATCTATGACACCCTTTTACAATCACCTTCTGTGTGCAGCAACAGGCGTATAAACTCTCTTTGTCAATGTCCAAGTGCACCACATTGCCTAAACTTTGCAGAACACTTTTAAAGCCTTTGGTGTCCTTTGATCAATCAATCCATTAACACTCTGCCACATTTTTAGTACATTTTGAGTTCGGAGCAGTGCAGGATTGAATTTTAATCTGCATATTTTAAAAGTTTTTTAACTTATTTGTGACACTTGCAGTCGTCCACTGGCTCTACCATCTCTCTCCCCCTGGATTTCCTTGGCGCTGCTCAAGCTAAAGTGCATTCTGAAACACACATCTGTTTTCTGGAATCTTTACGATTCTCTTTAGGTAACTTATTCTTGTTGGCACCTAACATGTAAAAAAATATCAATTGCCTTTCTACTTTGGAATTGAACTCGTACAAGGTTATTGTTATCTTAGTGATCATTAAACCACTCCATCCAAATTTAGCTCACGCTTTTGGTTACAGGTTGAGTCTAAGTGAAAGCGTGCATTCTCAGGTCTGACCAGTAATAGTCACTGTAACGAAACGGGCATTATTAAGTAGCAGTTTACCCATGCCAAGAAGTACAGCTGGCAAAAATTCCAATCATAATCATTTCATTATAGAGCACAGTTTTACTGTGCAGCTTACCTTTAGTGATGGGCACCGCAGTTCATCAATTTATCACCTAGCATTTCACCTCTGTTTTGTTTCTAAAACGCTAAGTTTTTGTTTACAGATTACATGCATACATGTTTGTTAATCATACTGTTTTTTATGACATTTGGTAACTCAAAGTTAGGAAGACAACAGAAATGTAATCATTAACTGGGTCTCCTATCGCCCCCAACTGCCCATTTCTGCTTCACCGCCCCCCAATCGCCCATTTCTGCTTCACCACCCCCTTAGATTTTCTCACTGCCCTCAGGGGGGCAGTGCCGCCCACTTTGGTAACCACTGAGTTAGATGAAGATGAACATCATTGAAACAAAAGTGTATGCATTGCTCCATATCAAAGAATCAAATGTGTTAAAAAATAAATAATGATGTTGGGGAACACTTGTACTCCTACATATGTAATGCAAAATTTGATAGGTGTTGTTATTTTTACGTACTCAAATGCCAGTAATTCTTGCATTCTTCAATACCAGGGACCTACACTCTAGGTGTGCGGCGGACATCCAATCAAACTGATAGTGACGTGACTCTTTCCAGATAGTGCGATGAAGGGAAAATCACAAAAGGATCAAAAGGCATGTGGCTAACTGACGGGCAGGGGGCGAGCCGCCCCCTGGCAAGCTAAATGTAAAAACCAGGCCCTCATTAGCTTACATTTTGATGTTTAGTATTCTTGTGTTTTCTAGTAGGTTGCTGTTGTTTTTTGTTTTTTTTGGATGTTTCCTTTTTTAACCTAGTACAGTCATCCACGACATCCAGATTCACTAATATTTCTTAATTTTTTTCTGAGTGTTGGCTAGTGGGCCCCCTGCAGTTAAGTTTTGCCCCCCATGGCTCAAACCTCCAGTTACGCCACTGTTGAAAATATGATTATGGACGTTTAATTGATTTTCTGAGGCAAATTTGAAAACTTTCCTATTTCAACTTGATTGATTACCTGACTTTTTGATGCATCACTAGTTTCACGTTTCGTGTTTTGATGTGGCAAACTTGGATGTGCGCTTATGCAACGCACACCTGTGCTTGCAATATGTGCATCAGTTCGAGCTTCATCATTGCAAGTTCAGGCAGATTCATCATAACGGCTCACACAAGCCCGCATTTGTTCTGTGGCCCCACAGTAGTTGTACATTACAGCCTTATAATAAAAAGCGAAAGTTTTCATGCGTGCTTTATGCACATTCTCAATTCCTGTGTAGTTTAGCAAGTTTCAAACTGTTACACCTGGGTGTCCACCATCGCAGCCACATACCTTCTCTTCTTGACTGCTATTCAACGAGACATCCTGTTTTCAAGGATTTTGTGAAGGTTTTCTGAGATTTTGCCCAGATTTCCACGGATTTTTCCTGGATTTTCACCAAATCAAAACTGTTCGTTCGCACCCCCGCCTCCTACACCATTGGTGCAACATAAAATCGGAGTGCTGTGATAAATGTTAAAAATAGAACCAAATATGATTTCCAAAATAAACTGAAATAGATCATTTTACACATTTTCATACTTTTCCGAAAATCCCTAAATCCTTAAAAAATTCTAAAAAAATCCCTAAAATGGGCCAAAAGTTCCAATCTAGGGACAAAATCCCTAAAAGTGAGAGCACTGGTCAGCGAACTTCACCAAAACTTTGGTTTGCAAACAGGAACATGATGTCATGCTATGACGTCACAAACAGTGTTGGTCCAGTAACAAAAACCACCATACGCCACTGCTCAACACTAGCATTTGGTAGGGGGTCATACAATCAAGCAGTCGCCCCGGGCATCACCAGACCTCTGCACACCACTGGTAGGGGGGCGATATAAATTTCTTTGTCAGAAAAGGGGGCACTAGCCAAAAAAAGATTGGGAAACACTGATCTAACTTCTACATCTGTTCATTTCAATTATCTGAGATCTTTGAGTAATTTTTATGTTTGTCTCACTACATAATGCTCCTATTTGATAATGTCCAAATGCAGTAGTTGTCAGTACATTTTTAAGTCTTTTCTTTTTTAGTATTTCTTGTATGTAGGCCTACCAACTGATGCCTACCCTGTTATATGCTACATGTCTGGATTTCTGTTCTTGTGTTTTTTTTAAACCCTAGTGATATGGAGCATATGTCTGAGGCAAACACATAGCTACTATATAACAAAAATGAAAGTTTTGATGCAACATTTAGTGCATGCAATGCTTGTTGATGCAAAACCATCAATGAAATGATGCACAAATGTAGCCTCTTAAGGTAAGCTGAGTCAATACAATAGTAGATTTAGTGTAAAATATTAACAATATGCATACAAAAGTAACATGTACTGAACAGAATGCTTTTCTGAGTTGTTAATAAAACCTAATGGAACTATTGAGCTGGTTCTTGAAGCTGATTTGTTTGTGCTAGACTTAATGCTTTCCAGCTATGAGTTCCGTTCTTATTGCAACAGCCTATATGTACTGTACAGCAAGGTTGTACTTTTCACTTATTACTGTAATAGCCTCCTTTCCCTTCTTAATGCAGCAGCCTTCATGTATGGTGGAGAGGTTTTCCGTGTTGTTTTTCTAAGATTTTCCAAATTGGTGTTGTTTTAGAATTTGACCAATAAATCTTATCATAGCAGTCTACTCCCATCACATTTTAGCTGGTATTTCAAATATTTTCAGATAATTTGTAACTACCCCACCAGGCTTGCAACTTCAAAGAATTTCTGTTTTCCCAAAGTTAATTCTTCTCAAGGGCAATGCTCAAATTCATTGGATCCAAGGTATCGCCAGAAATATCTGACCATATTAAGTTTTGATCTCATTTTGACCTTAAACAACTGTACAAAAACTAACCTATTCTCTTAGCTAGATGGTGCAAAGTAATTTGGAATATGTTCAACGCATCTTGTTTTGTCAATTCTTTGTGCTTTTGTAACATGTGAATTTTTCCATTATGTTTTTATGTGTATTTTATGCTTAGTAGACACTGTAAACTTCCCCTTTCTAGTGTAGGTGAGTTTACTTCATATGTCTGTCATTTGATATTTTTCCAAGTTGTTTTTGTCTCATATTATCACTTTCATTCTCAAATAAATGTGCATTAATTTCGATGTTTTTTTCTCTCCACACCTGTGAAATTAAGTAACTTATCATGATAACTGTGTGTACGTATGCATGCACTCATCTGTAAATATTATTGTGTGTTTGCTTTATCAGTTTGTCTTTTCTTTTCACATAACTAATGACAGCTATTCAAATTTGTATTATAGGGTTGGTAGACTAGATGACCTCATTGTCTTACACCAATCCATTATGACAGGGGTCTCCAAACTACAGCCCACAGGTCAAATGAAGCCTGCAAAGCCATTTCATCCAGCCCGTGAAGCCATTTTGTCAATGGTGAAAAAAATAATGTTTATGAAAACTTTGTTGTTTTGATAGAATATAACATATCCCAAAAAATCACATTATGTCAAACGTCTAGCCCTCGACATAATTTTTATTAGCTTATGTGGCCCTCAGACAAAAAGTTTGGAGACCTCTGCTTTATGACAAAGGAACCAGAAACTGTTGTTACTTGTGTGGAACTTTGCTTATAAATTTATTATATGTTCTGCATTATATTTACAACACATCATGCATGATTATTAGATTACTGATATCACTGTATTTGCAATGAACAAAACTGCCTCGTTCGCTGCATACTGCTACACATAGATTTTATTAACTTGTTTAGTTTCATACCAAACAAATTTGAATCTGCAATAAATTGTAAAAACCAATATGCACTCATAGAATTCTTCTTTTAACAGATCCATTTTTTCTGCGCAATGCTGTATAATCTGTTTTGTGTGGACAAATTATTTTGTCACAAAAAACAATACACTACTAGTTATTTAAAAAAATAGTAAAAGATATACATTGTTGAAATGTTTTTCAAAGGTAAAAATATGAGGCAATTTAATGTTTCAGCCTAGCTTGTTGAGACTGAATTAATATCTTATGTACCATCAAACGCAATAAAATTGGTTGATCTTCTCGGTAGTTCTACAGATCCAATTTGTGAATTTTGTGCATCTTCTCATTGGAATTAAAATTGATGACCAAACACCACATCTAATTTTAGGGGATAGTAGGAGAAATTTTCAGAAGTTTGACACATTCAGCAACATTGGACGCTAGCTTATATGTAATGTAGTATGGGTTTTCCAAGGAAATGATTTGTCTGAAGGTTTTTGAAATAATTTGTTGGATCACTTATGTTATTAATTAATAAATTATCATATTTGGTCCCACAGAGATTGTTTAAGCAATGAAACGGCTACTACTTATTTTACTTTGTTTTCAACTTTTAACTTAATCTTGAATTAAATGTAGCCTATTCAGATAGTTACTCTATAATGTAGTGATGCTGTTCAGCAAAATTTTGCATATGGATAAAAAAATTAGCAAAAAAACATGTGATTTTTCTTTTTAACTTTTGTTTTTTCCTAGCACATTGCAAACAGTATTTGTGTTTTTGCTTCAGTGTTGCATGACCATTGCTCAAGATCATTCAGCAGACATGAATTAGTGAAGTAATAACTGAAAAGAATTGCAAGTATTTACGTAAAGTATTTAAATCTTGTGTTTTCACAAAATAATGTTGTAATTCATGATCATAGTGGAATCACCTATAATTTTCTTTATTGTATCTGTGGCCCACAATTTTCTGTTCTTGCTGCTCTTAAGGTTATTACACTCACTAACATTTTTCTATCTTTTGCGTACAATGCATTGTACATTTGAGAATTTACTTGTTCTGTATAACTGCCATCCAAAAAATGTATGCATGAAAGCAGGTGCTCTCAACAAAGCTAAGTAACACTTGGCAGACAATAATTCTGTTAACCATAATAAAGGGTCATTTCTTTGCATGAAAACAACATACAACAAAGTACTTTAAAGGATCTAGAAACATAAAAACATGAAATGCATATAGTTTTACACATTTTGCAAAATAAATTTACATCAAACTTACTTAAAGTTTACTTCATTCACAGTTTGCACTGGAAGTGTACTTCAAATTGCATTTTTATGAGAATAAAGGGTAACCTGGAATATTATCGTGGATCTGGCAGACCCAGGTCAAATGAGTTCACCATGTGAAACCTACATAAGCGCGCGTCGGAGCACTTTCCACGCCTTAGTAGCTTCTTTTTTTGAGCACCCTATGAATAGGTGCACGTTCTGTTGTCCTTGCTCTTTTCGATTTTGCAAAGGTAGTGGTTTCGGGTCCAGTAGACCCAACGTTACCATAAGGTGACATAATCACGTTGACCCGACATTATGGTTAGAGGGGGCTTTGTGCCAGGTGACTATAAAAAGCTGAAACTCACTCAGCGCATGCTTCTACGGTTTTGTTAGCAATATACAAAAAAAGAAGTTCTTCACGCCCATAATTTTATTTTATGAGTAATTTAGTTCAGGCGTATATGACACCTTCGCTATATTTGGTCTACTTACTTTTATCAAAAATCGTATGATATTAGAGTAAAGTAACTTTGTTTATGCTTAAACTGCTCAGTGAGACTTAAATCTTCAGTGTAGTTTTTGTGATTAACTGCAGTTGAAGGAAAGTATATTTTTTTTATTTTTGAAAACCGGGTCAGGCACACCCGACATTAGTATTAACATGACAAAAACCGAGCAATAATATTCCAGGATTTAAACATGCAAGACAACTGTAAAAAAGAAAGTGGGAAAATGTAGAAAAACCACCATTAGTTATAGTTCAGTATTGAGTTGAAGTGGTTGCACAATTAACAAGCCATAAAGTTGTTGAGTTTGAGACCTTATTCATGGATCAATTAAGAAACCACTATAAGTACTGATGTAACAATAGATAATTTAAATCAATAGATTGGGTGATTTTTGCTGGTTGTACTATCCAATACCTACTGTCATGTTGAACTTACGTTTGGTCAGAATTAGTGTGTTATGTGTATGATTTAAGTGGCTCAAAGGTGATACTTGTGATATAACACCGGCAATTTACCAGACATTCTTGTCCAAAAAAGAGCTGACATGACATGAATGATCATGGTTCCATCAACTCACAATCATAGCAAGCTACAAGTAGTAAGATATAGTTATCTATGTATGGTCAGTGATAAAGTTGTCATTTTTTTAAGTACTAGGGTAATAATAATTTTAAATTGTATACAAAAATTGTTTTTTCATTTGCATTTTAGAATTTATAAAGTTCGATAGCTACTGCTTAGCAGCAGATGTTGCTTGGCATCATTTACATTCTGTTTGTTAACACGATTGACTCCATGACTTTTGCCCTCCAAAGTAAAAATTTAAAAAGGTATTTTTTCTTCAGTAGATAAAGCATTGTTTTTGTGTGATCCTCACAAATCTGAAGTAATCTTACTGTTTAAAACTTTCTGATTGAGAATGAAACCTCATCAAGCTGTGAAACAAGGAGGAATGTTTGGAGCAGGCAACAATGTTCCAGTAAGTGCTCAAACAAGAGAATTACTCAAAGGTAAATTGTTTCAGCTTGTTAATTTTTTTTACAGAGACCGAAACGTTTTTGAAATGACTGAAAAAATTTAGTCATTTCAGTCAGAATGTTTGAAAGTATAGGCTAAAAAACACTTGTTTGGCAAGTTTTAATACAACTGTGAGGCAAATGACTGAAATGTTTCAGTGACCAAAATGTCTCGGCTAAAAATGACTGAAATGTTTCAGTGAAAAAAAAACAGGTTTCGCCTTTAATAAAATTAAACTTTTGCAGTTATTTCAAATTAAATTCTTGCAGCACAGGTGCCATTCATTACAGCTAAGTAGGTTTTGCTATAAGTTGACACCTGCTTTTCATTAGCCACTTTCTGTTGCAGTTATGATGGAAGAGTCTAAACTTAGCAGCTTTCAACGAAGAAAATTGAATGAAACAATGAAAGGTATTTATATGGTCTGTTTTACACATGCTAACGTTACTGATGATAATTATTTGAGGTTACATATTTTTTAGGTGGGAAATCACTTCCATTAAGGATTCCTCCTACATGTAGTGAAAGAAGAGAAGTAATTGAAAGCTTTCCACCACCACCAAAAGCACTGACTATGAGAGGTCAACCATCACGAAACATGAGAACACAGTCAGATATTGCTGAAAGTGGATTGTATGAAAGGGAGCAGTTTGTTCCCAAGCCTATACGTATGTAATGAACCTACCATAAAATGTAAAGCGGTACTCTCAGTTTTGTGGTAGGCAACATTATTTTTGCCACTGCTACACTCTTACTGCTTCTAGACTGAGTGATGAGCTCATATATACTCAATATCATTAATCTTAATACAGTTTTAAACGAGCAACTATCATATAGGGATTTTTTTCTTGACTTTTCTAGGCACTTAGCAAGAACTTTACAAATGGTCTGGATAATCATGTAATTATTAACATAATTTACTATGGGTGCAGTGTTTTATCTTGGCTGTATCTTGTTTTTTGATTTTTTTCTATGTAAATCCTTTAATGTTGGAGCACCAACTATTTCAAGCCGTTTCATATAAAATGTCTCATTGATAAGAACATGCATAATTTGCATGCAATAATTTTTGTGATATATGGTCCTCTCTGTAATTTTCCATTCCTTTGAATTGTCTAGGTTTTGTTTTATCCAGATATGTGCCCTGTTTATCAGCCGCTGCACTGATAAGTTAAACTTTGCTTAGGAGGCAAAAGAAATCAAACTTTTGTTTGTTTTCAGGATTGTACTGCTAAGGACCTAAGGAACCATAATTCACCCAAAATTGAGTGTATCATCATTGCATAACAGCTTTTGTATTTAATGAATCTGGGATTTTTCAAATTTAGTTTTTTGTTTTATTCCCATGTTTCTAAGTTTATTTCATTTGATTTGCTGTGTGTTTTTCAGCGGGTTGCTGTATTTGATTGATCTGCAGTGACGGTACGTTTTTAGCAAGATAAAATATGACAAAAATTTTTCGAATAAGTGTCACTCTGACATGTCTCTCACCTCCAACTTCTTGATGACACCCCAAAATTTGATTTTGCAAAGACTCAAAGACAGTTTATTCAACTTCTGGCTTGCTTAGATGTAAAAAATGTGTAAGTTTTCACCTTTAACAGTGCATATTTTGTATGGAGTAAATATTTTTTTGAAATATAATGTTAATTTTAAGTATCTTCATAATCTTCATAATTCATATAGATTAGAAGGAACAAAAATGCATAAAACAATGGTTTAAGTGAAGTCACATTGAACTTTTTAAGTCAGTGTTTGTTTTAAGCAAAAGTTCATTTAGGTCATTGTATTTTGTGTTGTCGTTTTTTACATAACTTTCCTAAACTTCCAATTTCATTCTGTGTAAGTAAATGTTTGTTGAAAATCGTCCAACCACAGTCATTGTCAGCACTGTGGACTCATTTGAGTTGATGAAGAGGTGCTGATGAGTTCTTGAATTTTTCACCCACAAAAGAGATTGGATATTAAACTGATATCAAAGCAGTGTTTCTTTGTAAGGAAATATCCTCTTTGTTTACATAAACTGTAAAATTTTGGTCCGTGAAGATTATTGCTTCCACAGAAAAGTTAGTTCGCAACCTGAAAGGTTGAGGTTTACCGTCTTAGCGTTGTCATTAAACGCTAAACTGTTTACTACTGGTATGAATTAAGCGAACTTAAAGACTTCATTAAGCGTTGTAAAAGTAGTTCTGCAAAAAGCAGAACACAGTGTTTGGAATGGATGGTGCATTGTAGAGCCAAAAGCTGAGTAACATTTTGCAGAATTACAGTTTTTTACGTCCTATTGTTGTTAATGTAACTGGAATTTTTTTGCTTTAAAATACTTGGCTGATTTTAGATTAGATACCGTTCTGTTGCTGGCAACCACCAACTTCGGACCCTGAGATATTGTTATGCTCCTGGTACTTGTGACAGGATCGCTGGAAAAAGAAAAACAGAGATTATCAAATATCATGGCGTTTGGAGAAGACATAAAACCTAGATCGAAAGAAGAGAAATTAAAAGATTTGAGGAAGAACCAGGAGGAAAAAATTGTCGATCGGTTTGATGAAAGTAAGTTGCCTATAAGCCAGTTTGACGAAAATGTTTTCAGACACTCGTCAACCCTCTTTTGTGAGTTGCTAACCTTTGATACTTGTGGTCGCAAACGCAAAGCAAGAACTTGTTAGTTGTTTGTATGAACTGTAGAACATTAGAATGATTCATCCCAACCACAAAGGAGTTTGGAACAAAGTCACAGTTCAAATCTTTTTAGGTATCGATTTAGGGAAGACGATTCAATTTTAGCGTCGGCAGAATTGGTGTAACTTGAGTGATTGTTTCTTATTTTCAAACAATAAGCTTGGAGATTATCAACTTATTAGCTGAGCTTATTTGTTGTACTGAGCTTGAACTAAGTGCTGGCTGTTTTTTATATCGCACGTTTTGTATTTAGTTTTGCATACAGTTTTTAGCGAATGAGAAGCAGCACTGCTTTGATATTGCATTTTAAAATGATTAACTATCAGCATTTGAACAAACGATTGTGATTGTTTTTTTTGACCAGTCGATACGTTCTTCGCTGAGTCGCTTACTTGCACACAAAAACGTTTCGATGCCACCTCCCCGTGCGCAGCAGCGTTTTTTAAAACTTTGGCCATTTAGACTAAGCTCACGCGTCATGAACTTTTCCTTGACCTACAGCAAACGAAGCCAATGGCGAGAAGCAACAAGCTGTTGTAAAATTTCAAGGTGGTTGACAGTGTTTGCTGAGAACCATCAGAAGATTGGTTATGGTGTCCAAGCTTATTTCCAAAACCTCAACTTTGTTTTTTATAATGACAGTAAAACTGCGCCTTAGTTGCCAACTTGCCATAGCTGCGATTTGGATGATTTGAGTTAAGGGTAACTCTTTTGTTGAATGCTAGCAAGATTGGATGACACATACGATTGCCTCAGAGCTATGTCGACGACTTCCTGCTTTTAGGGGTCACGTCTTGGTGTTCGTTGTAGTTACTTGTCTGTTGCGGAAAACCAGACTGTTTCACGCAACAGGAAAAGTGAGGGTTGGGACAGGGAGCGATGCAGATCTGCAAAATCTGCATTTCTTTGCGGAAAGGAACGATAACCTTGTTTTTTGCCTTGACTTTATCCTTAGCTAAAATTTTGCCTTATATCAGATAAATTTAGACATCCTGTTCTAACACTCGAATTCCCGTGGCCATTGTTTCAAAGTTTCATGACGTAGGCGAAGTGCTACGTACCGGTTTGTAAAACCAAAGTTATGATCATCTTATTATTAAGTGCACTTTTCTTTCTCAACACTTATTAAAATGTCCTCATTCGTTAAAGTGTTGTTACACTTTACCATCACAGAGTATACGTCTGTTACGTTGAAGAAACTCAACTTGCAAATTATTATCTCTTCATGCGATTGATCTTAAATCCCTTAGTGACACCAGCTTTACTTTATTGCGTTCTTTAGCGTGTATTTTTTTCTTTCTGGATGCCACCATTTTCTTTGCTACTTGTGTCGGCTTTCTGCAGTGCAGTGGTTCTTAAATGGGGAGCGAGGCGTGAAAGGTTTGCAAGGGGGGCGGGGGCGCTAAATGGGGCGCGACAGGTTGTACTTAGTTTCAGCTTTCATAATCTAACTTTTTGTGGTTCACAGTTCAAGCAGAAATCGAGGAACGAAAATCGTTTCTGGAAGAAATGGAAAAACTTGGTCAAGGCAAGCACTACCGTCCGATCATATCCTCGCAAATCTCGCAGCTCATTCGTGAAATGGAGGTCATCGACAAGCACCGTACAGCCGTACTCGAGCAAGCTTTGGACGAAACGTGAAAAGCTCTTTCTCGTGCTGTGTAAACCAGATCCAGATTCAAGATCCGCTCAAGTAGTGCTTTCCTCTTCCAGACTTTGACACAGGCAGCACTTAAATATCTCAAGCCTCTGTCTGATGGTTGGTGTTAAGATGCTTGCTCGTGATGTCCAACATACGTTTGTATCACGATTCCGTCAAAAGTGAGGCTGTGAGAAGTGCCCGGTTGAAAAACAAGAGATGTGAACATTCTGTTCACACCGGGAGGCAATATTCCCTCTAAAGAAATCTTACACTGAGCAAACGTTTAAGTGAGCATGCAATCGCACAACCATACAGACGCACAACCAGTGCAGCGTTTCAAGCTGTAAAAGGACTATGTAGTATATACACGATATTAAATTTGGCATGTTGCAAGTGCGTGAGAATGAGATTTCACTGCGCAAATAGTCTGGTGGTACTGCACAGTTGCGCTCCGTAGAGGGAACATTGCCGGGAGGTGAAAGAACAATATGAATCAAGCAGCTTATTTCTTCCTGTTGTTTTTCTTGTCTTTGTATCTCTTTCGCTGCTATTTTACGTACATCTAAGTTTCCCTTACTCGTCCTTTGCAACCTTCTTTCACGAAAATGCTTGTTGAAACGTCAAGTAAACTGCGTTTTGCAGACCTTTTGCCACTGTTCTTGAGATTAAGTAGGCATCATTTCCTCATCCATTTTTTGGAAAGCTTTGGCACTGAAAGAAATTCCAAAATCCAACCTGTTTATTGATAGTTGTTATTCCATCAGGGCCGTAACTAGCGGGGGGGGGGCGAATTACCCCTGAAAAAATGTTCGCCCCCTCTGGAAAAATGTTTTGGACATAGTTTAAAAAATTTGCGGCCCTCTCAGAAAAGTCTTCGCCCCGCCTAGTGTCCCAAGCTGGTTACGGTCCGTAACGGGCGTGCATTCCATTAGTGATTACGCAATTCAGTTAAACCTGACAGAGTTTTTTGGATAACCAAATTGAAGGGAAAGATGCTATTTTGTGTTTGTACATGGGAATGATCTTCGTGGTTGTTTTTGCTTGTCGATGTACTCGTGGGCACTAGGGAGAAAGAACCTGTTAACTTGTTCCAGGACGACACCAAAATTCAACTTCAGAAATAATTCACGGCTTCACTAAAACAATGAAGTTATCCTGAAAGTTGGTTGCAACGAGTATCAAAAGGACTTTTGTTTGGCTGAATGTATTTTTGCTCCGAATGAAAAATGCAAATTTACGTGATTTCTCATCGCAAATCTTTTGTACACTGTGTAAGTTGAGTTTGCAGCTTTTTACTTGCATGATCAGAATTTTTGCTTGCTGTTTATCGAGCAAAACTTAAATGTTATTCAGTTTCTCAAACTTACACTTTCATGGTTCTGGAATTTTTTCCACATGTTGGAATATCTTGGAATTTTAAGCAAATGACCTATTCTCTTGATTTAGGACTTTTACCGACCTAGTAGTAAGCATAGTGTGGAAGAGAGGTTTGTAAGTAATCAATGCAAGGTTGAGTTGCTACTGATGTTATTAAGGCCTAAATATGAAAAACAAGTATGAGTCACATTTATTAGACTCAACGCTTTTGAACCACAAGTTCCACAACCATCTTTTCCGGTGTCGCGTTATAGCGATGATGATGCCTGGACTTGGACTGCAGGCTTATCTCATAATTAGCTGCCGCGCCAGTTCAAGGTTGTTTCACAACACAGTCAGCTTTTGTATGAGAACAGAGGTTGAATAGACGTTAACGTTTCCATGCCATCAACTCAACGGGACAGGCAACGCATATCCTTGATGGGACTTTGTCTCCGATCTGCTGGCTTGGGTAAAAGCAATACTTCTCTTTATGGCAGCTGCAGTCGTTTACGTTTTAGATAAAAAAAAAGTTCAGTGAAAAAAAAACAACTCAGTGCAGAAGCGCTGCAATGACTGTCTGCCGCCGCAATGACTGTCTTGTGGGGGATTGACAATATCTCTATATTCTTTCATAAATTGGCCGTTCTATTGTTTGTTTGGCTTCGTCGTTCTAACTTTTAATGCCACGGCAAAAGATCATGGCTTGGTCGCGGGGTTATTATCCAGTTACTTGGCAAAACACTTTTGGACACCACGGCTGTTCTTCCAAATGGTTTAAATTTACAGAATGTCCCCGTTGTAGGATGCTCGCTGTCCATCTCAATGGCTTAACTTGCAACAGCTACCAACAGTGGTTCTCCCAGGGTTCCCCTGCGCCGTACCGGAGCCCATAAGAGTCTAGGCCCTACAGAGGGCCCAAGAACCTCCAAGTTCAAATTTGAAATTATGTACACTGTCTATGGAAAGCGATCCTTTCTCAGCAAAGAATCAGACACTTTACGATCTTACAGAGCATTTATTACGCCTACGCTGTAGGCATCATCAGCTCTTATTCAAATAGAATCTAGGGTTCCCACACATTTTTAAAAAACATTTTCCATACTTTTTCAATAACTTTTCAACACTAATCAATACCAGCACTTATCGTAATTTTTCCAAAATTTTGCTCATGTCACACATTGTGGGCCATCCACTGACAGTAGTGCAGTGATGGTGCATCCTAATGTGTCTTCTACGCTTTCACTGGTACAATCACACACGTCAGTTGCTCTGGCGTGTCCCATAAATTTTTAATCATAACAATCTTATTGCTTGCAGATTTAAACTAATAAGTGGAATAAAAAATAATTCTGCTCAGAAACTTCACGATTTCTTTTCCTATTAGAATTTCCATACGTTTTCAGAACTTGTATACATTTTGGCCAAATTCAATACTTTTTCAAGGTCTTGACAACCAATTTCACAATTCAATACTTTCAACACCGCGTGGGAACCCTGTCCAGCCTCAACTAAACCTGAAGCATAACCCTCGCGGTGGCATCGAAATGCAAATTCACACCATCTAGACACCTGAACAAGAGTAAACTTCTGAGAAAAAGCTGGCTCTTCCTTGTTTACAGTCTTCCATTTGTAACCCCAGAAGATACCAACACCCCTGGAGAAAAACGCTGATCTATGATCAGGTTACCAACGCTAAAGTTAAATTTCCAACACTAAAGTTAAAGCTAAATTTCCTTGAGCTTAACTCAATTATGATAGTTGCTTCACTCCCATACTTAAGCAAAAAATACTTTACGGATACGACCCGAATTCATCCTCAGTAACGAACCGTGACTCACATTGAAATCTCAAGTTATGAACTTGGGAAAGGATCAGCTCACGGGTCTATGTTACCGGTGGGTCTTGCTGATTATACATTCACTAGTGAGAATGTCATATCAGTGCAATAATGAAATGAAACGTGCAGCGTGTATTACCGGTGGTATTCAAAAAGAAAAGACAAAGCTCCAAAACAGTTTTTGTACATTTTTTTGGAAACAAAATGAAAGCAAGATGAAAAACTCGGAAAACGAACGAGTAGGCTATTACATCTACAGCTAATTATTGCATCGGAGTGAACTGCTCGGACCTTATGAGAAAATAAGCGCGTAACAACAAAGCATGCACATGCGGGGGTATTACACTGCGCTATGTAACTATATCCTGACTTGTTATTGCAGACCATCAATAATTATGAACCACGAGAGACAAGACGCGAAACACTGCGCTGCAGAACTCAACGCGCAACACTAGTCATGGACGTTAATCGGGCTCGTGTGAGGGGGGATGCTGAAAAACAATACAAAGTGGAAAAAAGGGGGGCAGACGTAAAGCCACGCACGGGTATTTAAAGCAAAGACGATTCAGGTCAAAGACGCAAACAAGAATAGGGTCATCAAGCTGAAGAAACAAGCAGCGGCGGCGGCAGCAGAGAAAAGCATCGCAGCAGTAATTACGCGTTGTCATGCGTTATTAACGCTTAGCCAAAAGTCAGCACGAATCTAGGTAAAACGGTTTTCAGTACGAAGCGCGAGAACACGGTCATACTCCCGAGTTCCTCGACACAGACAATCACACGCACGCGCGAGAGTTTCTTCGCGAAGACCAAAAGGTAACAAAAACGTTCCAACTGCAGAGGCACGGAGTGCAAGCATACGCGAGTAGTGTAGTAGATACGGCTCAGTGACCAGAAAAACATATCGTACATTCGTGCAAAGACTTCACAGACGTCCCACTAAATGTTGGACATGTGCACTTTCAGCGAAACGGAGTTCAACCTGAACCACATCGTAAACGTGTAACGCAAAACAGAAACCGACACATTAGATTGTCTCAGAGCCATGTCTACGTCTTACGATCGATGCACGTCGAAAAAAAAACATGAATTCGGGGCGTGAGCAACGACATGACCCGGCCACTACGAAACACGGTGTCGCAAAAAATAGCACAGGCACAAAAATCCACAGGGCGGGTTTCACTGCAAAGAAATGTGGCCGATAGAAAAGCAGCTGCAATTAGGATAGAATTGCCAAGGAACATAATTTGGTTCATCAGCAAAAGCAGCTTGCTGTGAGTAGCTGGCGAGCAAGGTTTCATCACGGTTCGGATCACTGGGGTTATAAGCCAGACAGGTTGGGATCCGGTCCAAGTAAAAACGATTCAACACGGTTGTTTTGCAAACAACAAATCTAAAAAATTACCTCATGTCCAAAAAATTACGTGATGTGGAACCTGAAACATTTTGGTCAGGGCTGCGGTAACGTGCAAAAATGACTTCACTAAACGTTAGAAGAAGCCGCAGAGTTCAAACGGCAATGTGTTGAGCAAGACACCAATCGAAAAGAAAGAAAACGACCAAGTGCGACTGTTGTGAGAGTGTAAAAATGATTCCACCCAAATGAGATCTGTTTTTAGTAAAACAAAAACATTTTTCCACAAAGCGACGGTTTGACAAGGATCAGTCGGTGCATTTAACGAATTGCAGGAACGAGCTTTGCAATCCATGCTAGTCATTTACAGCAACAGGGCAATAACGTGGGTTGGGGGGAGGGTCTGGAACACGATTCGGTTGTTTTTGCGAAACCAAAGCAACAACACACTACAACTACGGATCTGCGTGATAGCTCATCGAAAAGCACACGAGGCAAAAGGCTAACCAGGGACGGCAGCCACACTCGACCAGCAAGTGCAACGGCATCCTCCCCCTTCTCTCAGTGTACAAATGAAAAGTATGAGAACAAGGCGGTTGCGACATTTCTTTACGAGGGTCCGCAGCAGCGATGACGTAGTCTTTCAGGCAATCCTTGCGAGCGGAATGAAATTAGCCGCACAAAATTTATTTGCAGAGTTCAATCGTTCGTGGTAGCAACACTATAAACGTCAGGTTCCAGCACGCTAAGATATGTTAAAGACTCGAGCTGACAGAGGCATAAACCTGTCTTCACTGGAAAAACAATTTATAAACACTGTGATTCATTCGACTTCATAGGCCTTCTGTGCCAGCTTATTTATCAGGAGGTGCATCAGGTTGTTTTGCGACAACTTTCGGCTTCCCATCCTTCTTTCGTTTGCTAAACATCTTTTTGACCTTGTTTTTCTTTTTCTTCTTTGTCCCGTCGGAATCGTTAGGGCAGTCTTGTTGCAGCTTCTTCATCATGTCGTACGCGGCGTCTTCTTCTTCTTCCCTGTTAAGAGATTCAACTCTTGATAGCAAGGTTGAATAAGCACACGATTGGGTTCACCAGAAAAAAAGAAACTACTCCATGCTTTCTTCCTTCGCAATAAAACACACCAGGCTTTATTACGTCAACAAACCAACCATTGAACAAGCGCGAGCATTAGCGACTGTTTGTAGAAAACGCCTTTGACGTGGATCAAACTCGTGTTTTTAAGCCTCATGCCACTTAACGCTCTTCAAATGGAATAACTTGATGTCACGAAATATACTTATGTCGCATGTACGGTGCCACAACCAAGGGTGTGTAGCGAGGTTAGATGGCGCCCGGGGCAAGAAGCGAGTTTGGCGCCCCCATGTTCGAACTTGAGGTCTTTCTGAATTCAATGTACTGTATTGAAGAAAGTACTGGTGACATTGTTAGGACTTCATTCGTCGCCCTGAGAGTTGTGCCCCCGGCCTCGTTACGCCCCTGGCCACAACAAATCGATGTTTAACAGTTGAAGTCACGATGGTACATCCCCGTACTCTTAAAAGTCAATACAAACGATCAAATAGTTCTGGTAGCATGTCTTTCTGATCCATGAAAATTGACGATACTTTTAAGTCACAAATCAGTTATGATTAATAGACGTTTGACACATTTTGTCACAACACTTTTCCGCACAAAACCTGTACAATGCACACAGGCTCTGCACGACAATTCAATCTCTTTTACACCATTGAAAACACACGGCCTCTCAGCGTACCCGGCCGTTAAAAAAAACGTCATGTACTTTTTTACATTTCTCATAGAATCAAGCTTCTACCCTCAGTTGGATTTGACATTTAATCGGGAAAATGTACAAATAATGCGTTCCACAACACTCATCTCGCCTGAACATCCTTCCAGCTGTCATGTGAGCGAGGACTATTTCTTATATTTTAACTAACTTTGAAAACCGCGCAATATTCTACAATAAAAAAACTTTTCCCCCAAAATCAAAACATTCCTGAACTCTTCCAGTCAACCTCAGTCACGTGCGCAACACACTTTTACCATCAACAGCTGGACTCATCACAATCGGGGGTTTTCACTCAGTTGAAACCACACCATCTAATGCAGTGACTGGCGTCCCTTAGAAAGACGTAGGGAATGCTAAAGTTGACATCAGGAGTTGGCCTGAGTGCAGCCACAGCACTATTTGGAAGGCTACTTACATCCAAATCGGATAATTTTTGAAAAAACATAACATGCTACTTGCTTAAATGCTAGATAAAAAAAGGAAGAATAACCTGCAGTTTAACGATATCTCTAGTCTACCGCAATCCTCAATAATAACTTGTATAAAGCTATAGAGGATATTAAAATATTAATTTAATAAAACAGAAAATCCAAGTTACCATAGTTGCAGGTCTCTCAGCCTAAGCGGAATTGGGGATTGGCTTTGTGAAATAGCTGAAAAATCTCTAAGATGCACTGTGCTTTCCTAACATGTGGCGTGTGAACAGTCACTGCTACAATGAGGTTGAGGATAACGCTTGAAGGGTATTATACACACTATATTCTCTTCCGCCTGCTTGAACAACCGCCGGTGATTAGACCGGGTACGAGGTAAACCGAACGAAAAAAGTCTGATTTCGATGCAAAAAGCTCAAACACGCGATACGTCCTCTTGATCAGTATATGGTGTAGTCATGGTGAACGCGCACTGACAGATTTTTTAAATAAAACCTGAAAGTTTAATGTCTATGATTCCGCAGAACGTGCTTTTTATTGACAGTGGACCACCTTCGTGGAAATAACGGGGAAATTTTCAACAGCTTTCACTCTCAACACTCGGCTTTTGCTAGGCAAGGACAAGGCAACCCTGGGCAGGTTGTTTACAACAGCAACATCCTATACAGAGTGTTCACCGCCCAGCTCGAAACTAGGATCGCGCTGTGCACGTGTGCCAACTATCACGGCAACTAAAAACCGGTGAATTTGCGGGATAGGAAGGTTTTCATTCACAGAGAAGGGTTCTACGTTCAGCATAGGGTCCTGATATTTGCTGATCTCAATCGTACTTACCCGGCTCAGTAAACTTATTTGAACAGCACAACAAACTTTGATGAAACTGAGCACCTGACTAACAAGGCGCGGAACGCCAGCTGCATACACAGCAACCTACTTGACTCTCTCTTCTTCGATGGAGTTGATGATGACGTTTCGACGCTCAACGATCTCCATGAGCTGTTGCAGCAACTCAGCTTCCTCTTCCTTTTCTGCTTCGCTTTTCTCCGATTCTGCGCAACCAAGCACCGCGTTTCACCAATCGTCGTGATTCATGTTCGTGCGACAGCGGGTCACGTGACGTGGTGAACGACGTAGAGTACCGTCGCATATAATGCAGAGCGCACACGGGCGTTACGGTTGGGTGCCAGGACTTCGATGCAGTTAATTCCACGGCGCGCAACAGCAAGTGGCTTCTATCCGGCTTGTTCTAGAGCAGCGGTTCCCAACCTTGCTCTGGCCATGAACCCCTTCGGCATCTGGACAGAGCATGTACCCCTAAAATTTCTTCGGCATCTAGACAGAGCATGTACCCCTAAAATTTCTTAGGACAAAAGCAGGCTTGTCCATAGGAATGTCATTCCTATGGGAATCCCATGGGAAACATCCCATGGGATGGGATATGCACACATTTGTATTTCCCATGAGACAATAGCCATGTCATAGCAACTTCATTACGTCAGAGCTAACCTTAGTTTTTATACTTTTTACCTTTTAAAGGTTTTTTACTCTCCTTTTTGTGGTGGGACACTAGACTGAATCAAGAAAAAACTTTTTTCAAAGTTTAAAGTCTTACCCCGTCAAAGGGTTCCATTTACCATTGAAATAAGAAACTCTTATTGTGGCTTTGACGTAACACTGCAATTTCCTTCATAGATTAGAACGGTGGTGTAATCGCCATTTTGCAGCGATTCGTATGTTGTGCGTTTTCTGATCTGGTCGCCTTTTGCTGATGAAGGCCAGGGACAGAAACTGGCTTCAAACTTCCCTTATCTAAGCGTTTGGCATCTTATCGGCAGTTTTTTAGTTAATAAAACAAGTTCTTTATACTTGGAAGAGTTGGCTGACCGTTAGCCTAGAAGAGAAAGTTTCGGCAGTTCGTTTTAATACTGCTGCCCCAAATAAAGAAAGTCGGAGGTAGCCGCGACGGCCATTAAGGGAATCCACGTTAGAAATATCTTGGCAGACCAGAGACCGTTCGTCCTACTGCTTCCGCAACAGGTAGCTTCTACATTATTCTTGGGACGTATTGTCCCGTTGGTAGTGAAAGGGTTGGTCTAACAAATATAAGTTTTTTTAGTTTTTTTTTAAGGCTCTGTCCAGGTTTTTCTTAATTTGATGAGCGGTAACACTGGTACATTGCGCATGCGCTCTGCTATAGTCAGCAATTGTTGCTGTAGTTGTTGATTGTCGTCTTCGCAATTTACAGAGATAGTTTAAATCTGGTGTAATCTGTTTCGTTTCTGAATTTCATTCTGAATTGCCACTTTTAAATAATTTGTGAAAGCAGGAAGGCAGTCACTTGAAGTCACGGTGTTACTGAGTATAGGCTGTGTAAGCCTAGCACCCAAAAATGAGCAATCAAAAATATGAGTTCCGGAATCTTACTAAAACTGTGGTTGCTAAGATGTTGTGTGATGAAGAATGCCACTTGATTGATGTTCCAAAAGAACATGCAAAGTCTTCAACAGTCGATGTTAAAGCAGTTAAAATATCTGAAGGTATTTTAGCACCATTTCTTTGCTGTGCAGAGTGCAAAACGCTGTACAGTTGGTATAAATTGATTAATGGAAAATGGGTTAAGCAAAGTGGTTATGGAGTTGCAATACAGCATAGCAAAAAATGCGGTTCTGGTGCTTCTACTAACATCAAAAGATTTTTTGAAGCCAAGCAGCAGGAAGTACCAAAACCACCACCAACATTTTTAACGTGTTTTTATGTTTTTAGCGCCAGTAGAGCCTGATTAAAGTTTGTTTATCGAAGTCCTGGCGTCTCCGAAGTAGAAAGAGACACCACCAACACTGGCAAATGCGTGGCAAAAAACAGTTGTTGAACTAATTACATCACGTCCAACAGTATCCATTTCGGTTGGATGTGACATTATATGTGATGCTGCTAACTTTGCCGCAAGATCTAGTCATGCTGCAAACAAGGTATGTAATTCCACTATATCACGGCAAACAGTGACTCGTTCTATTTTGAAGCAAGGAAAATTGGCAAAACTTCAGTTTCAGAAATTGTTTCAAAATATGGCACAAGATCCAGAATGTGCAATTTCAGGAATAGTTGACTTTTGGTCTGCAAGACAAACATATCTGTTGCCATATGGAGGAATTATTGCATTTGGACTAGATCAGAATTGGGAATGGATTACTTTTCCTCTGTCTATTATTAATATTGACAATAATGAATCTCATACTGCACAATTTACACACAGCTTTTTTGTACGTGCATTTCTTGCCGAATCTACCACATTCTCCAGTCCATTGTTTGTGTGTATTGATAATGCAGCAACCATGATGGCAGGATTTGATGGACGGTTTGATACTGATACAGAAATTCACCGATCTGGTTGTACTGAGCACAGGTTGTCAACATGCATTACTGATAGCTTCAGTAGAGGCGTGATTTCTGAACTGGATCAGTTCATGGATCAAATTTCATTTATTGAAACTTATTACAATACACGTCAGGCAGAGGCATCACAGCTGCCTTTCTCTATACCAACAAAATCTGAAACACGTGAATGGCGATCATATTACCGACGTTTTAATGCCCATTTAAAAAACTACTCGCATTACTTTAATGAAGATGATGAGCAATTCATAAATCACATTCCGAATTTAGCTCAGATTAAAGGAATGCTGTATACACATGAGAAATTTAAAAAATTTTTGACAAACTAAAAATTGATGGTGCTACATCTCATTTAATTTTGCTGTTATACTTCATCCAAGACTATCAGTTGTACAAAGTTATTGTTGATATTGCCAAAGAAACTTCCAGNAGCATGGTAAAGAAATATCGTCAGTACTTTCACAATATTATTGGAGAAAAACTTTGGCCATATTGCGGCCGTTCTCTGGCAGTNACTGCGGCATTCCTTACTGGAGTTGACGTTACAGCCAAAATAGAAGACATGTTCAAGACAGTTGTTGCTCAGAAGAAAAGGAATGTAGACATCAATAAATGGGCCAATGACTGGGTCGCTTTTTTCTAAGTCTGTTGTTCCAACTGTTATTTCATTCATCAAGGATTTAAATCTTTCTTCTGAATCATATGCTGCATGTGAAGTAGCAGGAATTGTAGAACAAAAGCCGAAAAGTGATTTTGACTTACTTTTTGATCCTCCACCAAACAAAGCACTTAAATATGATGGCCCCTATGAGGAACAAATGCCTTGAGGATGAAGTCAACATGTTTCAAAAATTACGGCAACCAAATTCACAACCATTAGATTATTGGAAAAACGAACATAGGTTTCCACTGCTAAAAACCAGTGCGAGAATTGTTTTGGCCATATCAGTGTCATCGGCAGCAGTAGAGCGCTTATTTAGTGCGGCCGGATTGTTGTTGAGTAGGTTACGAAAACGCATGTTACCTGTCCTTGTTATTAACTCTGTGTATATCAGATCTGCATGTAAGATGAAAATTAAGGAAATGGTTCAGGAATGACCTGGATTAACTGAATTATTCGAAACAGTCGATTAGCAGGAAATTGATGATGTGCTGCATGAGCAGAGTGACTCAGAAATAGAATGAGAGTGTCAGAATGATACGGAATTGTCATATTTAGACTATACTTCTGAATTTTAAAGTCAATAAATTTTGTCGTTTTGCATGTCTCTTTGCACATGTAGTCCTATTTAGTAGATACT
>JGI24159J19872_10002112_pt1 | contig 23183 bp, 19 predicted proteins | sample Ectturendosymbi4_FD_19872 | JGI IMG/M metagenome (IMG submission 19872) | reverse complement strand
GAAACAAATCTCGGTTCAAGTTAGCCTCAGCACTGACGTTAACTGATGAGTTGGAGGATATTTCAGATTTGTAGATTTTCCTGAATGTTTCTATGGGCCATTGAAAACGCTGTGGCGGGCCACATGTGGCCTGCGGGCCGCTATTTTCCCACCTCTGGTGTAAGGTGTTCACTCCCACACGCAGCGCGCTAGACTTTTCAAACATGCATCGCAGATTTTTAAAGTGCATGAAGGAGTGGGAGGCTGCGAATGACCAGGGGTCATTTAGTCTGCAGACCTCCCAACCATCGAATATCAACATTTAAACAACATGTACAGGAAGCAGCGTTTTCACTTTTCGGCTTAAATCTGAACACGATTGTTCGGGAAGAAACGGCGTTTATGGATGATGCTCTGAAAACAAGGATCATTGCAAATGTTTAAATGTTGTGGCTCGATGTTTGTTTCCCCCTCCTTCGTAAAATTTCTGGCTACGCGCCTGGACATGTTGTGGTTTAGTGTTATCAACATTTGTGCACCTGGAATCAATAGGGTTGTGTCTGACGATGTTGAGAAGAAGCAATGTGCCTACTGTAGCAGTAGGAAAAATCACTGTAGGGTTAGGATGCCGAGAGAAAATTAAAATCATACCAGAGTTAATGGTTCTTTAAGATGTCAAATTCTAAATTTCACATTACAATTAAGGTGCTTAACGTTTTCATTTATCACTGAAACAGAAATAAAAAAGAATGTTGCGTATTTCTTCAGGTTGTTCTTTGCTCAATATCTAAAAGTCAAGGGATAATCTTAACAAACATTTAATTGACACCGGGTGTCATTTCGCATTTTTAAATTCTCTGCTTCAGCTTCTGATTCTTGTTACTTTATTTTCTATCCTTTTACTTTCAACATTTTGGCAACAGCATCTTTTGTTGCCAGTCTTCGAAAGATAATTATCTTGCTGCTCTTGAAGTGCAACGTTCTTAGGTATTACGACACTACAGTGTAGTGAAATAGATCCAGCTCCCCAGAGGTTTCGGAGTCGAAAACAGTACCCCTGCATAAAATAGTAATTCATCTGGAAACAAACACGAATTCAGAATTGGGTTTCTAATATTTTCAGAGAAAATGTTAAATCTATCTATAAATCGTGCAAACGGTCTCAGCTGCATGAAATTTCGCACAGTCCTTGGACGTACTGACAAACCTTCAAATGCTGCACAAAATAAATTTCGTCGAAGCTTGCTTTCGCTTCATCACACAGTTTTGAGCAATAACAGGGTGGATAAGCTTGTTCGGAGAATGCTGAATTTTTCCGAAGATATTATAAACCAATCCATTTGGTCGGCTTCAGAGGCCGAATGTCATACCCTTTTATCATAAATTTAGCAAGTAAGAGTTGAAGACTCTATAACTATGAGCTACGTTTTGGTGAGTCAGCAGGGAGTCAAGCCAGTTTTTTGACAGATTGTCTGCGATTATGGAATTGTCATAAGCAAGGGAACAATTATTCTAGGTCAAAACCTATTGTTTTTTTGTTTTCTACAGATAACGAAAGTTATCTATTCTGCAGATAACGAAGGTTAACAAATCTACGTAGTTTTTTCTTTTGCTTTGTTCGCCTAAGTTTTTTGAGTTCAAAAAAGGTTGCATTTACATGCTGCTGTGAAAGTGTGAGTTTTGGACAATACTATCGCAAGTGCGTGCGCCGTAATTTTTATTGCGATTGCTTCCACCTGGGCTTTCCTTGAAAGTGCTATTGATTCTAAGAATCATAAAATCTGCAGACATCTACATTTTGACTCCAGTGGAGTTAGGGCCCAATAGAAGTGCTACGTTTTCTTCTGCTTCAGTAACGATTAGAGCAAAGAAGCATCATGCCGTAAAGGATTGAACTGACAGGTAGATCTTTTACACTTCTGCATGATCACTTTTCGCAATAGAAACGTAACTTACAGTTGAAACGGCTTGATATGCTTATCCATTCCATCCATCTTGCTGATGCCACGTTAGACGCAGCTAACAGGTACACAAGTACAAAAGCACAAAAGCACCCCTTCATCTGATCAACAAAAGCATTTAAAACAAGTTGTGTCGTGCTTGAGCCATGCATGCAGCGAATGTTATAACAGCGATTCATGCTCAGTAGTATCATATCAGTCATTTTTCAGTCTTATGGCTGGTTTTCATTGAAAAAGTTTTGTATAATATTTCTAAAAAGCCTTCTCAATAACTCTTTCGTTTAACTTCGCAGCATCCCAATGACAATAGTAGGCCAACGTCTTGTGCTTTTCCAGAAGCCTTTGACTGCTGTGACAAGTTGAAAGTTTACTGCACCGCCCATTGCTGAAATGCTGGCACTCACTGTTTTGACAGATCGAAGTACGTCCTCCTTTGCTTCCTTAGCGGTTATGATGCAGCGCAGTTTAGAGGGTCTGTGCATATGGAACAACAGCAACATAAAGGAAATTAAAGTCACGTTTGCTGTCAGCGCTCGAAAAACAAAGTAATGAAACCAGACGNCGAANCGACTGCCTTTTAACAGGCTTTCAACTATACATAGNAAACGGAGACGAAAAGTTATAAAACAAACGCAAAGTATTATGGNAAGACGTTAATTGGAATAATATTAAAGAATTTTATTGCTACGTTTATCCAAACATATGGAGACACGCATCAAAATTTTTCTTTAAACCTTATTTTNAAAATACATCCTCTCAATATTNCACTAATTCATACACTTTTCAACCATTTTTATAAGAATTGACACTAAAAATTTTGGGTCAGCAAATGCTGCAGCTGTAACTTAAAAATCAAAGGTTGCAACCAGAACCTTTTTCCGACCTTGTATGCTTTGCTCTTTGAATCACATTATTAATCGTGAAACTATCCATTACAACCGAGAGGAAACATTCAATAATTGTGTTTGAGTTGGCAACTTCAAAAAGTTATTTTTCCAAACAAAGTACAAAAAAGAGAGATTTGCTGCTGAGTTTTCCTTTTGGAAAATTTGCATGCTTGTTGCTGTTTTGATGAAAGCAAAAACCTAAAATTAAATGTGTTATTAATGTCGACATAACATCAATTCATATCTAAATCTTTAGCAAAAGCCTACAGAAGGCAGCCTACAGAAGCTATAAGCTTTTGCTTTTAGCAAAAGGCTTGTGAACATGACAGGAGTCAGGAGGAGAGCCGCACACGCACATATACTGCAAAAAACGCCATGGCGCCACCACGCGATACAGTATCGATCACGCATCAAGCGCTGGCCATGAACGACCTTGTGTAACTGCTTTCATAAAACAAGAACACCCATGACACGATTAAATAGGGCAAAGCATCTTTCATTCAAGTGGACATGCACAGCCTTTGCTGAAGTTTTTCCCATTCTTGCTTCGTTATATTTCAAGCAAACGAAAAAGACGATTATGCCTTTGGAGAATCGGAGACATTGACGATGAAGCCTCTACGTTAAGTGCAAAACAACAGAAACGGCTTGGAACAAAAGCTTTTCTCCAACTTTTAAAGTTGCAAGGAAGTTTACAGAAACGTTCTGTGTCTAACGTACGCTAACAAGAAGCTTGCTGTAAACAAAGTAGAAAAAAATACCACGAAAAGGATACATCGTTCTATTGCAAGTCAGGTAACAGATCCGCAAAGTAACACTTTGATGTACAGTAGTTGCCAGAAACAGTTTTCAATTAATACAGTGCAGGATGGGCTGCATCGTCAACAGCACTTTGCAATAATGTTTTTGCTTAGTCTGTCATGTTGACGTTTTTGTGCTTCGTTTACACTTCCGTGAATCCATTCTCAATGAGGACATGCAAAATAAAGTTGTTGGTTTGTATTTTGTTTTCGTTTTTAGTTTTAGAGTCAGTTTTTGGATTTCTGCCCAGTTTCGCTTTGGAGAAAGTTCCATGTTATTTCTGAAAATCTTTATTGGTAATATAGTCTGTGGAAGTTGGAATGGGCAGACGAATAATGGCATATTGATCGTGATTTCACGACTTGGAACGACCCCCTTTTTTCCTGGAGCCAGCTTTTGCTTCAGAGGCGTGTTTCAAGCAGGAAAAGACACCAACGTTTTTTCAAGAGCGCACAACGCAACTCTCTAGCAATGCCTCGCAAAGACGCGTTTTGCTCTGAAAAGTAAATAAAACTACCTCTTTGCAAAACCATGTGAGGCAGTAAATACATGCTAAGTGTTGCAAACAAAAAACGCATTCAACATGGTCGTGTAGCAGCTACAGCTACACTGTAGCTGATATAACACGCATTGTAATTGATTCTAAACGTTGCGTGAGCGGTTTTCTCTCAGCAGTAAAGTTCAATGAGCAGTCTATGAAAAGTATGTTGATTCCAGTTCGTAAGTGTTTGCTCGTGAAAGTTTGCCCACTGTGTCTAAAAAGTTTTCACCTACTTTGTAGCCATCATTGCTTTCAATTAAAAAATTACCGTGCTAATTTGGAAGCGTAATGCTGCATTAGTTTGAAATTTAGAACGCTATCAAGGCAGGCACGACTTATAAAATAACAAGTCGTTAGAACTTGCCACGAACTCGATCAGCTGTGGGTGCAAGTTGTTTTAAGTAAGAAAGCAGAGCCTACGTCGTTCAACTGTGACAAAACGTTTTTTTAGCTACACGTGTTGGCCAGCAGTTTTTTATAAAAAGGTATGTTTAAAACTGTTGTAAAGTGTCTCGTCCTTTGGCAATAACGTAAGATGTTTCGGTTCATTGAAAGGGGGAAGCGAAATAGTGCTTCTTGATGTAACAAGTTTTGTTTCTGCAACGTATTGACAAACTTCATTTGGTTGTTGTCATATTTCATGGCATTTTTGTCCTTTTCTATTCGCCTATCATAAAAGTGACACAAAAATTTAAATTGTAAAGCGCGTGGAAGGCTATTCTGATGCTTCGTGAATTTTGCAAATGTTTTGGATCTCATGAATTAGTAGAAATTTTTTAGAGCGATGGACAGCTGCACTTACCGGGAATATCAACCACGTGACAATGAGTGGTGACATGAAATCCTTTTTACAGTAAATGATAAAATGGGATGTCCGTTTCAATGAAGTTGATTTGTATCTCTTATTGCACCATAAAGTGACTAAAAAATTGCTTCTTTTCACACAGACATCTTATAGTCAGCATGAACTGGATGCTTTTTATCTGTTGAATTCCAATGGTTCTGCTGCTCTGAAACATCACCAACTATTCAAGTTTTTTTGGAGCACTCAAAAAACTACGGAACATTTTAAAGCAAGCAAATCCCAGTGTTGTTTTGGTATTTTTCAGGTAAGCAAGAGCCTATTTACGCTATCTACAGTATACTTTTCGCCATAAGTCCGAAATATGTGGATCCAAGCTGGTCTGGCTGCAATGTTTAGATCACCCGACAAATAACTGGGTGAAATTCCTACATTTACCGTATACAAAAACAAATTCTCGTTTAATTATCGTTTTAATACCAATCTGCAGCGAGGAGCATTGATAATATCTTTTGCCATAGGTAGAAACTTGCTTTCACATAAACTTAATATTTTTCAGCCTAGTTTTTGCAGATTTGCGCGTGCATAGTGCAAGTCGCCAAAAGCGATCACATGAAAGAAAAGAACTTCTCGTTGGCAGTATGTTGGCTTTGCAATTATATGAAAACGAACTTACAGCGCTTGTTGGCAGTGACAGCAGCGGAGTTTGGAGCATTGGTGCTCACCTAGATTTTCATTCCCCCATGTGTTATTGACCAAACGTACGGCAGGTAGCTTCATATATAAACGAATATTGCTTTCATGCGCGTGACTGCCCTAAAGTGATGCCTTGGTTTCGGCTAATTGCCCGGTTACAGTCACACGCTTATGTCAATTAATTTTCAGGAGCCAGTCTGATAAGTGTCGTTGTTGATATAGCAGCACTGACGTGATCAGGTTTTCTAGCGTAGGCTGTTTTTGTGTTTTGAACCTTCGTAGTGTAATTGTGCTTTTAGGGAGTGTTTACTTGGCAAGATGCTCCAAATAAACGCATAGTTTTAGCTGAATTTGACCTGATTTTTCTAACACGTATTAAGCTACAAACGTTTCGAGAAGCTTTGAAGCCCTGGCTAGATTCTCAGCCAAGTTTTAGTTTAGTCAAAATTTGACGTTGAAATTTTTAACTGCCCTTGTTCTGAAACAACAATATTAGCAAACATGATTTCCACCACAACTATACAGTAGCTTGTTCACGATACAAGTTAATGTCTGCCTGAAGTGCAAATTACCTGCTTGTTTAAGTGAACTCTCCCACTGCCATAAGCGATATCGCACGTACCTTTGCAACTTTCAAACATAGGTCAAATACGCATTGTCATAATTCAAAGCGCCTTGCTAGACGCACATATTGATTATCTCTGAAAGGCGGTTGCTTGAAAGAAGTTCTAGCGGATAAAATTTCCTGTTAAGCTTCAAACTTGTGTTGTGAAAAGCTGCAATATCAGAGATTATGAAGTATTGCGTTGATCAAAGTGCAGAGAAGCTTTTGGAGCCGCTTACTGGTTTCCATAACAATTTAGGTTGGTTGACTGGACTTTGATAAAAGTACAGTAAATTTTGTCTAATTCGTCACCTCAAGGGGACTAGAAAAAGGTGAAGATTTAGGCGAAGTGACGAATTATGCAAACAGGTGAAACTCTATCATAGTAACTCGTACACATAGTGCTTGTATTTGCAGTAAAATACATGTTAATGACATTATGGTTGTTTGCTAAATTAAACTCTTTAATTCCTCTACTCAATCTGGACTCCTCTATTTGATCTAACACCTTTTCAATCTTTGATAAAGTTTAAAGACTTTTCGTGTTTCTTTAATAGGGAGTCGTGCTTCGCACCATGTGTATAAATTCGACAAACAAATTGCGAGGTTCAACAATTCTCAGATAAAGATCCTTGATTTGTTTGAATTCCCACACGTGTTGAACTAGCTGTTTAAACATCAAAAGCGAAATTCCAAATGACGTATTAGCCGAACAAAACGATTCTCAGGGATAGAAAGAGGTAACGAATTGAACAAATTGACGAACTACACGATGGCGAATTAAACGAACAGAAATGTAGGCAAAAGATAGAAATTCTGCCGGGACCGACGAATAACTAACGAATTGACGAATTAAACGATACGAGTTAGACAAATTCTACTGTACTAGGATTTGGTTTCAATAAAGCATTAAGTGAGTATGAGAAAACAAAGCAAAGGTGCAAATTACCCAAGGGCGTGTAAAGATATTTGTTTAATTGTTTATACTCCCTTGAAATGTGTAATGGGACTTGCAGTTATAAATAGATTGTTTACAGTAAAAGGCAACAATCGAATGTGCAAAAATAAAATGAGGTTTAAAGGATGTTCTTCTTTAACAGTTTTTTGATAGATTGCAATGCATTTCAGGGCATAGATTTCCGAAAATAAATTGTATTATATCGATTTATACTCTTTTGGAGCAAAAACGAAATGATACCAACTGCTTTTGCCATTTTTGGTATGCTTATGAAATTCTGAGCCAGTGGCGTTTTGTATTCATAAAACATTATGCCACCATACATAGCAAATACGCTGTTGCGACCATCAAAATGGCACATTAATTAAGCGCGAGTAACGTGAAAGTTTTTTGCAATACCAATGTCTTATTGAATTACAGCATGACCAAAATGAACAAACAAATATCTTTTCTACATCCAAACTACAATTTAAGAAAGGCGAAGCTCTCTATTCGCGAATAAGTTAAAGTTGAATCCTCATCGTGAAATGCAGAAACACTATGTGTAACTAAAAACTGACTAGCCTAAATTTCCTCCACGTATTCGCCAAGTTATGCGATCCTGATTACCGGTCCTGAACATAAACTGCACCGGGTGTGGGGCTTCAGCTTGGGAGCAATAACGCATTCCTATGACATCAGAACTGAAAAATAAGCACACGTCTGATAAATTACCACAAGGATATTTTCAACATATTTTCATTCATAAGCACCCGCATACGAAATAAGTACGATCTGACAATCCTGTCTATATCTGTGTGAGCAGAAGAGGAGGGTGGGCGTTGGTTGCACAACCGCACCTGCATTTATTTTGTTCCAGATTATGTTTGATCCATGAAGGTCGGTACAAAATTCACACGACCAGAGCTCAGAAGCATACAAGAAGCATTCGAACGAACGTGCAAGGATTTAGTTTTCAAATAATGCTGCAGACACTTGGTCAGAAAATGCTTTCAAACTTGGAAAGACGCAAATGTTAAGCCATGGAAAAGGATATTTTTTTAGGTTTATTTTCAACTAATACAGTAATCTGCCTTTAAAGGAAAGACAGAAAATTGCCAACAGCTTGTCAAAGTATTGCAGACAGTGCACATCTGCTAAACTTTAGGCACATTATATTTCTGCTTTAACAGTTCGTTTTAAGCAAATCCACGGCAACCATTTTTTAATCATAAACCGTGTTGGCATGAAAACCGACAGCACAGGGAAAACAGACGCAATGTTGCCCCTGTCTTTGTAGTAAGGTGTCTGTGTTACAGGAAGATATGATTGCTGCACAGTTTCAGCAACCAGCCTGAATTGTGTTAAGTACTTTTAGCTTATTAGCGCTTTGATTTTGGCTGGTCAGTGGCGGCTACATCACAATGACCATCGATTATTATCTTCCCATGGCTTGGCACTGAATAGTTGAACCTGTGTTAAACGTTATCTAATTGCCTAGAAGGATGTTACAAGTCCGCACCTGCGTCCGGCAACATAATAAATAGATTGACTACAAATTATTTGATTTTGTTGCGATTGGTCTTATTTTTATGTTTCAAGCAATCTGGCTAGAAGCCATAGATCCATCAATGATTTTTTCTCTTTGAACAGGAAGAGCCACTCATGTATCTGCCTGGTACCACATCACATTTAAGTAAAATTGCAGCAACTTTTCTTCAGTCAAACACAGTTATTTCCAGTCTTGGTGTACCTTACGCAAGCTTCTAGAAGTGCAGAAATAACACGGTTTTTTTATACCGGCAGGAATATATTTGCAGCATAGCAGAAATGATATTCTGGAACTATTTTTTGACACTTGCAGTCACTTTAATTTTTAGTAAGCAAGTCACGAGTCGGAAACGTTGCGACCTGTCTCTCACGTCAAAAATACCTTGTGGTCTAGAACGAGATACCAGCAAAACTGGTTGTGAGGCCGCGTAAGTACTTAAACAAAAGTAAGTTTTGTACAAACATCTTTTCCGGCTGAAAACAATTCTTTCAACAGCCATTTTCTAAGTGCAGCAATGACATAGAAGTTTTGCTTCAGACGAGTGGTATATGCAGAAAGTTGCATTATGATGTGTCTTAGAGGTTGTGTATCTGTAACCAAATGTTTTACCCGATATTATCAAAACAATAATTTTTTCAAGTGTTTTTCAAAACAATTCTTTTCGAAGATCTTTGACGTGGAATTTTTTGCGTTATGTTTAATGCAAACGTTGTTTAAATTTCCTACATAAAAATCTCTTCAACATCCCATTTGCAGCTACCGCTAATTTACGTTTTTTTAAATACGTCGTGGAAGTCTAAAAGAAAGTGTCAAAATCGTTGTGCACATTGGCTGCAAATAAAAGTTGCGCACGTTGTTGGTGGAAACCATTATCCCATTTAAATCAACCTATAAATCTAAACTGCAAGTCTGACTAACATACAGTATTACAAATAACGATTTTCCTTTTCGTTGATTGCAACACTTTCTTGCCACATAGATTTATGAACAACCGATAAAACAAATGTAAGCAAAAGTAGTTAGACTGGAAATTCGAATTTTGTTTCTTATTTCAGGGGATGCTGCTTCGATGAAGAAAGCCCTTTTCTATCTTGTTTCTATCCAGGTACCAAAAGTTGACATTCAACATGTTTGCAAATGAATGCTGATTTCAGAGAAACTTCTTACTTGACAGCTTTATCAAATATTAAACAAACAAAATTGGGAATAGAGTAAAACCAGAATGCTTTGCAACGTCGTATCAGAAGCAAAAACACAAACATTGCAAACTCAAATGCTACCGTGGCAGATTTTGAAAAACGTAACATGTTTTCTTTCATGTCGTGGTCTCAGGATTATTTTGTCTAATGCTGTAATAGTTTGAATAGCACATTTTCGATCTTCCTCAAGGAAAATATCAGAAGTTTTTTTTACGTAGAAACCATCAAGATGCATTGTCACAAAAGCATGGCATTAAATAATCGGGAATGCAGCTGTTGTTACGAACTTCAACAGGAAACACGAACTTCCTAAAATGCTCATTTGCTTATCGATTAAAATCATCGACGTCTCTACGACTTAGCAATCAATTTCTCCAATTAAAGGACTGCGGCTGATAATAGTTGCTGGAAGGAACGAATGAACACAGGAAAGAGATATACCAGCGCATCAAATTACTACGTCTTGCCCGAGGGGCTAAAAAGCGGCTTTAGTTCTTTGCTCTCTCAATAGTTACTCGACATGCGTCAGTCAATAATGGCACATTCAGCGAGCAACACAATCATTTCTTACGATTATAAGACTTTACTGTGTAATTGATAACCGTTAGTAAGAGGTTTCTAGCCAGAATGTTAATTTCCAATGATGAGCAGCCCAAAGTTGTAAACGGGCCTCCTTTTGAAGCCGGAACCCGGCCCGAGCCCGACATTTACTTTTTAAATCCGATTTAGGCCCAAAAGCCAAATTTACCGAGTGGGTCAAGATATGGGCAACTGCGGGTATTGGTGGCGTAGCAAAATAATTATAACTAAATAATTCAAAATTTACTCAATTTTATGTTGAAGATTTAATCAACTCGATTGCTTCAAGAGTAACTGCTGAAAAAAGTATCCGTCGTTGCGAAAACATTTTACATGCAGGCGTGAAATCGGCCCGAAACGTTTTGACAAACTGAATCCCGAACCAGGCCCCAAAAGCCCGGCCCGACTTACTTTTGCAGCCTGGCATTTCCACTTCTGTTATAGCGTCTTGTGAGAAGAAGTTACAGTTCATTTAAAACGTTTTGACGGTTTTTAAATTTAAATCTAATCTCTGTTGTTGTTTTTTCAATTTCAGCTAGTCACACCAGCTTCGAGTTCAGTGCTACGCTTGGTCCTCCGGCAGGTTTTGGTGGAAACCATCGAAGTAAGCATTAACCGGATTAGAAGCGGGTTGAAGAGAGGCAGTGTTTTATCAATAATTTTCATAATCGCTTACAACACCTTTTTTGTTTATGTTGTATTTTATTTGTTTAAAAAGTGTTATTTTAACACTATAGCCTTCCAAAATATCAGCAAAGTTAAGGATGTAAATTGAGTAATTTTATTTTTTGAAAGCTGCAGGAAGGTCAGAGAGCGACTGGCGAAGCGGTTCTAGGATCATTAACAAAAAAAACGTTTTCCACAACGTTCATCAATTATGAAAAAGTTACTCATAGCAAACGTTTCAAAATCTTGCGTGCATAGTTTAAGTTGTGAGTTGCTTCATGAGTAAAGACGAAATTCCAATTATCCAAGGAAACATGAGTTGATTGTGAAAAACAGAAAGCACAAACTTTATTTGCAAATGAAANATTGAATACATAGNGCAAATACATGAAAATGGTTTAGTCAAATCTCGATTGTAATTTTGGTTTCAGCTGAACCCTGTTTTTTCATTTGGTAACTGNTCGAGACATTTACTGTACAGGCTATGAAATGTTTCTTTCATTAACTGCAGCTTACCTGACTCTTGGTGGTGAGCCCGGTCGTCCAGGATCAAGCGCCATTCGACAGTGCCACCTTGGTACACCAAAGATTCCTTGCCATAAATTCGGTTCACCTGTTTCAAGGTTTGTCTTTTTATCAATGATTGGCTAAGCAACGGACATTCGAAATAAAAAATGCAAACCTGCTTTCTTCGGAGTGTTTTTTCAAACCTTCCCGAAAAAAAACTTTTCGAAGCTTTATTTGAACATAGCAAAAAATGAACAGAAAATTATGTCAAATGCAATACCAAGGCGAAACTTCAAGAATTTATCAATTTTACTGTTACAAGAAAACAGATGAAAGGCTCAATTCGTCTTAGAAATTATTTCATCTTACTCACACCACAAATTTGTTTGATGAAATGTTTCATTTGATGCATGTACAGCAACATATGGTCGTGGTGCTACAGTATTCTTCACAAATCCAGTCTGAAAAACGTTGAGAACCGTACGTGTTAAAAGCGTTGTAAGAGCGATCATCTAAACAAAACAATTTTTGGTGGGTGCGTAACTTTTAGTGCAGGAATTGTTACTACGTTATCAGTTTGTCAAAACAAGAATACAAATCGCAAGATTGTTTGTCATGAGGTTGCTAAGGTTTCAGAGGAAGAGGAGCTAGCTTTGTAAAAATGTAGATTTTGTCATTTAATGTTGAATTTGTGAACAGCAATAAATTATCAAAAGAACGAACGTTAAGCGCTTATAGGCTAATTTAATCAATATGATTTATGTAAAGATGTTACCTGCATGTGCGTTCATCAGCTAATTTTAAACCTTACACAAACGCGTTTATTGTTAGTCATTTTTGACAAAAAGCATTTCTTGAAATCTATTTACGTTGATTTATGAAAAAACATAAAAGATTCGCATGTCGGGAATCGTCGAGACTTGTAAAATATTTTCATTGGAAATTGGAAAATATTTCGCTGATAAGAAAGTTAATAAAAACGGTCCCTAGTATGGAAATTAAAAGAACGTTGCCCTGGCTTTCTCAAATTTTTGCGTCATAAACGTTCAATGCACTATTTGCCACCGAACAACGTTTTATAGGTGAAGATTTACGTTATTACAAATGCTACATATTGGACGCGCATAAATTTGCACATGAGTTTTAATGAATATTTGCTTTTAAAATGTTTTTCTCTTTTATGTTGGTAAATTTCACGTGACCTTTTGGTAAACCTTCTTAAAAGATTGCAACATCGGCAAATTTTGAAGTGTTTTGAAGTAGTGCAAACTTCTTTAAATCTAATTGGTTGTGACTTCAACGTGTAACGATCTAGTTTTTGGAGACGCGAACTCAGAATGCAAAGGTCTGTGACGTTTCCGCAGCACAAGCAACGAGAGGTTCCTCGATCGATCGGGTTCACTCTTTACTGCCTGTGCTGCACTGCATCCTCTATAATTAGATGACTTCCTGTTGGCGCAGTGCGAATGGGATTCACACACGTTTGTCATAAAACAGAACACATAACGGAAAATCAAAAAAACACCGTTTCTTTCCTTCATCCAGGGGGATGTGTCAAAGATTGGGTTGCTGTTTTGATGAAATAACCTCTACATGCTTCAAAGCGGACTATCGAAGTAAGTTGGTGATAATTTTCTGTAACAGATAACAACAAAAAGCACTTCAAAAAGTACAGTCAAAAATGTTTTTGCTACTTGGAAGAAAGACTTTGCCTAGTTTTGGTTGAAATCAACGTTGATGCTACTGCACAAGCAAGGATTTTCTAAGTTGCATAATACTGTTACTGCTCTGCATACAGAGTGTTTCTGTGATGATCGCGTTTTGCTGAAACATTTCGAGTCACAAAAAAAATGCTAAACAAGTACAGATGAACCTTAATTTATTGTGAAAAACGAAGTTTTTGTCACAGTTAATCTGCACGTTTTTGCATCAAATGCAATTGCAAGCAAAGAGGACGCTTCATTCTTACGTACATTTCTTAATCATATCAGCATAGCACTGTAAAGCACTATAAAAATTTTGATGGTATTCAACAAGAAGCGACGTTCTGATTTTTCTTCTGTATTAGACATAACCGTGTAAATGGGAATGATTAACATCTGGTCATGTTTGCATTTCAGTTCTTCGCGTACGTCCCAATTGTGCACCTGGATTTCGGAACCCACCGAAATGTGAAGGTATAAGGTTAATAACGTGATGAACGTCGAACATACCTTGTATGGTTGCCAGGTGTAACGTTAGTATTACTGAAAAGTCCAACTGGCAAACGTTGCTTTGCTTTAAAAAAAATCTATGCGGCGTTTAGGAGCGCAGCAAATCCACTGTTCCGTAACTAAGAGTCTTAGCAACAGCTTAAAACTACCGTAAATCAAAGGAAATGACTGCTAATTTGACGCTTCCCCAGCAACTTGAAAGTAATTGGAATCTGATACAATCGTTATCAGATTTTCCATTGAAAACTTCTTGGATCTTTCCGTTGAATACTTGGAAACTATCCTGTACAAGCGTTATTGAAACGTTTATGAAAAAAACAACCTTTTTCTTTGAATTATCTCACTCCATACATGTTTACAATGAAACAAAATAGCGCCAGTTGTTCACTTTTTATGTACAGTTGGACATAATTTATAGATCGTTAAGTTTTGCCAAATCTGGACCTACAGTAGAGTAAATAGCAATTAATCACAACTTTTTCGGAACTCTTCACTCTCTGTGGCTGTCGCGAAAAACTTTTATGCAAATCACGATTAATTTTACTGTTTGTATTGTCAAAAGTACTTCGATTTTGTGCTTAGTTACTGAAAAGCTGTATTTCGTCGGTAGAGATCATCAGTTTATAGCAGTGTTTCTCAATCTTTTTGGCCCATGGACCATCTTTTTAAAAAAATATCCGGTTGTCCATTTTGCTATGCTGACACCTCATGAACAACTAGTCAAACACAAAGAACCTAAAAATTGTCTTACATAATTTGTTGAACATTAAAGTTTACAATTTTCAGGAACATTTTATTGATGATTTGTGGAACCCTCTGTGGACCACTAGAAATTCCAGGTGGACAACCGTTGTCCACTAGGACCACGTTGATAATCACTGGTCTATATAAGAAAAGAAAAGGAAATAAAAGCATAAGAATAATGTTTCCCTCGGTACTGCAATTAGAGCGATTGCATTTGTTTTCATTGCTGCTGATTGTTGTCATTCTCTCAATGTACTTTAAACATAGGATCAGGACAATCCTGTAAACAATAGGACGTTGTTAATCTAAGCAAAAAATGCAGGAGAAGAAAACTTAATCTTTATTTGGCCTTTTCGTTGACTAGCTGGAATTGCTATTTTTGTCACAATCAAAACGCTTCTAATGAAATTTCACACCAATGTTGGCAGAGAATACTTTACTATCTTTCAAGCATTTGATCCTGCAAGTTGTGGAGTAAAATTGTGACTTCTGATGAGATAAGTCTCACGCTTTAACTGACTTTTATTTTCTAAAAATATGCTTCAGTTGGTCAACTAAAAGCATTCCTTCAATAACACCTCGTGTACTCTACCGACCCCGAGTCGGTCACTTGGACCATTGTTATCGAAACCACTTTGGGCCTTGACCCGTGGAGAATCTCCATTTTAAGGCTTCAAACTTTNTTGATATGGCCAAATTTACATTTTCTGTATCATTTGAGAAACGCAACGATTGTAAAATATATTGTTTCAAAGGCAAACGTTTGTCAACAATGGCGTACTAGCGACTCTAAACTTTAATTACAATAACTATGTCTACACGTCTTAAATCTGAAAGGGCTCGGAATCATTTGTTTAATCATAATTTATAACTTTGTTCATGACTCTCCGTCTTTATCACAACTCCGGCTTACTTTAGCAAACGTTTCATTGCAAAAGCGTGTTACCCTATTGGTAACAAATCAGCTGATATAATCTGACAAAAAACATATTTACTTGACAGACATCGATGAGTGTTTGTCTCAACCTTGCCTAAACGGAGGAAAGTGCACAGACCAGATAAACGGATTCAAATGCCAATGCACAGAACCTTATTTTGGAAAGTATTGCGAACAAGGCAAGTGATTCATATTCGTACAATGCTCTGGATAACTGGTTCAGATCGGGTTCCTGTATCAGTCATTAATTAAAAATCAATGGGTGATTTATTGAATGTCAAGTTAATCCTTTATGATTCAATAACATTGTTTCTTGCTGTGACACAACCACTGAACCTCAGTTAGACTTTACCGTGAGCTAGATTGGTTTACAACCTAATTTCTAGTTTTTCTAATCACACAAAACCACCTCGTGAGTGTGTGTCTGTTAATTTTAGAATTTTATGTGTGCGTGAATTCACAATGTGTGTTGAGAAGCCACATACGCAAACATCAAGAAGATTTCTCACCGTCAAGTTTCTACAAAGTGCTGATATTTTTACTACTACTCTCGTCAATTATATTTCTGTATATTTCAGTTTGTCCACAATCCAGGGTATGGTGTCCAAATGGCGACTGCCAAAAACGGGCATTTCTCTGCGTAGGCAATTCTTTCTGCAACCTTGATTCGGAAAATGGAATAGCAGGATGCAGTTAGTAACATTGTTTTGTTAAAATACATCCTAAAATAGAATGCCTCTTTGGTTTAATCTACTGAGATAGTTTACGCAGATCTTCATGTTCGTAAACACAAAAAATTAGAAAAAAAGAATGGCTTGATTCTATTGGCATAAGAGTTCATGATGCTTACTGAAATATATGTAATCTATATATTTTCTTTGAAATATATACTCTTTTTTAATGCTACACTGCTTGATTCCTTTCTGCTAAAACACCTTCCTTTGATTGATGCAGCCTAGTTTATTAATCGATAATTATGAAGCTGGATGGACTATGCATTTTGAATACTATTTTAATGGTATGTCCAGCGTTGAATTCAATTAGATCGCTTTGTTTTTGGAACATTTGCTTTTATGCCACCTTACCGTTTGGTTCCACTGTGTTCGGTATAATGTATTAAATGCCATTAAGCTCATTACTGTGTTTGAGATCTGACATCAACCATTCTTGATTAGAATACTAACCTGTGCGAGATGAAGCAGTCGTACCTAAAGCATTTTTTCATTACAGGTAAATGCCTTTCGATCAGTGTTCTTTGCGGCAGTACCTGTTTTATTCGAAACACCTTTTGTGCAGAACAGCGTTGTTCATCTGTGGGAAGACTCGAATGCAGTAAGCGCGTGTGAAAGCATTGAAACAAATCTTATAATCCAACTTTGCGTTGCGAAGTTTGCCTTTTGTTAAAATCCAATTCAAATTTGACACACGTTGTCCAGACGTATGCTCTTTGTAACAATTTAACTTTTTTAGATAGTTTTCACGATCGCAGAACTTTTAACTCACACAAATTATTTTATGTTATTTCCATAAATTATTTCTTTCATCCCAACTTACCTAATAACTATATTCAGAAAATTATTTGAAACAAATCACATACGTGTAAAGCGTGTGGCTACTGTTTGAAATAGCGATGCAATGCAATTGTGCTTCTCTTTAAACTACTCTCTTGTGTACTTTATCTGTTTTTGCTTTTTTTTTCAGCCAAATGCCGTCCTTCCACAGCTTTTTGCAGTGGCCAGTGCTATCCTCTTCCTCCATTCTGCACTAGTCATGTTTGCAAAAGCAACGGATTTCCTGAGTGTAGTAAGTGAAAACATATTTGCTAAATTTTTATGTAAAATGTGCACAAGACAAATCAAAAGATATCCTTGTCGTCTGTAGAAGTCCCACNACCACCAATTTTTCAACAATTAAAGTGCGGGCGTTAGCAAAAATTAATTATATTCACCTAAAAACCACACAACAGAATGGACCTTCCAGTTCTCCGCAGGGAGAAGTGCTTGCATGAGGCAAAGATAAACGGATGTAAAGGGTTTGTTTATGCAGTCCACCTCTGATATCATATCATGCGGCAAATGTTTGCACTGTGCATTTGTTCGCGCGAACCCACATATGAAAAGAAATATTTTCAAAAATGTTTGCTTCAATTCAAAATCAGTCAATTGAAACATCTATAAACAACTTTCTTAAATGCAAGACCAACGAAAGTGTATTTCTAGACTATTGCTGGTGCTAAAAGAGCAAATCAACATAGAGGAGTAACGCGCAGGTTTAACAAGCGATTTACTGCGCAGAGGGTTTCAGATAAAAATGATTTGCATTTATTCTTCATCATTCTGTCCAAAACATTAGGTTGTCTACATGTCGTCATTAGGAGTTTTTCGGGACGACAGGTTTTCATCAGCGATATCGATAATTGTTGTTCTATTTATGTTCAAAATTTTCCCGGACGGATTTTCTATAATTCTCAACAGGAGCCATGAGGACCTGGTTAAGCATAAATTTTTGCTTTCCGATGCGTTTGAACGGTTTTCGCAGTTGATAAACAATTGGTGCAGGGAGGGGTACATGAAATCCTTGGTGTATACGAAACTCGTTGGCATCGGTATTTAGATTGAAAAGTGACGCTTGGTGATACTAGTTTAATGGAGGATAACAATTGGAATTTAAATTTTGTCATTTTTGTGTGTGATTGAAAACAAACCGCCTTTCTCTGCTCCTCATTATTCTTTTCTTTACCACCGTTGTTGTTTTTTAAACGAAATAAACAACCTAACATTCTGGTTGCCTAAGTGCTTCAAGCAGCTCACTCATATCGTTGTAATGGGCAGGAAGTTTTTATAGCTTTCTCAATCTGAAAAACAAATTTTAAGCTTTATATAACGAATTTTCCATTTTTATTTCGCTGTTTGGCCAGTCTTAGAGCATACTGCAATGTTACTGCCATTTGACTTCTTTCTTACGGTGAGCTTTCTCTTAGTTTTAAATTCCTTTGTAGAAATCACCAGGTAATTTGACCAAAATCTGCATTTAAGATTCTAGGCTTCCTTCATGCGACATGAGTCAGCTTGATCTAGGTTGTAATCAAATTATGTAAGTTTCACATCAAACAAGGTGAAATCCAAAACATTCTAAAACTCATATTTTCCAAAAGATAGAAGGATGTTTTGTTGAAAAGATTTATGTGCCTTGTTAAAATCAAAATAATTGAGCAATATTCCAATCTCAGTTTTCCAAAAATCAATAGCAAAGAGAATGTTTTGACGTTATTTGAAAACGCAAAGAACATTGTTCTCCTCATTTTACTGTAAGTTTGGGAAGGCAGCCACGCATATCTTCTCTTAGGTATGCCACTACCTCAAGCTCATATCATGTTCTCACAACTAAAAGTAATAATTTGTGTTCCAGACTCAACAGTTTTGAATTTTGCTCTCCTTCCAAGAACACTCACTCTGAACCATAATGACAGAAATTTGATAATCTTCTGATCTGAGTTCTTGTATCTTTTGTCCAATGATGCAGGTCAATGCGAGGCAAACTACATTCTCTGCAACGACGGATTCTGTGCTGCCGCAAGCCAATCATGCCCTGTGGATCAACAAGTGTGCACCAACGTAGTGTATGGTGCTGTTTGTCCTTGATGACCTGTCGCAGCATCAACAACTTTAACGCACGTTTGAATCATTAAGCCACTATAAGTTTACTTTCTGAATTTTGCGTTTTAATTTTACGTAAAAGTCGCTTGAACATTTTTCATTGTACTACTAGCCTGTATTGCTACAAGTTCCCTGGATTTTATGATGCTAACGCAGAACTGCGTTTGCTTTACCAATTCGTGTAGCAATGTCCTTGTTATGCCTTCTGTCATTTGTGAATAACACCCGGAAGTACATGAACGTCTCCACCTGCTACAGTGTATTGTCGCTCACTTGCAGCATACACTGCCTTGGGTTTCTGGAGAGACGTAATGCCTCAGCCACCGGCCGCGCCGGCCAATGTTTTGGCCTGCATTTTTTTGGCTTTAAATCGCCAGCCACTAGAGCTAGACAGCTGTTCAAACCCTCTACGGATTCAGCAAGGCTTCAAGTTGACATAAAAAAAAACGTTTTTCGTTTTCGTTTTTTGGCGTTCCCTGGGGGGAATATTAGAAGTGGGGGTGTTTTTGCGTTTTTTTGGCCACCTTCATCTGGCCCTGGGACCCAACCCATTTGACCCATTCTTTTGGCTCAAGTTTTTTTTCGGAACCTAAGCCAAAATCCGCGTCTTTAGAGCCCTTGAATGGCTTTCTAGCATATCTGTAGCCAAAATTATGGATAAAAAAACAAAAATTGGTGAAAATTTCTGCACCAACAAACCCCAACGTGGGGTGGAATACACCCATTTTCTATATGGCCAACACTCGCCAGCGGATCGAGCTAGAAAGCTGTTCAAATCCGCTCTGAATCGGGAAAGATTGTAGTTTAGACTGAAAAAAACAAATTTCACTGTGCGATTTCGGCCTTTCTGGTCATGTTTACAAAACCACAGGATGTTTTGACAGGTCTGTCAAAACAATCCATGACGTCAACGTCGCGTGGGAGTTCAAAAATCGAGCCGATTCAGTGGCGCGAAACCGTGAGAAATTTAAATACATTCTAGGGATTAGTGCGAGGCTTTGGAGGGTTTGGCTGACATTTTAGCGTTTCTAGTTGATAAGTTATGGCAAAAATGATAGAATATTAATTATGGAAATCCCCAAAAGACCCTGGGGAATTCCAGAAATAATTGGAATTTTTTTGGCGTAACGTTTGAACCAAAAACGCTAGTAACACGATCAAGGGCTCTAAACACTCGTATTTTTGCGTAAAATCCAACAAAATCCAAGCCAAAATATTGGCGCGTGAGATCGGATGATGACGTCATAAAAATAACCAAAAAACATACCCCTATCATGATCCCCTGGACGCAAAACTCCAAACCCAAATTACATAAAATAAATTTTATTCTAAACTACACGACGCCACGAGTCATTACAGGGTTTGAACAGCTCTCTAGTTCAATCTGCTGCCGAGTTGTTGCTGGCACAATTTTTCCCTGAGAGGGAAAATTATGTCTTTTCTGAAGTTTTGAATTTTGCCAAAAACTGGATTTTTCAACCATAATTTTGGCAACAGATATGTTAGCAAGTCAATCAAGGGCTCTATGGACGCGGATTTTGGCCTAGATTTCACGCAAATTTTGAGTCAAAAGAATGGGTCAATGGGTTGGGGCCCAGGGCCAGGTAAAGGTGGCCAAAAATTCGAAAACATTCTCACATTGTGACGTTACCTCCAGAAGACGCCAAACCGAAAACGAAAAACGTTTTTTTTGGTGTCAACTAAAAGCCTTGCTGAATCCGTAGAGGGTTTGAACAGCTCTCCAGCTCTAGCGGCTGGCGATTTATGGCCAAAAAAGTGCCGGCCAATGTATTGGCCGGCGCGGTCGTTAAAGGGTTTTTAGTGCTGATTTTCATTCGGCTTAGATGCACACAGCAGAAAACAGGTCAAGTTCATGTTGAAGATCTTGTTGAGAAGCTGCGAGCGGTGACAAATCGTCAGGAAAAAGCAAACAAATGATCTTGCAACTCCCAGCAGTGGCCCTCTCGTTGACTTGGCTCTGACACTCTACCCATAATTCATATAGACAAAGTAGAGGAGCACAACCCAGGGTTAACTGTCATGACTTGAATTTCGCCGAAACGGACACAAACGTCTGAGCCGGAATACAGTGACTTGGCGGCCAGTAACAGGCTGCCGTCGACACCAGGGCTCTCACATACGCATCTTTAAAAATCTCAAGAACAGTACCAAAAAATCCCTATTTTCCTCAAAATATTCCTAATTTTGTGGTGGTGCAGCGTAATATCNGAGCGCCGTGATAAGTGTTAAAAATAGAACCAAACATGATTTGCAAAATAAACTGAAATTATTCATTTTACAGATTTTCAAAATTTTCCGAAAATCCCTAAAAATTCCTAAATCCCCTTAAAATCCCTGAAAAGGTCAAAAGTTTCAATTTAGAGAAAAAATCCCTGAAAGTGAGAACACTTCAACACCATACTCCCGCAACACTCTCCAACGTTTCCCCGAGAAACACGGTCGTATACTTTCTTGAGGTCGACAAAATAAATGTAGACGGATTTGATGTCCTCCCTAGCTTTCAAAATATTTGCCGGAGAGGGAACATTTGGTCTGTAGTGCTACAGCTGAGACGAAAACCGCACTGGATATCATCCAGCTTTGGTTCAATTATTTCGCGGCATCTTTTTTCATAACACTTGGCATACACTTTTCCAGGACGGCTAAGGAGAGAAATGCCCCTGTAGTTGGTACATTCGCTCCTGTCTCCATTTTTGTGTATGGGGTTGATAAGCCCAGTTTGCCAATCGTTCCATGCCCTCCCATAATTTTTCTGCACTTTGTTTTTTCTCGTTTCAGTGCATTTCTGCTATTTCGTTTGTGAGTCACAAACATTTGTGAATAAACCTCTCCTTACCTGTACACACAGAGTGCAACGTAATTGTCGCAAGGTAAAGAAAGGAAGCATCAGGAAGCAGAATTCAAAATTGTAAAGAAATAGCTCAACGCCACCAAAGACGTGATTTTTAATGGGTTTTTGCAATCGACTGTTTGCTTCTGGTTTGACAAATTTATTGCTCTTAATTGTTCATTTTCTTGAACTTACCACTCTGCATAAAAGTTTTCCACTACGCGTTACTTTCTTTTTCTGCGCCGTTGCACCATCATGGTCCACGAAATTGCACGACGCTTAACGTTATACTTGCGGCTTTAGTATGCATTTTGTACTAATTTATTTACTCATCACAACATGCTTTTTGTCCGCATAAACTACACTGGTAAAAATGATAATAATGTGTAATTGCCTTAATTTTGCAGGATAGACATACGAAGGTTCTTGAACTCGATAAAAAAGACCCTACACTTTTTTCTGTGTTATATCGAAATTCAGCTACTGACCGGCTTGAATGTTTCCTTTCACGGGACATTTGAGGTTAAAACGTATGATACCACAAACACCACAGGAAGTAACTCTGTCTTTGTTCAACAGGCCAGAAGTATCACAGTTGTAATTGTGCAGTTTTTTTTTCAGCTTAGTGAAGTTCCTAACAAAAGTCATCCACCACCCAGATGTTTACTAGATTTAGAAAGGTGCTGTTTTCGACACCAAGTGATTTTTAAATTCAATTTTTTGAAAATCTGCACATCCGTTGTGTTTGAGATTTATTGACTTTACCTAACAAAACTACTTTTCAAAATATGATTATTGCGATTCTGTTTTATTTTTGTGACAGTTATTTGATCACTTTTAATTTTTTGCAACCCGCCGTTTACCAAGGTGCCGTTTTCGACAATCAATGCTTGGAGATAGCCAAAACTAATTACTTGTTTCTCGTGGTGCTTTTTTCACGCTTAAATAAATCGATTGTTTCATGTGCCCACTGAGATGTTTGCAATCTGATGGTAAACACGCGCTTTTGTTTGGACTTCAATGTTGTGTGTCAGGTTTTACTGCATATATTGGAGACACCGTAGTACAGTG
>JGI24159J19872_10002108_pt1 | contig 23195 bp, 14 predicted proteins | sample Ectturendosymbi4_FD_19872 | JGI IMG/M metagenome (IMG submission 19872) | reverse complement strand
CGTCTTTTTGCGATGATTCAAACTTGCACATATCTCTATTCAAGTATGTACTTTCCACGATGGTTGTAAGCAAGGAATCGATCAGCAAATTTTTAATAGGATATCGATTTCTCGTAAAAAGGCTTCAAAGAGTGTGCACCCACACCTCTGCCATTATTTTAACTACATATATTTGTGCACATTTTCAAGAAACGTTAGTTACAGTACGTGCTCTTCAATCCATTAACGTATTTTACAAGCTCATGTCAGGACGTCCACTTCTTCATAGTTTTGACGACTTTCAGAATTACGGATAATTGCAGTGAGAACAATTGTGCCGGAAGGAATGCTTTGCAACGTAATTACCCACCTTCGGTTCGCTTGTAAACCTTTCTGTGCCTAATTTGGTTTGTTTTCAAGGTTATACGAAAAGTTTATTTGCCTACAAGAAGCTATTTGCATCAAAACAGTATTTACCTTCACGTAAGTAGAAAAATAGGAAATTAGAGAACTCCAGAAAATCAATCCCGAGCACGAACAAATAAGTTTGACTGAAGCGACCTGCGGACAAAACGCTAGTGAATGACGATGAATTTACATTTAAGAGTAGGTTAATATGAGGAGTCCTCACGCCGAGTATGTGTGGCAGCTCAGTTATTTGAATTCTTTCAAAACGATCTTCGGTTGGACGCTTATTTTCACCTGCTGAGGCGCTGAGCTAAGTGCACATTCACGAAGTGCAAAAAAAACAAACTTGAACCCAGCTTTTCAACGTGGCTTTTTCAACCGGCGTTAAAGAAGAAACGTATACTGCAGTGCAGGCCCCAGGCCATGTTTTAAGGTTTGGGGGGCAAAATACATTTTTAGGGGAAAAAATTGTTTCCATTATATGTTTGAAACAAATTTTTCTCGGCACAACAAAATTTTGGGGACACAAAAAATCGGTAGGAATTGCCCCGATTGCCCTTCCGTGATCACGGGCCTGCTGCAGTGGAATGCTTTGCGCTCCCCATGCTTTAGCTAACTTATCTGAAACCTCTCGATTGTTTGCTTAAAATGATACGTGCTTGCCAACGTAGGGTGAGCCCTTCGCACCTTCACGCGACGCACCTGTGATGAGAAGTGGATGCAGCCGTGATATTCGCAGCAGCGTTAATTTTGGCATCACTGCAACACAATATGCTCATGACGCTCGATGGAGCCACGAACGTTTGGTTTTTTATCTCAAGAAAATTGTGCAAAACATGTCAGCGACGCTTGTATTTTTCTGTAGCACTTAAGCCGAGTGTTTCGGTGAATTTAGTGCTGACTGCAAGGCAGGTCAAAATCTGTTCACAGGTCAGCTGGCTGTGACAGTATCGAATTGCAAGCTGACCTAACGAATGTGCCCACCTTCCACAGTCAGGAGAAACGCAATGCAGTAGTTTTGCTACAGTGATTCTTGCCTGGGTAGTGGGTTCGAACACCCACGTAGCGTTTGCACGTTGCTCTCAAACTTATCCCGTCAAGATAATCGATATTTTGGACTAAATAGGTTCTTTAAATAGCCTACTAATGGAAGCAAAGGCAGAAGAGACACTTAGCATATACAAACGAGTCAACCTGGACGATGCTGCGATTCATGCGCTACCAGCAACGATAGATAAAAAATAGCCTTTTGAAGAAATACTTCAATGAAATAAACTAGGATTTCTGCGCCAATCAATCACTTATCTGTAGACAGTGTAAAGGCAGCTACAGCACCACGTAATGAATTATTCCGAAGTGTTGTTTTCTACTTTGGTTTTCTTTGCTTTTCATAGTTTGCAACAATTCCTCTGACCTCTTAATTCGCAGCAGTTCTTTATCTGAACCAAGTACAAAATAAGAAAAGGCAATATCAAATATATTTGAGCGTGATTTTTTTGCCTCACGTTGCCAGTTTTTCCACAGTGCGCAGGCAATATAGGGCGTGTATTGATAAATTGGTAAAATGTATTAGTTTTTTTCCAGAAATAGAGAGCTGAGTTGTAAAAATGGTTTCGCCAAACAACTTTTCCTGTACAGAAAGGAAATAAGCTTCAAAAACTGTTCCATTTCAAAATCTTTTTTGCCCTTCCCCGCCACCCATGTTGAGTATCACAACATTTCACCAAGCACACGCATTGATTGTGAATGGTTTTTGGTTTTCGTGTTTATTTATTTGTTAATTTCAAGTTCTTGCGAGCAAACATGCTTTAGTCAAAACCCTATTAACTTGCGCGCAAGATGTGAGTCAGAACGGTTGCTATCTGCAGTTCTGTGAAATACGAAAGAATGAGACAAATGTCGGCATTCGTATTGGTCTGAGCATTCCCATCCAACCACATAACTTGAAGACCTCATGGTGGACAAAAAACAGCAGAGGATTCGTGATCAAAAAGTCCTCTCACGAAATAAAAACAATTCATGTTACCGAGCTAACTTTTCAACATGTACCTTTGTTTAAGCAAGACAACCACAAGCCCAAGAACCGGAACGACACACTGAGCATCGGAAAAAGGTCGTATCTTTTTTCGAGCGCCCAGCCTTTATATGGTCAATTAGTTTGAAAACGTGCAGTTTGCGAGTCAAATTGTGAACGTGAACAAAGCTGATGAAACAAAACTTCTTTGTATGAAAATTTGTGATCAATGGCATGTTATCAGATTTTACAGAAGTAACCCTGAAAATTGGTGAATAATAGTAAGCCAAGCGTGCTGCCTGGTTTCACCAAGCACTGTAGTCGAAAGCGAGGTTTCTTCACAGAATCTCAATTTCTGCCAGGTGTCCAAGCGAGAAGAAAGAATGAATGGTCGACTGAATGGCATATGCCCGTATGTGGGCTGGGGGTGCAATGTGAGAGTACGAGAAAGTGATCAATAGCGCTTCGACACACGGCTGACTAATGAGTCCTCAGGCCGCACAATAAACTGTTGCGAAACAGCCATTGATCGCAGTGGTGCACACGAAGAGACAGTGTCAGGTACGCTGAGGAGAAAAGAGCTGTTGCGAATAAACTTACGGCTACTGCATGTCTGTCGTTCGTCACTGTGATGTTGTGAACATAAACGGTCGTGTTTTTTGGCAGTGGCGTCCGTTTTGAGGGCGGCGAGAGCGGGCTACTAAGGTTGCAAAAATTGGTGTCGTATTTTGCAGTAGCTCTTTCCATTTCTGACACGAAGCAGGTGACGTCAGTGACGCAGCCTTGACGCTTACGTACGTGGCAATGAGTCACAAACGCCGAGATTTTGCAATTCCATTCGCCGATTCAACCCCGACGAAATCAAACTTGCTGATTGGGCTTGATGGAGCGAGAAAGATTCAATTAAAGGAGAATAAGTGGGTTTTAGGAAAATGACATCGAAGCAGGGTTCCCAAAACTGTTGACTAGAAATTCCCAAAAGTTGAACCTAAAATTCCCAAAATCTCACAAAAATTCCCTAGACTTACACAAAGCAGTATATTACTTTCATCTACATCTTCATCTACTGTGACCTTTCAGCAAGCACCATGGTGAGTTGCACTACACGTTTACTATATACTAACTTAGAAACTTGACAAATAGAAAAAAACAAACACACAAGTATAGCCTAATTGCACCTCAAGAACCATTATCGGTAAATTATGAGATAGGTTTGCTATTGAATCTGTCTGAAGCAATAATTTTATTAAATCACGTTTTGATTATGCAAAATCAATACATTCCGATAACTACATTTCATGCCACAGTATAATATAAATTTCCCAAAGCTGAAGTACCATTAGGCTTTACCTTTCCACTAAGCACGATTAGGGTCTGCTTTTGACACACTCCTTACTGATGCTAATAACGTACAGGTAACGCTTTTCTAATAAAGAAAAAATATACACCTTTGATATGATTGTGAAAGACTTCCTTTTCCTGCAACTGACACTAAAATCACAATTTCATTTGCACATCACGTGGCAACATGTGACCGCAACTTTTCCCCGTTTTTTCCCAAAAAAATGCAATTTCTTTAAAAAATCCCTAGATTCCTCAAAACCCAAGATTTTTCCCCGAAGGTTGCTGAAATTCCCAGTCTACGGACAAATTCCTCAGAAATGGGAAATCTGCATCGAAGCCAATCATATGATCTCAGGAATGATGGAAAAAGCCATGCAACTAGAAGAAACCTAGCACTGCATTATCATAAATTTGGCTTTTTCTCAATCCTATTTCGCAATCTATAAGTGATTCTTTTCAGAGGATCCGAAACGAGAGAAACTGAAAAATCGCCAAATAGGATCGTTTCTCATCCGGGGAACTTGCCTTTCAGAGGCATCACCATTTATGTCTAAAAACTACACGTCTGTTTATTTTTCTCGAGAAGCGGTTCAACGCAATTATCAGAGCATTGGGAGTGGCAGCGTTAACTGCTACTTTTTTCCGCAGGTTTCTTTTCTTCTGTGTTTCAGAAACAAGCGTCAAGTGTCTCAGAACTAAAAGCGGTAGAGAAGGAATGACCGCATTTGTACATTTACTTGAAATAACGACGAGCAAAAAGGTGGTGCAGCCGCTTAAGACTTGATTTATTCACTTGTATAAATGCGCTTACCGCAACCGACGTATATCAAGAGCGGTTTCGCAAGCAGGCTGATGGGGTTGTCGGCTTACAGCAACAGATTTAAGTTTTTTTATAGAAAATCGCAAGTAGGCGATAGAGGAGTGGTAGTTTACATGCTCTAGAATAGCTAAGAGAAAGTCTTTTCCGACAGACACGCGTTTGTCGCACAGACGACACACTTCGGATTTGACCTAACATGTTTGTTTTTAAGCGGGAGCTGATGTAAACCTGCCTGGCCCCAGTGGAAACTTCCTTCAGGCTTGGGCTGCGAGAAGGCCAACACAGATCCTGCTGACAAGAGTAACAGGGCGCCAAACAAGATCTAAAACCGCAGCCTTGTTTACACATTTGGGATGTAATGTTCCGCATCTGCCACTCAGTGCTTTCCCAGGCCTGCTTGGTGTCAAGCTGCCGTGCGGTCAGATGATTTCACCGCATCGGACTTGATTTCAACCGGTGGGAACCTGATGGAACCGGACACGAGTTGGCAAGATGCAAGTTGCGCGTCGTCAGTTGCAACAGTTGATTCACGACGTTCGTAAGCCGTCGAGCGGACTCTGCAAACACCAAGAGGCCATCCTTCAACACTTTCGCTAAATGATTGTTTTGCTGTAGCTTGGATTTGTGACGAAGGTTCCTTGTATCGCTGAACACATCAAAAGGTTAAATGCACCAGTCTTTTAAAAAAGTGGGCAAAGTAACCGGTAGTTTCTCTGGTGCTGAAACTTGGGGCTGGAGTTTTGTCTCTGGTGCTAAAAGCTTGGTGTTGGAGTGCTGTTGTAGAAACGCGCAAGAGACTGAACTCTTTCGTTAAAACCCTTTTGCTGGACATATCACCAAGTTGTCAAATAAAATCATAGACCGGTAGAAAAATTTGGGAAAGTGGAACGATAAATGAGAAAGCGCAATTGCAATCCTGTTGCGCAACTTGTCCGTGACTGGATTAGCGCAATTGTTCCGTTTCATGTGATACGTACATCAGGGAGGAGCAGCACAATAACCTTGCCTGTGCCAAATTCTTCTTAAAGCTTTTCGAAGCACGTAAATATATCTTTCAAATTATTTCTGCACTTTGAACCACCTGCAAAGCTGACATTTGCTTCACTCAACCTGTAAAAAAAACATTTACCCAAGGAAAAAATACTCTTCGGCAGATCGCCCACGACCTACAGCAATCATTGAAAGGACACGGCGAACAACCAATTTGCTGTGATTGAAACTCGAGCGGAATGGAATGCTGAGCTAAAAGCGACAGAAATAGAAATTGTTGTTGCCTTACAAGTGCAAACGGCGTTGAAAAACATTTGCAGAGACTGTGCTGCGGCTGACTCAAAAGCATGCTGAAAAAATCCAGATAACTGGCAAAGCCATTGTGAGATAATGGCTGATGTTCTCCACTAAATATTTCCAGCCAAAAGTCAGTTTCCGTCAGAAAATCATCAATAAAAAATGTCAAAACTAAGATCGGAGTTCTTTGCTTTCGAAAAATTAAGTAAAATATATGCTTACCTGGTGTTTATTGAAGGGATGCGACTTTGGTCGTAAAATGCACAACAGAAGTCGAAACAAAACCCACATAGAAAAATATCATTTTGAGCAGCTCATCTATGAAGTTTTTTTCCACTTTTTCAACGTTTCTATCCTCCTCTTAGTTTCGTTCGAAATCATGCATAGACAACATGAAATGGGTTCACACCCGTGCAGACTGTTTTGCTTTGGGACTGAAAAAAACACGTGCACTTGCTCTTGCTTATAGCAACTGGCATATGGAAGCTCGACAGAGGGTTGATTCAAAGTGAACAAGATCCTGAGAGAAACTCTTCAGCTGCATCTGCCGTTGACACAACGTGATGTTTGCTGCGTTTAAACTTTTTGCGTTTCGTAAAAGCAGATCTTGCTCTAATGCAATTAGTAACCAAAGAGTATCAGAGTGAGACGCTTGCTCCGAATCATGCTTCGAGTTTTTTCGGACGATTCCGACTTTAATCGCGTTTTTCGCAGGTTTTTCGACACAACCTCTGCCAAGTCGCCATGACTCTTACAAGCAATAGCCGGCTACGCCACGTTGCACAAACACCTGTTATGGAGCTGCAGCGCCCTCAGTTTAAAAAGCTGGAAATTGTAAATCTTGCCGTCGTTTACTAGATGATTCGGTTATATTGAATGCATGGTGAAGGTTTTAGTGCTAGCGTTGATCGATTTTTATCATGACTGTTTTCAGTGGCATTTCCCAGTAATTTTCAAAAGACCATCTTGAAATAAAGCACTCACAAAAATAAACTCTTTGTTTATTCACTTGACCAGCAAATAGTTCCTGCAGGACTTAAAACATGTTTGTTTGCAAGAAATGAACGTAAGGCAAAGTTTTTCGAATTAAATACTGTTCAACACAACATTTTGTTTTGACACCTTTTATCACACAAAAGTTCTGTGCAATTGTCAAGACCTAATCAACGCCGATTTTTAAAATTCATTTTATGTGCAAGAATTGTACAGCTACTTGGCATGCTTGATACTCAGAAAGAAAAATTCAACGTTTTTCGCATTGTGAACGTTTGGCGAAATAGTTTAACTCCAGTACAACGAAAACCATTCAGCGGAATCATGAACACTAGCTCTTCGATTCTGGTTCCTTTCCATAAGTCGATCAACCGCCAAGGTCCAAGTTTTTATGTTCCATCAATGAGATTGAAAGAAGCGCATAAAAATATTTCTCTTGGAATTCTCTTGGAACAGGATTTTTTTACACAAATAGGAAATAAAACTGATAAGGTTTCGCTTGAGACAGTAAAATCCCCAATCATGAACATCAGAAATTTAGGCCAACTTACTAACAGCACAACAAATTCTAAATTAAATTGATCGAGAGAGTAACTGCCGCAAACCAAAAAGCGCGTGTTAGCAAAACCCACATGGATGCGCATATTAAAATACATGATGACTTCAAAAGTAAAAAACATGAGTGAATATTAAAACAGAAGTAAACATTCTCCCCCTCAAAACAAAACAATGATATGTGGTCATGTGGGTTCACTCGCAAAACGCTGGATATGCAAAAATCAATTCCATTCCTAACTGGATAGTGACTTCGCAGGTAAATTCAAATATAACTTAGAGCAAGAAAATACGAAAAATATGAGACTCCACCATTGTATAAATGATGGAGCAGGATATTATTCACTGTCACACCACCGATTTGATTGACAGCATCGTTGAAAGAACGCCGTGGTAGAATCCGCAGCTTCTGGTACTTTTTCAGTTTACCGGTTCAACTTGTGTTTGCAGGTCACGGACTGACTGTCTATTTATCTTTCCCAGAGATTTTGTGCACAACTGGGAAAGACATTCCAAACGAAGCACTTCGCGTTTCGGCACAACCGAAGATGCAAACGGGGTGAAAACTCTGTCTATTGCTTCTACCCGGGATAAGAAGAAATTATAAAATCTTGTTAAAGAGTTTACCTATTTTTTGTAAGATCATTCATGAAATCTAATAGTTTTGCTTCTCCTTGGCTGATATGTTGGTCATGTACCTTTGGGTGCGCTACACCCAAACAAAAGTCAGTGGCGTTTAACACATAATGAATAGGTAGGCCTCTTCGTTATAAGTACGCTTACCATTCAATGCCTCCCACGGGCAAAAAATGTAAACAACAAGTTTTCGGTGTTCTGTTGCAACAAGGGTGTTTATGTTCTAATTTGCGTCAAGCAAACAACAAAGTGCCAATGAGCGAAAGAAGTGTTGTGACAATTTACGTTTGGCTCAAGAGGACACTTACGCAACACCTGACCCTGGACACTTTCGCATGGAGTTGCTTCATGGGCAGATGCTAACATTTTTTCGATGCCAGGTCTTGGGACAGTCACGGGCAATGAAGGTGGCGAAAGGGCGCGCGACACTGAATGGACCCAATCGACTCTTCTTCGACCCAAACCAGTGAGGTCATTGCAAAGTTCAATACTGTGCTTTCGTCATGAGCGCTTTCAGCCATTGCGGTTTATCAAAGAGACTTTGAAAAAAAGAGAGTAGCGGGTTGAATGCTAATTCGTGGCTGGACATACCGCTTTTCAGAAACGCTGCTTTTCAGTGCAACACAATGGCTGCCCAACCTAGTTCTGAACTGTAAAACTCTTCTGCCTTTCAGAGTCAAGAGAACCACGGCAAAAACACTTTGATTTCACTGACTTCACCGAGACGCTTGAATTACAAAGCGCAAAAGATGATTGATTGAAACCTGCCGAGGGATTTTTGATGATTCTGCAGCCATCGACGTGTGGGGCGGGCATAGAAACATTTTCAAAAACTTACAACGCACATTCCTGACGTCACAGTTGTGTTGTGGTCAGGTTAACAAGAAATAAAATCAGAAGCGTTTCTGCGGCAAAACCGATGCTATTTGTTTTTGCCAGATATAAATATCCACTGCATGTAACCGAGATGAAAATATTATTGTTTCAGAAAATATTCCTTTTTTTATTTTCAACAGTTTGTAGTCAACTGTGCAACGCATTTTTCCCAGTTAGTCCAGCTTTGGAATGTTTTTCACAGTTGAAAGGCTTCGTAGATATTTCGTGCAGCGATTGCCATCCCTCGATCCAGTGTTGTCATTTGGCAGCGTTTTTAAATAAGCATGGAAAACAGTGCTCTGATTTTCATCATAGAATCGCAACAGATTTGAAAAATAAAAGTAACAGTTAAAAAATTGAACGTTTAGGCACAAAAGCAAGCGCAGCGTGCAATTAGTAGAAAATTTATATCTATCTCACATCATATCACATCAGAAAGTTGGCATTTACACCTATCTCACATCATATCACATCACTCAATAAAAATTCTGATAATCATGCTAAACATGGGTTTACCCAAGTGTTAATTTTCTTATAATTTCCAACTAAAACCTAGAAAGGTTTTAGCATTATTAAAATGCAATAAAATTATTTAATATTTGGGAATTATAACAAAAGTTTATTAGCATCATTTCGTCCTATGAAAAGGAACCGGCAGGGACTTGGTTGTTTTTTAAACAAAGCGTAGTACTGTAAAAGTTGTTCGGTATTGTATACTGACTTAAATGTAACCTTCTAAGCTTAATCACGGAACACGGTCACGCAGAATATTTCCAATGCTTCCAAGTTCTTTCACTCCTGTTAGAAAAAAAACTGATTAAAATCCGTAGTAAAACCTTGCACAACAACAAGCGGAATCTCTACGAAACTTAGGAAAAAGAAATGAAACGAGCACATTAAAATCAGAAAAAGATCACTGCAGAACTTCGAAAGATACACGAACCAAGGAAAACAAAGTGGTGAAAAGACATGCACGAGAATCAGGGTAGCAAAAACAGAAATATTCGCTGTAAAAACACACTAGCACATCCCTGATAAATCTAAAATGCAGGGAAGGGAAATAATGGGTGGAGTTTACAAAATGAGCAGAAGAGCCATCAAAGGTTATGCATTGGAAAAAAAACTTCAAAAAAGATTGCATGCAGTCATCACGTCGGTAATCAAAGCAAAAGTTTTTATATTTTGTTTGATCTTGCTTTATTGAAAACACTTAACCAAACAACCAGCAATAAAAGTCTAGAAATGGCAAAATGTTAAAGTTGCTGTGAGCTATATTATCGATTCCAATTCGCCCATCATTTTTCATTTGCGCAACTGCCTTCGGGAAATGTAGCGGTGGTTTGCTCAGATCCTTGTCATCAGACACCGCCCTTCTAGCAATCTGTGGCAATAAGTGGCACTTTTCCAGGGGCAAAATACAGGCTCGCGCAACCGCACCAGCTGTATCGTTTGTCGCCACTCAGCGCGAGCACTCTAAGTGTACGAGTTGGCAACACCTGTCAGAGCAAAAGACTGTGAAAAAAAGAAAAAATATGTTGACAATTTTTCCTGCAAGATGATGCCATAAGTGATTTTTACTTTTCGTGTCGCTTGCGTTCATGAATCGAGGTGGGTTTTTGCGTTTTTGTTTTTGTCGAAATTGTTCGCAGTCAGTCGAGTGACACCAAACAGGACACGCTTTTAAGAAGTGCATTTAAAAGCTTATGTGAGATATTTTACTCGATTCACGATCTATTTTAGGTACATCGTGACCGTGTTTCGCGATATTTTAGAAACTCCATTGCTTTCTACTGACGCGCCACCGTTTTCAATAATAATGAATGCTGGCGGTCGTGACCTTGCGCACGCCCAGAAAACAAAATAAAAAATTGGTAAGAAAACGGAAGGTTGAGAAATCGCCAACTCCATTAATACCCCATGGCGAGACGCTTGGCACTACGGACCAGCAACCTGTGCAGAGATGTCCCTGTAATTTTAGAAACGTGTTTATGAGAGGATGGATGCCCTTGCATTAGCGCGAATCTGGGCGTGACCACCCCAGTCAGGTGCGATCACTTTCCTTCAACCGAGGAAGTCAAAGCTAATTGCTCCTGGACAGCCTCTACGTTCCCTTGTGATTTTTACTCAGGAATTTCTGTTGAGACTTTGCTTGTTTTGGCTAGGAGCGAGGCTCTGGTTGTTAAGCAAACAAATTCCCCGTTGCGCTCTTCGTGGCGCATTTCTTAAACCACACCGAGTTGAGATGCAAAGGAAGACTGTTCTTACCTTCAGCGACTGGAAAGGCAGTTTGACGAGGTGAATGATGACGCATGAGAGGAAACGTTTATTCCGCTGGGAAGCTCGTACTGACCTTTGACCTTCCGTTGATCGCAGGCTTTATCACAACACTTCGCCGACGTGCAGAACAAGCAAACGAATTTTGCAGCTTTCATCAATCGTATGCTTATCTTAATCCTTTCCCGCTGAATGATGTACTCCCCGCTTGACAGCAGTGTCAGGCAACAGAGCTTCAGCAACAAGTGCTTGCAAGCAACACGGTTCTTGTGTCGTTGACGCCGTGACAAAATGTGCATAACGCGCAAACACTTTACCAGCAATGTGGCTGTCCCCTGTTTCACAACGCAACGTCATTTTGAATTGATACAACGACATGTGTTCCAGCACAGTGCTTCCCGACCGGTGTGCTGCGAGACGGCCACAGGTGTGCTGCGGAATTTTCAAAACGGAATGACTTTGTTGAACCAGGGGCTCTTTCAAAGACGACGTTGCTGTTAGTTACGTTTCCGTCATTAGCTTTGGTGTGCCGCGTGAAGGAAACTGAGTTGCAAAGTGTGCCGCGGCCAAAAAAACCTGGGTAGGACTTTCTCAGCAATACCCATTGAATAATACCTCAAAAGAGATTTATTTTACGTTGTTGCAGAGATGTCATACACAAGTCTTTCTCAAACGGTTTTAAGCTGTCTGTGGATAGCGCAGCGTTGCTGCATAACTTTATAGGAAGATGAACGGATGTAAAGCCTTGACCGCCAGTTAAACCTCGGAGTGGTTGAAATGACTTTTCTGCGTCGGTTGTGCGGTCGCCAAAGTGTCAACTCATCGAAGAAAAGTTTACACAGACCTGACTTCGATGGGGCCATGTGAGCCGATATCAAGCGTTGATGCAATTTCTCATGAATAATATCCCCATCGCTTTGTTCCAACAAGTGCAAAGCGACCAAACGAAGTTTACACAAGTTCACAATGGTTCTTGAGATCTGGCATGATTACAGATTGGAGAAAATGGCCAGAGTGTGTTTAAGGAACAAGGAGCAAGGTTGGAGGTGGACGCTGTGAAACTGGCAAGAATGAAGATCAAGTATATGTAATTTACAGCGTTCCGGACAAACCACTTGACGTTGACTTCCAACAACAAGAAGTATACAACGGCTTGGTGGAGCAGAGGCGTTCAGATTATTCTTTCCAGCCTTCGCACGCGATGAAACTCACATTCAGTTGTGCGTTCTTCCGCAAGTAGCTCTTAGAGTTTACATAAAGATTGTCAAAGACTTTGTTCAGTGAAAAACGATTCAGCTTCTTAGAAAAACATCAAGCCTGTTCACATTGTCATCCGGTGCAATAGAAAATCAAGCACTGATCTTTCTTGTGTAAACTTTCAGATCCGATCGACGAGGGGCAAGAAGATTTGTGGTTCACACGCACTTGACTCGGAACACCCAAGAGTCTCGAGTTCTGAGCTTGCCCGAAGAAGCTCAAGTACGCCTGCTTATCGATTTACTTGGGAGGAGAGCAAGCCAGACGGAAGGAATTTTTCAGCCGGATGTCCAATGCTTATCCAAATACCAGTCTGTGCTTTTCTTTAATGAACGTTTTGCTTTAACGCAAATTGATAGCAAGGGCAAAAATGGAAAGAAGCAAAAATATCGCTTGAATTTGACATTCTGTTTGCAAAAGTCATGTATTTCAAAATTCGGTTTTGTAGCACGGGTACTGCTTGGATAGCAGTATTGTAGGCTCGTCCACAATCGATTATACAGTACTCTAAATGCGAACGAAGGAGACTAAAATAGATTAGACGCAATATTTTCAATTCAGCAAAATGTTAAAGTTTACGCACGACCATGGAAGCTTATTATCAATTACAGTATAACATCCAAATACTTGATACTATCAGTTTCACACCATTCATACAAATTTCAAACTTACAGTTTGAAGAACAGGTTGTAGTTAATTTCGTATAAGTTGTTTTATTATAGTTAATTGATAATTAATCTATTAGACCTCATCCAAATTTAGACTTTATCAAGCCATTCTGAGCATTTCTTGTAACGCTTCAATGTCTTTATGAGAAAAGTTCAAATTAATGTCATTTGAAAAAAGTGTAGTTTGGAAGCTAGAGACACAAGGAAGATCATTCACATAGATCAAAAACAGTAAAGGGCCCATAACTCAACCTTGAGGAACACCACACTCAATTTTCTGGAACTTTGATGAACAATTGTTTACTTTGGTGCAAATGCTGACGATTCGTTAAACAATTCAAAAAAGAAATTTCCTTCCTCTAGCATCATAATACATCAATTTGCGTAGAAAATGTAGGTGGTTAACAGCGTCAAATGTTTTAATTAGGTCAAGAATAATAACGCACATGTTTTTGCCCTTATCCATATTTTCCAAATATTTTTCATGAATGGCAGATAAAGCTGTTGATGAATTGTTTCTAAATCCGTATCGAAAGTTTGTTGAAAATCGCTTAGTCTGTCATGAATAATTCTTTCAAAAATTTTGGATACTGTTGGCAAAATAGATATTGGCCTACAGTGACTGGGCTTGGAAGAAGTTGCACATTTTGGAACTGGTACAATTTGCGAAATTTTTGAACATTCAGGATATTCACCACATTCTTTGCTCTTATTAAACAACGCTGCAAGAATTGGGGCAAAAGAGCCTTTGACTTACCGTATTGGCTACCTTTGAAAATTTAGTTGTTATGCCATCAATTCCACTACATGAAGTGTTTTCCGCGATTGCGACGCAAGAAACCAAAATGATGTTTTTTGAAGTTTTCTAAAAACGGCAATTGCGCGAGTAAAAAACCTGGCGAAATGCTTTGAAAATTAGAATTGTCCTATCCGAACAAAAATGGCCCGTGAACATGCTCGTGGGGCATTAAAATGCTTGATTTTACTTTTTCGTTGTTGTTTTGTTTTGAGCTTACTATAAAAACATACCTGCTCGAGCTAGCTTTTTGAGGTGCTTCGGTTTGGGTTTAATTTAGGTATAGCATGAATTATCCTTGAAATTGCAATAAGATTGACGATATTTTCTTGTCACAAAAGTTAAAATCGTTTTCAAAATAATGCACAAGCAACCCTTAAGCGTATTTTACTGAAGCACCTAACTGTAATCGCTCAAGATTTGAAGGCAATTCAGAATGATTTATTAAGCTGAACAGCGCCCGCTAGCGCTGAGATATTGTAAAAGTTCAACTCCAGTCTCGTGAGTTCGACCGAGATATTTATAACTACATGTGCCCGTTCAAAGTCAGACAGGTGTTTAATGAGAATGAACCAAAGCAACTGTATCGAAACAATAAAGAATTCCAGCAAAACGTGCATAACGCTGTACAAATTTCTCCTAATAGCTCGCAGCAAGAAATTAATTGAGCTGCTCTTGCCTAGCAGGCGATAAAGCTGATTCGGATATTACGTTACACGCAGATACGCGATAAGGCTAAACCAGTACAAACAAACTTAATGGACGAAACAGCATTTCCAAACGGAAAGCCTAATCGTTACTGCTCAGCATCAACTGCCGGAGATTAAGAATTTCCTCGTTTTCATAAAACAAGTGGCCGCGCTATCAGTGTGGATAAAGCCAACAACTTAAACGCCAACAAGCACCATAATCAAGAAGATACACTCTGCGAAAAAAAAACTATGTGAGGTCTTTACGCGCAAAACCTCCAATGGTTTTAGCAGAGCGCTGCATGGCACGGCTTGATATGTTGCGATAAAATCACTGGCAGGGAATGAACACGCGGGAATACAAGTCCTGGAAATTTTCTCATAACCAAAAGGTGGCCAACTGCGCTAGCGGGCCGAAAAAAGAGTGCAGCTTGTATGCAACTTTGCAGCTTGGGTCTATATGTAACATGAAAGACTAGGATAATGCAACAAGTCTGTAAATTATGGTTAATGGCAGAACTAATAAACGCAATGTTGAAAATTCATACCATGCGAAGATAGGACAATTATGTTCTACTTCTAGATTGCACTGTTTGTCGATTGCTGATACTTCTATTTATCGACATTGATTCTACAAACATAGGAAACATTCGATCATTCTGAGCAGTTTGATTGAGTACATTTGCCTTTGTTAATGATGCGTCTAATATACATGTTCATCAGTGGAAAGAAAACTTTCATTATAAAAACATAATCATCATCTTCTCATGCAAATTAAAAAAAAAACAGTTTTATTCGTTTAAATATATCTTTAGATACAGAAAGCAATGGTGTTTCATTGCTAGAGCAAGAAGTGCGCAGCTCCCACTTTGTGTCTACGCAGCAGTGATTTTCAGACGAAAGAACCTGCTGAAACAAACAAAAATGTATGGCACAAGAATCTGTGCAAGAAATCTGTTGACGGTCACTACACATTTAATCCCACGTAAACAAATATAGAATCAGTGCATGATACATAAAAGCAGAAAATGTGTGAGAAACGCGTGGAGTGAAGTGACTGAATACTTTTCCCAGCCTCATTCCAGCACATTCTAGTGAAGGCATGAACAAACTTTAAGAATGCTTGGTGCTGTGGTTATTATGTATAGAATCAACGATTACGGGTCTCACTCTTTTGTTTTAATGAACATTTTAGACTTAACTGATGCAGTATGTTGTTTACCCTTTCGGCACCTCTAAGTTGACCACCTGCTGTTACCTGTGCATCTGTTTGTGACAACGTTTGTCCACGAGACAATGATACGCAGCGTGCAAACTGGGGACTTGCCCAAAGCAACCCAGCTGGAAGCAGATGTTTTGACCTCTAGGTAAAGTTTTAATTTGGTGTCAGGACAAGATAACCGACATACAAGGATGAAGGGCCATAAGTAAAGAAAAAGATTTCCTGCGTTGTATTTTCCTATGCTACCAAAATACAACTGCACACTCAAGTACCCTCCTAGATCACCCGACCATGTGATGTACACTGACCAAAAATACAGGCCAAAAAAGCTAGGTCACAGAGGCACAGGTGATAATGGAAACTCACAAAAGAGTGCAAATTAAGATGTCCCCCGAATCTGAGCAACCAATCACAAAGCTAGCAGTGTTGTAGTTTTCGCCAAAAACGTTTGTGATTGGTCAAGCCATTCACGAGTTCCATTCTTTCCTGCTGCACCTCGGTAAAGACGCCTGTCACTTCCTCAAAAAAGATGCAAATTGTTTAGTAAAGACTATTTGTAAATTTAAAATCTAGAAAGAAACTGAAATCAAAAAAGAGAATCAAAAGAACTTCACCGGATTTTGTCATAACCTACAACAAACAACTTTTGTTTTTCACTTCTCCAGTTATGATGTTATCTGTAAGCTTGATATTGTAGGATACCCGTAGGCTTGCAAGCCAAGTGACAAATACTAAAAACAGCGGCGAGGTAAATTCTCCACTAACGAAATAGATAGAAAGAATAACGATAAAAATTCCGATAATTCAGGCTAGTTCGTTGCTTGGCATTGTTTTTCGCTTCAGTGTTTTTCGCAGACAAAGATATCGCAATCTCCACGTGGGATCTTCACACGCCTGTAGCTGCACGAAACGATATTCTTGTGCAGTGAATTTCGAGGACTCACCGCAGACCGTTATCTGGGTAAAGATCACGTTTGTTCTGTTTCCATTATACGTTGAAATGGCCGCGCTCAGGTACAGAGGAGACACATCGCAAAGCCACATGAATATCGCCAGGGGATAGTGTTCCTGCGGTTATTTTTTGGGCTGTTTGCGAATAAAGTAAAATCGTTTGCAGCGAACGCGTTTCAGGACTGCCAATTGAGCGGTTTGATATGATTGTGTAACGCACTAAAGGTTACTTTGTAATTGGCAAATCATCATCAACTTTTTACGCAGAAGCAGTGAGAAGCATGCGCAAGTCGTTTAACAAATGGTGCAGTAAAAGAATTAGTCTTTCACGGCTGACCAAAGTTGCTTTCTTAGATTCATGCTTGTCCGAAGTTTCATAAAAGTCGATTCGTAAACCTTTATAAAGTTTGACAGAACAAAATCTAAGCAGGACTATAGTAAGCAAGCTTCGTTCGAATGACGACAAGTTGTTCCAGTCTACCAAACAATTCGGTATTCCGGATGCAGTGGGTGTTGTTTGCTCTCAGGGAGTTGTTTCGAAACATTCGACTTTCCATGTAAATTAACCTCCTCCTCTTTACAAACAAGACCCTGCCCAAGATTTGCTGAACACGCCCACATTTACGACTGAATGATAGCGAAAACGATAAGCAGCCGAAATGCAGTTTTTGTTCCGGAAGATGCCAGCATCCATTTTATTCAGGGCGTTCAAGAACCACGACGTATAGCGCAACGCACTTGTAGCAGCACAGCTTTCGTCATTGCGTCAAAATGCTTTTGGTTGACGTTGCTCACTCTGAATAAGTTTCATGTGTTTTCAAAATTCTCAACAAAAAAGATCTACGGGGATGCAACAGCAGAACGCAAAAGCTACGAAGTTTCGCACTTGCAGTGTATCTGACAAGCTTCACATGTATTGCATGATGTCAACAGCAGACGCCCGTGACGCATGTTTACGGCGCAGGGAAAAGCTGTCAACTGATCCTTGTCAAGCAGCCATAATCTGAGTGAGATCATCAACATCCGATCGGGGTCTGTTCAATGTCATATCAGCAGGGGTTTAGCTTTAAAGGGATTTCTTGCCGCAGCATATCCAGGAACACGGCAAAGTGTTCATTTTTCTTTTTTAAACGTAAAAGCAGATATTACCTTCTGTCAGATGTTGCAGTAGCCCATCGAAAGAACACCTACCACAAAATGTAAAATCATTTTACAGAATTTTGAACGTTTCCAATGTCTCTTTTCTTACTAAAGAGCGCTAAAAACCAGTGTGCCTGTATAAATAATCATAAAATAAAGCACGTGTTTTGTGTTTGTCCGGCGAAAGTTCTGCACAAGCGGCCCAAACCACGTTATTGTTCTAATGATCTCTAAACAACTTGTACCTGACGACCAGCTTCGCCTGAGCACCACGTGTTATCAGATAAACTCTCGTGCGTGACCTTTGGATAACATGTCCGGAAGTGTGCATTTTCACAGCGAAGCACGCGACACGCCTTGTGCTGCTTTTAGATGTGTGAGAAGGTCTTATTACAAGGGAGGGTGAGGCGTTTGAGAAAGTGCATGAAAGTAAACTTCAGTTTGAATTTTTAGCTTGAGTACACCAAATTTACAATGCAGTCTTGACAAGCTCCGCTGTGTCGAACTAGCGACAGAAGAATCTATTGTCTCCAAAGTAGTTTCAATAAATCATTTTCGACAAGCCTATCCTAAAAAGCTTGCTAAGCCTATCCTTGGAAAAACAAACAAAACAGGTATACAGTATATGGCCAGCAAGTTGCTGAAAAATAAAAGTACAAAAGCATTTTTTAGTTTAAATACTTGATTCTTAATGTTCAAATATCTACATTTTATTTTGCCACTTTGCTTTAGCGATTTATAAACACGAAAAGAAGCGATTGAGTGGTTTGGCATATTCCGAGTCTCAAGTGTGTTGTCTTGTGCTGCCACAAGGGACAGCATTATTGGTCAAAGCAGAATTACGTTGCAGTAGACGTGTGAACGCTTGAAATCAGGACATGCAATCCAGTGAGGAACACCAGCGCCAAGCGTGGTTGCCGTTGCAGTAATGAAGTCAGCCTTGCCTCATGCTCAAATCCTATTCTCTTTTGAGGTTCCCATTTCGAAACGCTCTAGTTAGGATCTTCTACACATGTAGCCCATTGCGCTGGCAGTTACATTTTCCTTGGAACACACTATCGTACAGAAATGCGTTTTATTTATTTTTCATTCTTATTTATGTGTATGTGCCTCGGACTCATGGTCCATATCACAAGGGTAATCGAATAACAAAAAAGCACAAAAATGGTTAGTCATAGCGCATTGCAGAGTAGGTGTCAGTTGATAAACACAGTCAACACTGAGAGAGGAACAAAACACTGAAATGGCGCACCATCTATATGACTGCATTCACTCATAGTCGTACAAGAATCCGGCATTGCGAGAGAAATGGAGACATTCTAACATCAGGTTTTGAAGTAAACGGCTAACGACAAAAATCGGATAGAGTGCTCAGCGGCGCCCAAATCATGTCAATTGTTATGGTCAAAGTTTCAATTGTTCTTGTAAGACATTTAGCTTGAGGCTGACAACCGTTTGTTTTCACTAAATTTAAAGCAAGATTTGGGGTTTGGTGTTTTATTAGTTATATATTTTCATTTTTTGCATGTTTGGCTTGCACACGTCGTCAACTCTACATGATGGGGCAGATAGAGTCGCAAAAAAATATAGAAATCATGAGACATTGTTGTTTGCAAGCAATAAAACTTTCTGTGGTATTTAAAACAAATTTATGAATGAAACTGTGCAAACAATTACCTGGTTAAGCCCGAATGTGTCGAATAAATTCGTTTCAGACTTGTACAAACCTTCTTTGAATGGTTATTTTTACATTCACTTCGGAATTTATGAATTTACTCTAAATACTGTTTGAGTTTCGCCGCAGAGCCGCGATTTCACCCTCGAGAAATTGCCTCTGCCACTCCAGACGCTCTCAAACGTTTTGGATGTCTTTATGTGTCTTAGGTATAAAAATGAACACAATCAGTCACACAAATCGCATTGCGACTAAACAGTCAGGTTTTAGCAACAAACATGTATCTTTACAAGTCAATCTAAATGAGCCGCAATGAGGTAAACCACGTTAAGTACAAGTCTTTAACACATCGCAAGTAAATGACTGATCTCGACGTGGAAGTGATAAGCTCTGTGGTGCGATGCAGGCAACGTGAGGTAAGGTTAACGTGAGGTGTCCACAAATGAAATGATCGAGAAAGTAACCGACTAATCTTGTTATGCATTCCTTGAAGCATACATCTTGTTATGGATCCATCTTGCGATGGCTGTTTACCAACTCATAACGCATGTCATCTATCAATGCCATTTACTGAATATCCGAACTAGCTACACGTTTCAGTAGGAAATACCCACATAACGTCTAAATCTAAGCCTTCTTAGAATAGGGTCAATTTTTAAGCCAGATACTGGCCTAACCGTTCATTTAACAGGGCATAGAAAACAAATGAAGCTACAACTAAATCCTTGCTTTCAGCAGATTACCTGCAAATTCTGTTACAGAAAACGTCCAGCGTACCAACGACCTGAAAGCAGCTGCACAGCTCTGCGGCACAGATAGTATCGTTGCATTTTCAGTTACTGGCCTCCCTGTGTTTACCTGATGGCAAATACACATCTCTTTAAATAGATGGAACAACACTTCAGGTACCTTTTTAAAAATTCATTCTAATGTGAAAGTGAGTGGTAGTTCTGGGGGAACACATGCAATTATAAAATGCATCGTTTGCCTTCAAGTTTTTCTTTGCATTCTAAAGTTGAAAGAGATTGGTCATACCCAGGGTGTAGTGGAATGGAAACGCGTGGGAAAGGAGTTAGCACACTTTTTTCATGTTTTCATATGTGGTGTGATGAAAGTGCACACTTCATTAAACACTGATTTAAAAATGAGTTTGAAATACTGTTGAAAATGGCTAGTTTCTTGAGTGCGTTTCCGCACTTCTATTTTTAGCACCGCACCCCTGGTCATATCTGTCATGTTTGAGCAAGACTGTCTGTGACAGTAGTTCTTAACCTGGGGTAAATTTATTCCTGGGGGGCAAATTTACTGAACAATAAATTGCAGCAAATGTGAATTTTTATAAATCATTCTAAACTGCAAGAGTTGGTTAATTTCATATTGTTAAAAAATAAGCACCATTGAAAGTTTTGGGGGTAAATCTGGTAATCTTGTTTGATAAAAGGGGTTAAGATATGTAAAATAGGTTGAGAACCGCTGGTCTATGAAATCTGTAAGCCAATTGTCTTTTAGACCTATTTTAAAACATCTCAAGATGCTAGCTGCTAATTTTGAATCTGTTTCCGATGTGAACGTTTCTATCCAAAATGTCTCCGGCACCTAAAACAATTTAGAGTGAGGCCGATTATGATGACGAAGTCGCAGTTCGAAGTTTTCGGACGCTTTTCCGTAATTTTCGCAAAAAAACGCTTGCTTGCCACCGACACCAATCGTAGATTTATGATGCGCTTCGTGTTCAACTCAAGCTTCCCATCACCGTTTGCCATCAATCACTGACTGGCAAGGCTGCGGTCGCTTGTAGCGACTTGAACCATATCTGACTCGTCGGTTGCATCACGTGATTTCAAAGTGAGTTCTTGCTGTGAACTAACCCGCGCAACCATGACTTGGCGCGTTTGCGCGGTACCCACCACTCAACGCCAGTTCACCTTTATCGACAATCGCCGAGGAGAGCCCTTGTGCTAAGTGAGTGACGTGATGTTTTTAGGCCTAATGCAACGAAGTAATGCTTTCAGAAGCGGTGGTCTTTTCAAAGGCCATTATCAGTTGCGGTTGACACTGAAAGGGCAATGTCAAGCTGTGCCCTGCAAAACGTGACAACTAGCATACTCCCCTAGGATCGATAGCCCAGTAAACGTTGAGTTAGACCGGAAATCGCGACACATTTTTTCCCGAGAATCGTGACGTCACTCTCGCTTATTTGTAACTCTTTTTCCGCGCTTTCCGTTTCCACTCTGCGCCGTCTTCGCAGACGTATGTTCATGGGCGTACGAGGCGGGGTGTCGGCCGCCCCCCGGGCTAGAAAAGTTCCAGGGCAAACTCTGTTTTCAGGGCAAGCGCAAGTTGCTCAAAAATCCTGAATGATAAAAAATACATATTCAATACAGTGGAAAAACTCCAGGGCAACTCTGTTTTTCAGGGCAAGCGCAAGTTGCTCAAAAATCCTGAATGGTAAAAGATATATTCGCTACAGTGAAAATTTTCAGGGGAAACTCTGTTTTCAGGGCAAGCGCAAGTTGTTAAAAATTGTCAATGTAAAAAGCATATTCAATACAGTGAAAATTTTCAGGGCAAGCACAAGTTGCTCAAAAATCGTGAACGGTGAAAAAATTTTCAATACAGTGTATATTCACTTGGGGGTGATCCGTGTAATTTGGGCTAGTGTAGTGTGTAATCTGGACCAACGTCGTGAATGGTTATAGTGAATTTGATCTGGACCAAGCCCTCGTTTTCTGTAAAAATCGANCAATCTGATGTCGATAGTTCAACAGCTTGATATAAGAATTCGGTATTTCTTTCTTTGTTTGTTTTCGAGCGTTTGTTCGTTTTCACTGGGTGGAGGTGCAAGGTGTTAAGATGATAGATTTTTTTGATTAACAGGAGTTTTAGAAACGGGCAGCACGGACGTGCAGATTGTAAGCACCAAAGGTATCTTGCTTTTATGCAGTACAAAATACGAGAAGACTGCCTGAAGTAGCCATAATACATTTTCTCACAACAATCACTTCACAAAATATGTTGATCAGGTGTAAGTCTGACTTCTGGACGTATACAACTATAGGCACATAAGTTAGCTTCACGCTCAACACTCCAAGCAATGAATTGTGTGGCTTTACGCTCAAACCTCAAATAGGTTTAGTACCTCACAAAAGTACCAAAAGAGGCGATGTTATTCCAAGTAACAGCGGCAGGTACTGCTCTGTCTAAATATTACAGGACAAAAGAGAACACGGATTGATAAAAACTACATTGGTTTATAGTGTTTCACATTTCAATTTGGGAGTTGAAGCTTTGTTTGGGGGGGAAAGCCCACAAAGTGTGCCACGAGACTGAATTTTGTGCCCCCTGTGTCGTCAGGCGGTAAACTTGCGGATATTTATCTGATACGAATAATCGCATATTCCAGTGAAACACATATAAAAAATCTTGGCAAATTGGTTATGCAATTAACTGGACTCGTCTGTACCAACACCCAAAATCGCCGTAAGCACTCGGAGAAATTTGTGAAAAACGCTAAGAACAAAAATTTGCTAAAAATCAAAAGAATACTCTTACCGAAATACAAGCTAAAAGGGGGGGCCCATTTTTTATATTTAGCCTGCCAGGGGGGGGGG
>JGI24159J19872_10002106_pt1 | contig 23206 bp, 15 predicted proteins | sample Ectturendosymbi4_FD_19872 | JGI IMG/M metagenome (IMG submission 19872) | reverse complement strand
GTGGTGAGGTGGTTTTTGGACGCAGACGATAGCCCGAATTCCCACCAAAACCTAATTATTACTTTTTAGCCCATTTACAATGTTCCTTGAAATTTGCCTGCAAATTTATTCTATGGTATTTGCAATAAGTCGACAAATTAACAAGCAAAAAGTATGCGAAAACAGTTGATCTCGTTTACGCCGGTAATAAAGTTTTCGTAAAATATCAAGCTCAAGGGGGAGGTTTTAACCCCAATCCCAACCCCCCTTGCGTACGCACTTGAGTACAGTGCGTTTCTTTGCTTTATTTACCTTGCGCAGGCTAAGTTCACATTTCATGAAGCTGTTGAGGTTATTCTCTGATGCTGCATACTGAAAGTTTTGAAAGCAGAAGCTTTTTCGGGTGAGCATGGATCAAACAGAAAATGTCAAGCTGGTGACGTTTGATGCATTTCGTTTACAAAAGTGTAACGCCAGCTAGCGGCCGTAGCGTTGCATTTTATGTCCACTAGATGGAAGCAGCAGATTGGAAATGTTCGCAGAGGGCCTTAACCGTGATTTGCTGCAGGTTTGCTATTGCTGTGGGTTCTGACCAGTGGCGTAGCCAGCCCAAAAATTTGGTGGGGGCCAAAATGTTTGATTCTAGGCAAATAACACTATTTTGTTTGGAAAAACGCCTCTCAAAGCACAATGACTGTTTTCCTTTGGCCCCCCTGGCTACGCCTATGGTTCTGACGGCCAGGCATGGTACTGCAGCACAAAGTGTCATGTATTTATGTGACAGTTATCGATGGCTGTTACGTAAATGTCTTGTGTGGTTAGTTTTCACTCACTTTGGTTTCACCACTTGATTCAGTTGTAAATGATGAAAAATTCGCAAAGTTTGTCTATAAGAACGAAATGAAAAAGTGCATTTGTGGATTTAATCGGAACTAAAGTAACAGCGTCGTGCATGGAGATCAAGAATGCTTGAGCCCATCGGGCCAGCAAGCAAATACGTACCTCTCCTACTGGAACCAGTAAATGTTCCAGCAAACTTTTTCAAACAGTCACAGGTACCGGGAGGTTGGCTTGATCGACTGCTTAATGCCTCCAAGTGCGCTGCAGAATTGTTTTCATTCGAGACCGCACGCAGCCTTAGCGAGTTGCCATGCCACGTTCTGGCACGCCTTAAAGTCAACAGTAAATCGCGGCAAATGATTCATCCTTCCAAGCCGGGATTGAAAACTTAAGTCTTGTCGTCCGAGTTGCTCTGTCCTCAAAAACCTGCCGCTACAATCTAGCCGCTAATGAGATGCACAAAATGGAAAGCGTTTGATCTCTTTAAGTTCTCCATTATTTGCTCGGTTCTTCTACGTTTGCTGGCTTGGACTGTTACGTTTGTTTCCAGCAATACAGCAGCAGCAAAACTGCGGCGCAATTGTTTAAAATACACCTTGGAAAATTTTTCGTGTTCTTCGCAGAAATTTCCAAAGCGTCGCCAAGCCCACACCTTCCCAGACGTTTGTGGGAAAACACGTAACTCGTCACGCTGGGGGGGAAGCGACGGAGTAGCTGAGCAGTTGAAATCTAATTAAAGAAAGTGTAACCATATAAATACACCAGGGGCAACTTCACGCTTCAGCGCGCACAAATCGGGACGTGTTCGGACAAAACAATATTTTCCGCGGAGCAGCAAGTGACGGTTGGCGGCCGCTGCATAAAGCGACCAATTAATATTTCTTTGTGTCTTTGCTCGGCTCCCAGGTGCACTGCTTAATTAACTCGCTTTGATGCCGTGTCGACGAAATTCTACTTATGCGTGGCGAGTCACGTGACTAAGCAGGAATCTTTTGTGCTGTAAATTGGCTGGAAACCCGAGTGCAAGATGGAATTTTCTGGAAAGTGGTCAATACCAAGGCGCAGAGGCGCAGATAGCACACGCGCAGCTTTGTTTCTTTGGAAATCACTGGAAGAGGCAAATAGCACAACAGTCTCATTTTCGCACACATTCCACACAACGANTGTTCCGCCAGAAACCCCAGATNGTTTGAACTTCCAGTACTGACTCCAATATTTGCTGAATATCAACAAATATATTTTTCCAANTCCAGCCATTTTATTTGAGGTAGCGTTTTTTAGAAGGCATCAGTCAAACCTCACGGATAGCAGCCGATNGTCGTAAATTACATTTCATTGTTTCATTTCACCATTCGTGCAGTCGTTCANTCCAGTCAAAGTGACCACTCTAATGCTTTATAGACGTTCNTGTTTTTCGTCAGCAATTGTTTCAAACATACGACCCGTGAATAACACACGATGCTTGTTCTAATCGCCGGCAACACTTTCCATTTTGTATTTGCTACACTGACTGAAAATAACTCCGATGTAACCATACCAATAAGCAGGGGCGGGTCCAGCTAGTTACGGTAGGGGTTAACTTCAGTAATATTTCGTAGTGTTGGTGGCTGTTATATAGTAACATTAATTTTTGAATGAAGTCATTTTCTTAGGTTTTAGGGGAGCGATCGCCCCAATATCCCCCTCCCTGGATGCGCCACTGCCAGTAAGCAATCGTGGCGGCTTGTAACTCAACTACTGTGGTTGAAAACACCTACTTCGCCATCTTAAACCAATTCTGCATAAAGGCAACATTTTTCGTGAAATTGATCAGTGCTTGTTCCTTCCTTGAACTTCGAAGAACAGATCAATAGACTGCTTAAGAATTTACATCTTGAAATATTTGCAACGAAGATGACCGCAGTAAAAGGCAACGAGCAACTTTGTTTGGGTTGAGTTGGATTTGCTGACAAGTTAACGCGCGTCTCTATCTCCTCCCCAGTATCGTCCAAAGGTTTGCGGCTGATGGTCGAATTGCAGTTAAATTTAGACTTGTGATGAACTTAAATGAAAACCACTTTTGAACGGGCTTAGAATGATGTACGCATTAATTTGTACAAGGTCGACATATCGCTGTCAACGTTGTTTTTGCGTCTTTTTTCGTTTGTACTACGGTTTTTCCAGACAGTTTATTGCAGTTAGTCGGAAAAATTTGAATGCGATCTAAGGCCCGTTTTGACGTCTGTCAAGAAGTTTGTTAAAAGTCCAGTTGGAACACGGCAGTAAATAAAGCAAAGGCACACGAAAAGCACATTTTCGTTTCTATTTCAGGACAGCAGAAATTTACAAACCCATCAGTGCAGTGCCATTACTGCGTTGCTAAATTTGTGGTTCTTTTTCATATGAAGTTATCGCTTCCTTTAACTGTACCTTGGCCTTGTGATTATTTCCCATATTCATTTCATATTTGGCTTTGGATTACCCGATCGGATCTTTTACCACACACTAGCGCATCGGGAACCTATAGATCGCAGTGTCTGATTCTTAGCTTCGAAAGGATTTCATCGATGGACAGCAGCCGGAATGCGGTTGGTTTATAGCATGTGTTTGCGGTGCACATGAGTTGCGATTCCCAACTGTCTTCTCACCAAGTTTCATTGCTCTCGGCTCTGTTTGCTTCGCGCGTAAAGATCCACAGTGAAAGCGATTGAACAGTCGGGTACCACAAGGGCAGGGTCTCGGCAAACTTGTGAAAAATCTACTGCAAAGTAGAGTTTCCCGTTTGGCGTCCATGGTTTAAATCGCATGCAGATCAACATGAAAGGCAATACGCAGTGAAAGTTTCATCGTGGTTGTAAAACAAGCGTAGTTTTGTGCTGCATTTCATCCAGTGCGTGCTGGTGGAATTGAAGCGTGTTTACGTGCAGCAAAGCCCAGAAGCACGAATTAGAAAACTATCTGGCATCTTTTTGCACACTGAGATCACGATTGTGCAAGACTAGCCAGATAAAATATACGTTTGTCCACAAACCAGCAAACTGCGACGCAAGTGTTCTGTTTGTTACAAATCGAGCTGATGCTATGGCATTAGTTCAATGAAAAGACTGCTTAATGCTCCGCAAATGCACTGTTTTTGAAGTGCGTTTTTCTTCCATCCGGGAGGTCCTGTACATGATCAGACTGCGGCGCCAGTTTTATTGGAACCTCGCTGCTTTACCACCAGGAGAAAGTTTTCAAAACTCGCACATGGCTGCTGGTTGCGGTGCAGTGTCTGTTGCCAACTGCCGAAGCGTACATAATGCTTCTGTCAAATCTATGAGCATTTACTTCTCGCCACTAAGGCTTCCAACACTGCAGACTGCGCTGTAACCCTTCGGCTGGGAAAAAATGTTCTTTTTTAATGAAGTGAGGGTGGATTCAACCTTTCAGATACTTTAGGAAACTGCTACTGTATATCCACTGAGATGGTGTATCCGTTGGACGATACAGAATTGCGAATCTAAACGTAAAATTCTTACCAAAACATTTGAACGTGAAGGTTGGAATAAACTACAAGGAACGCAAGCGCTCAGACTATTGCCACGATCTGTGGGTCTAAATTGAGGCAAGCGTTAGTGATAAAATCTGCAAAACGGAGCCATTTCATTCAAGCGACTGACAGCTTTGAAAAAGAAACCCACGGCCTCATTGAGAAACCAACTTAAAACGCATTGCCACGTTAAGGGCCCATGATGACTCGGTCCTGTACCTTCCTCAGCCCGCGTGACCTGCTTATTCGATGCGTGACTCTGGCCATTGCGCTGTTCAGTGAGTCACATTTTGTGCAGTAATATACATGACATGTTAGTCTTGTGAAACAAGTGTTGGTTTGGACACCGATGGTGATTGCAATGACGTCCCTTTCTTGGTCCTGCGGGGAACGAAGTTTTTTTCAAGAAACAAATCCCAACATACGCAAAATTATTCTGTATCTTCCAGGATTTTCAAAGTTAAATATTCATACAACTTTCTCCAGAGCTTTCCAGTTTATCCCAAAATATCAAAACACTATTGCCCAAATTTACAAACATTTTGTTCAAAACTGGACTCACAGTTGCAGATGTTTTATACTACCGATCTTGACAAAACTGTAAGCAGTCGTAACTTACAAACATGCGGAAGGGTAATCCATCTTTTCTAGATAATTTGTATATGCTATCGCTTTGCTATAGGACTTATTATGTTGCTTTTAATTCAACAAACTTTGCTATCGGCCAAAGATAAAATCGTTGCTTCCGCAACTTTGACGTTCAAACAAAAAACTGAAATGTCAGCGGTTTTATTCATTTTTGCGCCAAATTAAAAGGCAGGTCATGTGTTCTGCAGCTTGTAAACCAAAGTGATTTGAAGCAGGCTTTCAGTGAACCGCAAAACCATTGCTGTGAGTTCGGCCACAGCGCTATCTCTGATTCACACACTCGAAAATTCCGGCAGCATTTTTCCACGTTACGAAACCTGTTGTGAAGACCTCGAAGCCGCATATCCTGGCGCGAAGCAGAATTTGTTTTCAGCAACGGAAAAGTGTATCCAGCGATGTATCACAAAAAACAAAACAAGGAAACACTACATAAAAATGTGCAAAATTAACTGAAGAGTGTTTCTGTCGAAAACTTAAGAAAATGGCAATGAAAAACACCATTATTTTCGTGCTGCATCAAATAGTGAGGCTATACGCCGTGTCCTCTTTCAGTGAGGGGGCGATATCCCCCCACGTCCTCCCTCGTCCACAGCACTGTTTGTATCCAACGAACGTAGCACTAGATCCAATTTTTCCACAGCAAGATGTCGGTTTTGATTTCACCGAAAATAAGTGTGATCTTCGCTTTGGATATTCTCAGCAGACAAGCCGGGGCAAATTTCCCACCTGGGTTTGCATTGCCAAGGACCGGTGTTTGCGCATTGAACCTGTCGGTGGACATTTTTCTTGCGATGCAGCGCGGATGAAGTTCGTGCGGCGGAAAACGTCAGATGGCTCAACCTCACAGGTCGGACAGCCGTCATCGATCTTCTCTGCGCTACGTGCTTGAGCTCTGTGTGTATATGTGTGAACGTGAAAGGCCGTGCGGCCGGGGCCAAACTAAACAGCGCGTCTATGGCTTCGGCGGCGGCAGCGACTTTCATCCCTATGCTTTCGCCGGCGCGGATAAATATTATCTCTGCTTGCGCAGACAGCAGGCACAAACGAGCGTTGGCTCAGGTCGCATCGACCATCGCCTCACTCCTCACTCGCGCAAAAATACGCAACTGCTGGATGCAGGCGCCTGTCAATGTCTTAGTCTCGTTCGATGGTACATCGTTGTAGACAACACACGTATTAGAAAAAGAGCAACTTGGCAGCTACAGCAAGAAACTTCAGAGACAAAGTTCCCCTGGCCGACATGTGACATATGCCAAGTTTTTCCTCCAGAAGCTCCAACACGTTTTTTTGCGAAATGTTCGCTTCGATTCGATCGCGAATAACCTTCAAAAGAGCAGATAGACCGAGCAGGTGGTTTAAAACCACTGTTTAACGCTTTGTTTCTTTAAACTGTCATAAGATGTTTTTATTCCATGATAGCTTGGAACTGTGGATGTTACTGAACGCTCTCGTGAATATTTCCTAGAAAAATAGGTCGGTACTTGAAAAGACTGAACTTTCAATGATGTCTGCAGATCAACAGAGTCTGTGTCTTGTTAAGGCAGACTCCACACTCAATGCTTGGCACTGTGTCTACTTACAAAAAACGTAGTTTTGTCCAAAAATAATTGAGATTCGTGATGTTCCCCAAGCCACATTTGCTGGTAATGCGTAAACTTTGATTTTCCATTCGACAAGCAACCGTTTTCCTTGACGGAGACCGGAGCGCTAATCCAGCAGCTAAAATGTTCTCAACAACTTAAACTCTGCTTTGTTTGCATAAGTGAATAGCGTTCATTCTGGCAACAGGTTTAAATTTAGAATATCATTTGAAAACCATTTCTGAACGGCTTGTGTTGCGCAGGTCTTGTTTAGGGAGCCACATGACGGTTGTTGGGCCCGATCCTTTTTCGCCATCGTTTTATTTGATATTGCTTTAAGCATCGCTTTGTTTGAACTTGTGTTATTGTTCCTTTATGTTGTTTTAAAACGGTACAACACTGAATTGACATCGCCCTGTCTTGCTAGTAGCAGTTTTTGATTTTCTAAAACGCTTTGATCAGCTTCCCCTTTTAAAATCTTGAACAATTTTAAGAGTGTCAGCAAAATTTACAGTAACATTCCAAGAGCATGTTAGAAAACTACGGCCCTCTCGTTCCGAGAAATTAAACTCATGTTCCAGGTCTTCTTACGTCGTTTGCTCAACGTTTCGTTTTCGCAAGGTGATTGGTTGATAATCGATCGTTGCGTCGGTGCGGATTGGAGTGCGACATTTTAAATAGCAGCATTTAATTTAAGGTTATTGCGTTTTCTGAGAACGGCGGATGTCCGCGGATGAGCAGTGCGTTTGTCAAAACACACTTGTGCAATTTCGCAATCCGAACAGCAATCCACTTTTTAAAAATTTTGAAAAACAGTTCGGATAGTGTCACTGACACACTCTGACACTCGCAGAGTTGCACCGTTTTGTTGTTTTTTTTAACTATATAAATTGTCAACAACAGCCAACAGGAACAGCCAAGAGTTCGTTTGAGGCCGAAACAAGAATCACGTTTCTTCCGCATTTGACAAAAAATATATTTGTTAAAGTATTTTTCACCTTCATCAGCGGATTTAAAAGCTGCTCAAATTTTTTCATCATGTGCAATGCCTTCGTCATACGTCAAATTGTTAACTTGAAACATTCTCTTGGCTAATTGCCGCTGAGCTTCGATCTCGTCACATTTCTCAAACCTCCATCAATCCACTTGTGACGTCATCAAACAACTTTTGACGTGTTTCGAATAATGGCGGTTTGCTGGTCGCATTCCTTGGCAACTGTGTCAATGTTGACGGACCTGGTGAATTTTCAAACAAAGAATAAGTACCGTGGAATCTGAACTTTTTCGGTTTGGTGGGCAAGAACAAAACCGGCATTGGACTTGGTGTGACTCTTCCAGACGCTTTTCATGGATGCTCGATGTTAAGTCGTGTCTGGCGAAGGTCTCCTGGGTTCAATGCAACTTGCATCCCGTCTCTGTCGACGAAGATTGATGGGGAGGACGCCGACCTCATAACCACATGTTTGTTTTCGCTACCCACGTGACCGATTAATGTTCCGCATCACTTGAATTCAATGACATCAACGAATTCTTGGCTCTACTTTTTGCGGAAAAGGATCGATGGCTCGAAAAAGCTTTCTTTGATTAAGTTGAAGTGATCGAATTCTTAGACTGGAGGAAGTTCTTCTTGGCAGATTGAACCGCATGAAAATCACTGCGGATGCGACCTTCGTCCAACTTTTTCACAGTATTGTCGAATGCAGGACTTTGGCTTCTGGGACCGCAGCACGGTCAAATGCCTTCGCGGGCACATCATGTCAGGCGAGCGTGACGCAGTTCCGGTTTGCGACCATATTTTTAACGGTTTGTTGCGACACGCTCGACTTGCAACGGGCAACGACCGGATTCCTCGGGCGGAAATAGGACGATGTGACGTTGCGTGACCGGTAAAGAAGATTGACAGACTCCGAGCGACTCGACTCCGCCCGTGGCTGCGCGCGCCCGCTGCGTCATAATCAGTGGCCTCGCCGTCGCTTCGTCGTACTCGCCACCTGGTTTTTGCTACAAAATGGCCGGCTTCGGCAACAGGCGATTTTTTTTCTTGTGTGAGCCAGAACCTGCTTTTAGGCATTGCATGTTTGGACGGAATGAGTTTTTTGTAGAAACTGCACATCCATATTTCTAAAAGCTTTTCGTCTTTTTCCCGAAATAGCAAATACCTCAGCCTGTCAACCACTCCCTTTATAAATGAGGGCAGCGCCTGCTTTGGCTTTTGGGACTAATGCTTTTGCGAAATCGTGACGATTAAGAATCATTCGAAATACTTCCAGATACTTCGAAGAAGGCCTGAATGGAAGGCATCGCTACCCGTTCGTGTCATTCGGCAAACGAAAGTTCTTTATTACGAATTGACTCCCGCTTGCACATGAGGTCAAACCTTTTGATCTCCTACTTGTAGTTTTCTTCTTGTTTGGTCCAAAGCTGTTATTTTGTGAAATGTGCATCCCAACCTCTTCGTATTACATCAGTTTTGAATAACGTAGTGCTTATTTCCAGAGAATAACTCCTTATTCGATCCACAACCATCTATGACATTTAGTCTTAGTTAAAACTAACACCGATGGTCTTCGAACTTGTTCAGGTTATGTTTAGATCATTAGGTCACCTGATAATGCTTGATCTTAGTTCACTTTCGCAAACACGTTTTTTCTCTGAAAATTCGTTAAAGTAAGCTGCAAGTGGACTTTAAGTCTATCTGTCAAGATTTCGTGAAGAACATGTAACTCCATTGGTTTTTTGCTTTATTTGGTGATGTTCATTGATTGTTGGTGTGACAAGTTCATTGCACAGCTTAAAAACAATGACTTCAACTGCATACATCAATCATCTCTCAATCTGTTGGGCAATACAAGTTTCAGGTCAATGCGTAAAAGTTTTCTGCTTTCAAAGATAATTTTTCCACGATTTTGCTCTTTTGATCATAACAACCGCAACGCTGGGCGGTATTTAACCAATAAAATAGTTGGTTTCCAGTTTATTGTCTAGATAATTCGCGCTGTCCAGAAAAGAGGGCACCGCATTTCAGCAGTCAGGCGGTGAGATAAGAGAGCCTTCGCTGACGGAGCTAGATCGTTGACCTCACTTGTGCTTGTTGCTCACAATAGTCTTTGTAACGTCATCCCATCAGATGCCTCTGTTGAACACACCTTTCAGTCTGATTGTTGAGTCCATTTCTACTTAGAAATCAGTAGAGGTTTTGGCCTAAATAACACTGTGGTCTGTTCATTCGTTCGATTCAGTAAAAAAGCCGCAGTAATTGGGCAGAACAGATGTTGATCCAGGCCTTGACGGAACAAAAACTCTAAGAAATCTTTAAAAAACTTTCTGTGTTTTTCAGAACTTCACCCACCCAGATGCACCACACTACGTACTGTAGTTTACGTCTGCAGTTTGTTCGATGTCGTATTTATAAAAAGATAGAAATCTTGACGCAAAGGTTGCAGCGAAATGAATAATTGTCCACATCTTTATATTTTCTGTGTTAAGTCGGATGGCAACATCTTTGCCTCTCCAGCAAGATTAAAAACACATCTCATAAATAACTGCTCGTTTTCAATTTCTCAGTAGGCAGATCAGATTTCGCGATCTGGTCCGTTTTCATTTTTCGTCTCGGCCTTGACAAACTCGCTTGCATCTTCTCACTTCAACAATTAACATTGTATAATGCCGGTGAATACGCGTTGCATTTTTGCTTACTTTTTTATTAAGTACTGGATGCCTTTTTATCATTTTGTGTATAACTTTCGTTAGCTGATGTAGGCCTGAAAATATTGCACATGGAAAGCGGGAGTTTATGCCATGCGAACAGTACAAGCACTTACACGTATAAAATCAAGTTTTGTAGCCAGGTAACAGTTTATTTGAAGTTGATATTTACATTGCGACACGGTTGAGGAAATGCTGGTTCAAAAATTAGGAAACGTTGTCAGAAAAACTTGGTAATAATGACCAAAGCGTGCGTTCGTTCTTCGACCCTGTGTCAGGAAACATGTTGGTTAATAAATCCGACGCATGCCGTGCAATTCCTCAGCAGTTATCTCCACCGTTCAAGAACCACTATCGCGTTTTTTTCTTACCGCTGGTAAAATGGTTCTCTTAGCGACTCTGCTTTTCGCGCTTTGTGCCATGACTAAAGAAAACTTGTTTTTGAAAAAAGCCCGAAAGACCTATTGGTAGCAATGTTCTTTGAAACAAAGTCTTAGAACATGCTGACTACATTGTGCCGCGTAACAAAGTACTCCTTTGAAAACGGGGAACGCATTGCTATTATGAATACCGTCGGCCATTATAAGAGAAATGCTGGCCTTTCATTCCTTTTATGCGTCGTGTTATAGACACGCGCAGTCCTTGTACTGCTCCTTTATTAACGATAAACAAAAAATGACAACAGCCAAATAATACATGATTGTCCGCAATCGAACAAATGCTGGCCTTTTTGAATGAGCACTCAGTACCAGTCCACTTATATCCGCCTTGCAGTCGAATGGGTGACACTCTCTCCAGTAGCAGCAGCAGCACTAGGATGTTGTTAAAGTTGCAGTTAATATAATTGTTTTTTTGTTGGATTTTAAGCTGGAAGGGGAGATAAGCGAGAACAGGAAGGGGTTAAAACGAGAATTAGTAGACACATGGTGGGGCTGAACTCATCTTGCCCAGATAAGTTTCAAAAGTTCCGTGGGCCTCACCATAAATCCTTGCAAAGCGTACTTTCTTGGTGGTGATAAGAAAGGTAGCAGTGCTCAGATACGAAATGGGGTTACTGCTTTATTTTCCGTGACAGGAAAAAAATTGCACGAGTTTTCAGATCATTTGAGCTGAGCAAACAGATGCGCCCCTCACTGGAGACGCGTTGCGTCACTAGAATGAGAGTTGTCCATCTCGGCAAGACCTGTCATGACCAGTCCAGCCACAGAGCCATTGCTGTGCCAATGACACGTTTTCCCAACGTGTAGGAGGTGAATTGGCGCGGTTCCAAGGTCTACTGAAGTGACTGCAACTGTTTTTCACATCGCTTCAGCTTTGTTGTAGTGGACAGTGTTGATGGATAGCTTTCTCAATCGCGCTTTGCGAACTCACGCGCAAGATGTGGATTGACGTCGATAGACCTGCAGAATAACGTCCAAGCTTACTTCGCCAATGGCGTGCTGCCTTCCACATCGATCTGTTGCGGGTCGTCAATTGCTTTCGCTGCGACGGAACTCCGTCGACAGTTATAATAAAAACAGGGCGTTCCTTATTTACAGAGTACGTGGCCGGCTTTAGCGTCGGCTGAATACGCTGCTACCCAGGTAGCTTATTTGTTTTCTTAAGGGGTTGATCGTTTGGGGAGGTCGTCTTGTGATTGGCTGACGGACGCGTGGGGTCGCACGGTGCCGTCACGCTTCGCTTCAAACAAAGAGGTAAAAACGAACAAACAAAAACCTCCGTCCGACCCTGGCACAATATTGTGATTGCATGTCTAAAAAAACATCCGACTTTCGCCAATATCACACACAGCAGTGTCCGAGCAGTTTCGTGAAAATATATGCGGTCTGGAGTTTTGGGTGAGAATTTTCATCCGTCGTGCGACGCCGTCGCTTCTGCCTCTGCCCAATAGGGATTGTCCGCAACTGACTGAGAAACCCTGATGCCTGCTCTGAATATTGAGCTTCAGGAAGGACCTGGTTGTACAGCGTCGGTTTTGGTTTTCGCTTAAGTCATAAATGCAGTGCGGACATGTTGTTGGAATAGATGATTCATTCATTCATTCCGTTCGTTCGATAATACAGATATGGCAATGTACATTTTTTCGAAACATCCGCTTCTGGCCTCTGCCCAGGTCGAAATGAGAGACTTATTATTATCGGCGCTTTTTATACGAATGAGTGTGAATGTGGATGAATCCAAAATTAAAGAGAAGCGTTTAGGATAAATTCAAAAGAAAGTTAAATCACAGTACACGCAGGTAAAATCGTCGTTCTAACGAAAAAGACTGCTTTGCTCATGAAATCAGTTCTTTTTGTAGCTGAAGCTCTGAATGCANATTCGTTATTGGCCTCTTTTTGCTGTTTTAAACANAACAAAACGTTCAAAGGGTATTGACCTGGAAAGTATATGGTTGTTTCATAATAAAAATCCCCTACATAGCTAAGTTGCAAGAGGGGGAACGTTGCCTCTATCAGCCCCAAATCGCGTGCCTCTATTTTACCTCCTAAAATCGTTTATCAAAAGATCCTCACCACGCAAAGGCAACAAGAAGCCTATCCCAGGCGACTGACAGTAACTACTCATCAAAAGCGCTGTCTGTGAGACCACACAGGGCTCTTATGGGAATAACTCATACTGGATATGTGAGGTACCTTCACGAAATTTAACTATTTACCCCCCAGGTCTCTCCAGTATCAAGTATGCCAAACAAGGTGTTATTTAAGTTTTAATGACTCGGTAACTTGCACTTTTACAAAAAATGAAGTTTTTGTCTTACATGACCCTTCATTCGTAACACCCGCTTTTTCTTTAAGAAGTTACACAAGCTTTTTTTATGAAAAATTTAGATCAAATCACGAACTTTCAACCCCCATAATCTGTTTTGTGATGAAACAGTGTATCGCATTCCAATTTCCTTGATTAACAAAATCTACCTAGAAAAATACATTGGTTTTCTTTTTCAAACATGTTGCTGAGAAAGACAATATCTTTGAAGAGTACGAGTGTTTTTGCCAATGTACCAGGTTCACTTACCCAGAATTTCTTTGTTTTACTTGGGCTTTGAATCTTTTGCCGTTAGGATCGCACAAGCGAATATTTCTTTCTTATTAGTAGCTTGAAAAAGTTAGACTTCTGCGTTATCTCATTATGTGGCACCCCATTCCATCAGAAATTTTGTGACAGTCGTTCAACCGACAAATCGGTTTGAAACCAGGGACGCTTGAAATTCAATCTTCACACTTGATCGGCACTCAGCTAATGGACAGTGGCCAGAATTTCCCACAGTGGCAGAGTGCCAGAAACAATTTCAAACCTCCGTTCGATCAAAACATGGAACTGGGAAAGCGCGCATCGCAAGACGCCGAACTCGGGCGTAAAACAAAACATTCGCGGTCGGGTTTCGCCCAAACTCGGAAGGACGTGTTTTTCCAAATATCCTCCAAGGCGTCCTATTCAATAACGCTTTTGATGAAAAGCCGCAGCGCATCACTGGGCAAGCTTTGGCGATGGTTGTGACTTCGCGATCTGACTTGTGAATTCGCGCACGTAATCAAAAACTAGGCTTAGATTAAATTTCGGCAGCCTTTGTGACGTAAACAAAGACCCTCCTATTAATTCGCCGGCGCGTTTTGAAGGGACACAAGATGCGCGAAAAACGATCGGCGACTGTGTAAGGCCAATTGGAACCAGATAGCCCTTTTGCTTTTTCCATAATACAGTAGCACATAACGTCGTGCGGCAAAACCAAAAGTCTTCCTTACGCTCTCTTCCGAATTCAGAGTGAGGGCATGCTGTGTACCCCCAGTAACCTAACGCGGCCCCGCGAATAAAACAAAGCGGAACTTTCGCGTCGCTTGCAATGCGACACCATGCGGTCTTGTAACAAGGCTTCGTCCCCATCTCGTATTCGTCACTGTGATGTTACTACATCTAACAGGCTTTCTTGATGATCACCGCTTCGTTTTCTCTCTCGTTCCTGTGGAGCAAAGCATGCGTTGGCCTTGTTGCTTTTTGCGGTACACGATGAAGCTTCGAGGCTGATGTCTCTCTGCTGGTATATGCATGGAATATCTGCACAAACCTACCACTTGATCGAGACGTGCAACCATTGAATGTTTGAGCTGTTTGGAGCGAAACTAAACAGTTTCTTTATGAAACTTTAGACGCTGATTGCAATCGTATCTGCTCACATAGATTCATGATCTTTCCATTAACATCTGTTTTACAGTTTCAACTTAGACGAAACGACAACCGATTTTACTGTGATGTCAAAACGACAAGATTGCAAGTTAACATTTTTAAGATGCCTCGACATTCCCAGAAGCGCTCCTGACGTTTGCCCCACGTGACGTTTTTAACGAGTCCAAAAACAACACACTGCGTTTCAAGGAGTGGGATTTATGTTCGTCATGCGTCGTGCGCATCGACAAAAGCCGCCACTTTTCTGCTGGCGTGCTGGGATACAGCGTTTGGGAATTACGTTAATAATGGATCAGGAATATTACGACACAATAACTGACAGAAGAAGTTGCGGCCTCGCCCTGAACAACGGCCCCCAGCCCACGGCTCTCTTCGGCCCACCGCATGATCTCTCCCCCAACCACCTGGTCACGTTTACGCGAGTAGCAGCGGGCTCCTGCGTCCGGTGAGTCCAGCTATGGTTTATTGTTCGATACGCGGTTGGTCACGTGACGCGCAAGCACGGAAACAAAGGACACATTCGATCAGCTCCTGCCGAGCTCGCTCTAGCTACCTACTACTCGGTTGGAATGTATTGTTTTTTGTTACGCGCTGCCAGCGAACAATAAAGAGAATATCCCTATGCTGTCAAGCTGGGCTGCGTACAGTAATCAAGTTTTTTGTATGTAGGACGTGCAGTCCTTTTCCTCGCAACAAGGCCAATGCTTGAAATAAATTTTGGCCCAGCCCAAAATTTTCTTGTTCAGTATTTTACAAGTTTTCGCCAGGCTTGGCATTTATTCTGAGGCGAGGAATACGCAGTAGATTTAATAAATGCATAAACCCTATAAACGTTATAATTTCCTTCATTCCTTGAGCTGTTTGGTGTAAACATCCATGAATTCACGCAATATGTTTTGTAAGATCTTCATCGCTTAGTTCTTAAATTGCGAAAATGTTATTGCATGAAAATCAAAATCTTTTGTTGTACTCTAAACGCAACATACGCTTACTGGCATAACAATTCACATGACGCAATGGAACACTTTTCAAAAGGAACATAAATGGATTCTTTCACTAACATGAAGGGTGATCTTCGTATTTATTTCCACTTTCACATTTTACGATCTTCTGAATTCAATCAGTTGCTGGAAATTCAAAAGGCATAAAGAATCAGCAACCTTACTAATTCAGTAGTGTGACGTGAAACAGTTGATAAAATTGTTTCTGAGGCGTGTGGGCCATATCGTAAGCGATTTTTCGTGGACCACAAGTAAAATCATATTTACTAGTAATTAAAACCAAGGCTAGATTTTAGCATTATACTTTGTTTGAATTCCTGGTTGCAGCATATAATGAAGATGTGCTTTTTGTATCCATGCATATAACTACCGTTGGTAACCTACTTTGATTTTCAACAGCAAGTGACCGCCTCCAAGATGGACTTCCTCGATCTGTTAACACAGGATTTCCAGGAAGTTTCAACAGTTAATGCGAAACTGTTTCAAAAATAATCGTCAAAACTGCATCCGTAAGTAGCAAGTCTGAATCTCTGTGGCACACATGACTCCAAATTCGATACGTAGACGTACTTGACTGGAATTCGTTTTTGCTTACACTTCGTGAGAAATACTCGTTTCGCTTTGGCAAGGGTGGAATCGCACTCGCACTGCACTGCAAGCTTTTCGTGAAAATTTTGTGAAAAGGTTCAGCTGCATTTCGTGAATTTTTTCGTGCAAAGTTCGTGAAAGGGCTCAGCGGTGGTGAGGCATTCCCGCAAAGCAAATTCGGCTTAATAAAGAATTCTTAAACAGAACGATTTTCATAACAATAGTTTAGTTGACACTGTTCGTTTAATGAAACATGAATAAAACCCACTGATTACACAGCTACCTCTGAGCGAAAGGTTCAATGTATGAAACGATGAAGTTTAATATTTGCCGTTGATTGCACGTGCTTAGTGTGGCTTTGTTTTTCCAGCTGCAGTTGCGTAAACTCTAGACTGAAAAACATTCGCAGGTGGGAGAAGGAATCAAATTAGCGTTGGTTGATGCTGCAAAAAAATTCTCGCACTTGACTATGTTCAATAGCTAAGTTCGTTTCCTGTAGGAGTGAGATTTTCAAACTGCATGGTGTAAGGTAAGAGTTCACAACTTTAACTTGCCTCAAAGGCATTTTAGATGGCGCAATATTGCAGAAAAGATGTCCCAAGATTGCGAGAAGTCACAATATTTCTGAGAATGCTTGAAATATTTGCGGCACTATAAATCTTTTGACTATGAATGGAATAGCATGTCCTCGAATTCTACAAACAATTTAAATTTTTGTAAATTCTGAAGCCAATTTTACCAGCAAGTGACAGTATCTTTCAAAGTTTAAGTGAAACGACTTGATGAATCAAGTTTTTAACTCAGTTTTGAAAGGTTATGAAATCGAAAACGATAAACAAATCGTGTTAAATTTGTTTGTTTGTTGGTTTGTTGGGGAAGAACTGGCGCTTTTGACGTCACGTGCCTCTCAGCGCCAATCAGAAGCTCCGCCGTTCCGACGCGAAAACAATTATCTTGGCCGATTTGGTTTTGCGGCGTTTCAGCATAACTAGCGCTTGAGATGATCACCAGTTTGATTGACACTCTTTTCGCTGAAATTTGCGGTCTTTTCCCACGAAATGACCGACATGCCAACCGCACGATAACTAAGACAATGGAAAACGCTCCGGTCCGAAACCAGCCGTCCAGCGGCGACTAGATTTTCCTAAAACCGCTTCCCTCCAGGCACAAGAAGCGGCAAGGGCGTAGCGTTTGCACTGACCCCAATTTTCGCTTGAAACGGGCGCCCAAAGATCTCGTCGAATCAGCGCTGCCGTAAAAACGTCCAACCGCCAGCGGGATGCCGGCCGAGTTGCCAGTGCTCGACAGCTTTTTTGCTCGTTTTCCTCTTTCGCATGGTTTCGTTAAGAGTTTGATGAGCAGCCTTTGCAATGAAATTATTTATTTCCTAGATACTGTTGAGATGCCATGCAGCAGCCATTATACTTTTGATTTAGTCCTTTGCAGCGGCGCGCGCGAGATCTTGATTTTGCGCAAAACCACAAAAGCTTCCCATCGTGCGTGTGCCTTCGCGTCATGCGTGTGCCAATTAACTAACACTTCGACTGGCAGTGCTAGCGACATCTGCTTTTCATTTAATCAATAAATTTTCGAAAAAAATAGCTGAAAATTGCAAGGCTATCTACGTGAAACGCATGGCAACACAGCTTTTTCCAATTTCCATCACTCCTCGAGATTTCTGTGGAAACTGAAGTGTAACGTGTTAAAGATACTGCGCAGATCCTTCGATTATACTTTTGTTTAACCGATTTTTTCTCACCTTTGGCATTAGTCACATTTTAAAACGAGTGCTACAATTTCGTGGTTAAATCATACTTCTACCCTTGTACCACGAGGTCAAAGCGTTGATGATCCATTGTTCAAACGGGTGGTAAGGATGAGAGAGAGTTCATTGACGCAACGAATAGGCAAGTTGCTTCTGAAAACACTAAAACGCATTACGTCCGTGTCCATGCGTTCGTGGTTTTGCTCCAACATTTAGTGCATCCATGGACTGAAAATATGAGTATCCGTATGGCATCGATTTGACGGGTGGGGACCAAACAAATCCAAATAATTTTCCATACTCCCGCCGAAGACTGTTGTTTGAGTTTGTGTTCTGAGCTATGGTACGTCAAGAAGAACACGTGCGTGCCTGGCACTTAGGATTTCATAATCTCTTTAGGACATGGGGGGGTTCACTTCTATAAAAAAAGGACTTTTTCCTACAACGTCCTGAATAGATCATAAAAAATAGATTTTCCCACCACGTCAGTGGGAAAAACTCCTCTAAGAGATGATGGGAAAAACTCCTATAAAAAAAATAAAACACGTTTTTATTGTGGTGATCAATACCCGCAAACGGAAAAAGTTTCACAGTTGAATCCTCAATAAATAATTAACTTGGTAGATGTTCATCGCTTTAAGTAGCTTTCAGTGCCAATATAAAGCTGATTTGGCTGATCAATTTTGTTCTGAAACTAAGGTTCTGCAATTTGAAGCGGTTTTCGTGTTTGTATGATTGTCCCGGAACAATCGGCGCATCCCAAACCTTCCAATACACTCCGCATGCTCGTAAGTCACGTGATCAACAGCGAAAGCGACTGTTGCCTTGTTAAATGTCCGTCAATGAAGCGCACTTCGCCAGCGGTCGGCCCGCCAGGCGACAAAAGGCTCTGGCCTCGGCATGAAAAGGCCCCTAAATTGACCGATTGAAAATATGAACACAATGACAGTAGTTAAAGGCATTACAAGCGCGAAGAGTGCTTCGCTTTCGTCGAACTCAATGAACAAGTGCCATTCGGAGTGTGGCATATGATGTAAGGGTGCCGGGCAACAATAGGCAGTAGCAGCCTCGCTTTGTTCGCAGGCCACCAGTCGTATACAATGGGGGCAGTGGAGTGGCGCGACTGAGAATCCGTGAGACATTTATAAATGTATTCAAAAGTGACATTCATGTTGAGTAGCAGCAACTTCACCAGCATTTTAAACAAACACTTAGGCGATGTGTGAAGAGTCGCAAGACTCAAAACCTTGTAAGCTTGCTGAAGGGNATGTCGTCCCTCCTTTGATCTCTGTCAGTGCGCGATGGGGAATACCAGCGTGGCAAGACAGGTAGTCTGGAATAATAACAAAAATGAAAAAAATGCAAATATGTTGGGCTGTCCGCAAAAGCGCATGATTCTAGCGGAAAACATTATATTGCTTGCAAGCCTTCCGACAAACCCAGAGTTTGTAATGCTGTCGCGCTTACCCTTAATCCTGTTTGCAAACACAATTTTAATCTATTTTTCTACTGTTTTGCGCTTCTACAAAATACAACTTGAGCGACAGTCTGAGTCAGTCATGGAAGTAATAAAGGTGAGGGATCTTTTCCCCCAGGTGACCCAGACAACCGAGGAAAAAAGAACAGTACAATCAAAATACTTCTAGTCTGCAAATCTATTAGTTGAGCGGCTGATTTATGTCTCGAGGTGCGAAAAAAGTATGATTTCAGCTGTAGCTTCTTTAAAAATGCCTTGGTTCGGTTGTGGACTTACGGAACCTTTTCACAAACTGCGCCTGTTGGTTGGCCCGCCCGGGTCAATCAAGTTCATCCATATTATAATAGGTGCGAGGGCGAGAAACCTATGAGCAACATTTTGACTGATTCTTTTTCAAGAAAGATTTAACATTTATAGCAACAAAACTTACTGGAGAAGGAGACAACGAAACGACAGAAATGGGTGTAACAAAGCGACATATTGTAAACAACACAGTAAAAAGATATTTTGTGCTGTTTTCTAGTTCCAACCGCATATGAAAGGGAGGCTTGTTCCGTGCTGACTGCGAGCAAACTTGCTATAGCGGTTTTGTGGAATATGGAAAACCGTAGCAATCCATGCAGCATTCTTCAATAACCGCTTTGAAACGAATGATACAAAGTCAAAAATGATGCGTTGGAAACACTTGAGGTTATCATAGAAAATGTTGCGGCCCTGATGCGTTGAAAACACGGCGCTGTTTTTGAATTTTCCCTGCTCAAGAGAAATCTTTTTCTCATGTACCCCGAGTCGAGACCCGATGTGATGATCAAGTGGTGCTCTGGCTCCAGCACCCCGCCATAGATTTTCAATTTGCTCTTTTGAGTATTTGAAAAAGTTCCAGACCAACCTTGGCATTAGAATAGAATTTCGTGAGTTTGCTCAGGAATGTTCGTCCCTTGTAATGGCACCTTCACCGGTTAAGATGGATGCAGCTGAAGCTTGGAATATTCTTATCGATTTGGCGTCGTACTAACGGGCATATTTCGCTCGAAAGACGTTTGTTATTCTAACGCAGCGTCAGCAGAGTGAATATAGCGAATCGTCCAAACATTGCGTGCGATTTGCCAGGGCAGCTTTCTCTCGCCCGCGGGCCGGACTGGACTTGCCAGTCGGTCGATTTGTCTCGGCCCCCGCTTCTCATTGAACTGCAGTCATATCCACAAACCTTCCTTCAGCTTGTACTGCTGCTGCATGCGAAGCCTGAACAAGCCACAATGTCCGCTTCTGTATTCACTTCCCTTCTGATGCAATAAGCAAATAATCGAATGTTTTTTCTTTCCTATTATGCTGAGGAATGATGTGTCGCAATATGTAGTGTATGTATAAAGACAACTGGCAGTCGAGGTTTGAAGTATCATATGCTGTCGCAGCAGAACCGTAATCCCGGCCAAAACAGCGACAGATCCATGCATAATACAGTAGAATGCTTCACATATTCCTTGCATTTTACGCTTTGCGTGCAAATTCTCCTGCAAGAGTTCCTCCAACCCATTTAAGGTTGCACCGCCCTATATCACAGAGAAAGGAGCTGATAAAAATTTTAGCAGATTTTGCAAACCCCAGAACGCTAAGCCTTTCAAATAATTTGCAAACCCCAGAACGCTAAGCCTTTCAAATAATTTGCAAACCCCAGAACGCTAAGCCTTTCAAATAAGACAAAGCCGACTATAAGTGGCACGCGGCTGGTTTTACAGCGACTCATCGACGATTTTGGTTCATTTGGAAATTGCTGATAGGATGTAATTGAATGTCTTCTTGTCAGGCTAACCCTGAAGCAAAAAGTGATGAAGTTTTGCTTTGAATCAAAACGTTCCGTCTGGTTTACTTTGCTTTAAGTGCCATAGAAATGAAGCGCTTTCGAGCAAAGTCGCAGCGTAACTCAAACCTTCGATTTGTGTAGTCAGAGGTTTAGATTGTACAACTGTACAGCTTTGTGTCAACGCAGCGATAACAACTTGAGGCAATATCTACAAAATGTCGTTAGCTCAGAGCGGCCAAAAACCCACTTGTTCTGGAAAATTTGTGTCAGAGATGGCGTTGTTTTCGCACGCCCAGCGCTAAGTTTGTGTACCTTGCGGCTTTGTGGATATCAGTGTTCGAAAGCAGGCCAGCCGTGCCGATCACCGTGTAGCCAAAATAGTCCACGAATTTGCTGCAATCCGAACAGCTTGCCCGACAAGATAGCCATTAGCACGCTCAGAAACAATGGAATTACGCAACAGTCAATTATTACGGAACAAAAGAAGCTTATCAGTCAAATAGTAAGCAAGGCACTGAACATCCGGGCGCGAAGTACTGGCATTGACCTGCGTTTTGAGACAATTTATTGGGAGCCCTTGTGTACACGTGTGGATCTCAGCAATTTTTATCCTCGTGGAAAAAACCCTGCTCCTACCATGGCGACACTAAAAATCAGGCCGCCTTTAATGCAATGGTTGACTCGCCAGCTTTTGAACCAACACTGTCTTGGCCTGAAATAACACGTCAGTATGTAAGCGACATTTGGCGGCACGAAATGTGCGCAGTTTGCCATATTCTGGACGCGCTATCGTGGTGTAAATCATGGGAAAAACAAGCTCCTAAGCAAACGACGAATACTTGGGTAGAAAACGAAGTGGACCGCGGAACATTTATGACGTCGAACCTCAGCTAGAAGGCACCAGACTCGGCAAGAACAGAACTACTGCTACCAGGTTTAAACTCCAGAAAGCAGTTGAAACTGGTTTTTAAATCGAACTGTTTGCCTAATCTTAAAGCTCAAATTCATTGTGTCCAAATCATCCGACTTTTCTCGCGTCGGTCACCAATATATTGAAGTTTTTTTCTTTCAATTACATCGGTTCGTGCTGCGTGCCAGGCCCGTAGCCACGGGGCATTCGGGGGCAAATTTTCTTTTGTGGTCCTCCCCAAATTTTCTTGTGCCCAGAAAAATTTGATTTAAACATATAGTAAAAGTAAAAATCTTGCCTCCTAAAAATGTATTGAGCCCCACCAAATATTGAAACCTGGCTACGCGCCTGCTGCCTGCATTTGCAAAATCCTGCTACTGGCAAGATGTGAGCATTTCACGAGCAACTTCTACATCTTTAGAAAGTTCAACTTCCAGAAGTAACATGAACAAGATGGTGGAAACGTAGAACCCAGTCAAGGATATGNCTTGTCACATTTGTANTATGTCATGACGGCTGTCACGAGAAAAGTTGCCTGAAGCAAATCATCACACTTCAGCCTGGAATGATGTTCTGCGTTCAGGTTGTCATTCCGTTGTTATTTTGCCTTTTGCGACGCTTGTTTCGAGAAGCTGACTGTTCAGTCTGGTTGATCAACGTGAGGACGTTTTACCAACGCCGTTTGCCCTGACAGTTCCGCATCAAGCTTCATAAGCGTGAATCACCTGTCTCTGGTCGCACGCAATGCCGCGCAACGTCATCGAGGTTATATGAGGGTCAGTTTCGAATCGTGTCGTCCGCGATTACCTTGCACACGGAAAGACGTTGCAGTTGGGTCTTCCTTTTAACTACTTGACTGACCAGTATAGATCAGTGTTCTTCAACCTTTTTTGTTACGGTGCACCCTTAAAGATGTTTTGACGAACTCATGCACCCTATTCAATGACACTTCCGCCGTGTCCCCCACCTAATTGCGCTCATGCCTGAAAGTACCCTGGCCTAAATAAGCAAGTACCCTAACTCAGTAACGCAGCTACATAATTCAATTGATAATGGCTCATTGTCTGTTGCTTACGAATCACAAATAATCCTCTAGATACAACAATTAGCTTGATGTGGTGTGATGCTTATGCACCACACTTTAGAATCTGCAAAGTCTCGGTTAAATGCTGAAAGTCATTGGTTGGTTAATGGTTTATTTTTGCTAACAGAAAGTTTTTGT
>JGI24159J19872_10002104_pt1 | contig 23212 bp, 24 predicted proteins | sample Ectturendosymbi4_FD_19872 | JGI IMG/M metagenome (IMG submission 19872) | reverse complement strand
ATTCAGCATTTTGTGCACTCCAACTGACAGCTCTGATAAAACCCAATTGATGTTTTCTACTATATTGCTGTGCTTGTTTGTATCCAAATACGATATTAATGAAAGCAGGCTGAACTACAGCACCATGTCCAGCAACAAATTTAAGTATATTAATATGTAAATCATCTGCAAGGACAAAGTATGATTAGTGTTGCTCTCAAAACACCTCTACAAATAAGATTGGGAATCTGTATTTATAAAACGTCACTTCTGCATCAACCCGATGACAATATTGGTTTCACACTAACCTGTCCCCCCACATTTTACAACAAAATTGCACCCGTGGACCTGACCATAGTACAAATCATTAAAGTTAACGAACCTATCAAACTAAGCTAGTGTCTGCAAATACAAGGATACGATCTCGTTATTTGAAAATACAAATGAGTCAATGTGAACCACTTGAAAGAATGGAAAATGAAACACGGAAGAAGATTGGAAGTGTCATGTTAGTAGTTTTTTATTTGAAAGTGTTCATGTATACTTTAACTGTTATTTAGGACTCGTTCCATTTTCACAGCTGGCAAGTTTCCATTGATGCAATAAGCATAAATGCATTTGTTTTTATGGGACTTACCTGCGTGGCATAAAAAATTGCATCTTTTACGATGCAAGAAAAGCATTATGAGTTGATGTTACAATAGTGGTCAGTGTTTAATTTTTCTGGAATGAACGCCTTCTTTCTTGTAGTTGGCTGCAGTACTGCGAGAAGTTCGATACTTGAAATACTTGGGAAGAACAGACATTCCTGAATGTGCGCTCAAGCTTTATGAGAGTCATAATACTTTCCGGTCCTATGTTGCAAACCTTGATCTGACTGTTACATGGTACAACGAGGTAAGATTGTGGTTGCATTTTATGTGTTTTGAAGGAACATTTTACAGTTTTGTGAACGTTTACTTATTGTACAAGTTTGCATACGTGTTGGAGAATAGAATGAAAGTATAGCCGGTACTAGATTTGGGGTTCGGTAACTCTGTGCTTCTGGAGAAATTAGAATGTTTCTTAAGGTCTGGATGACAACCACTGGCATTGCTCTAGATATGGATCGTGTGGGCTCTTAGGACAAACAGAATGCTTTGGCTTAGAAAAGTAGGCAATTACCAACAGCTACAAAGTTTGGGGAAGTCTCCTTCGCTCTAGTGTCCTCATTGGTGAACCAGGCCCTGCTGTTTCTTGGGGTTACACAGTAGATTCCAATTGTGTTCCGTTGACTGAATTGGGAGCTTACTGGCCCTAGTTTTGGTCCAAGCTCCCCCGCCTTGTAATGGAAATAGGACTTTATCAAAGATTTCAGTTGGTAAGCAATGCATGGAGTTATTGAAGATTCTTATTTCAAACAGCATAGCCACAATATGGAAAACGTGTTATTTTATTCAACAACTAAGATTTCAGTTGTTTTCACGGAAAATTGCAATACTCACCTGCTGGTTTTAAAATAGTGCGCAGTTTAAACTTACGTGTCACCCTCATACATTTTGTTTTTTTACATGCTGTAAACTGTACTTTAACTTTATTGGTACAAGCCGAAGTTTAAAACATTTTGAAATTAATTTTATCTGGGTACAGTGATGCACAATGCATTTCTGTGTTTTTGGTTGAGGTTTTTCTCAAAACTTTTTTCAAGTAGGTTGAAAAACATCTTGCTTTGATATTTTCATCGAACAGAAAATAACTGGATCTATTCGCAAATTACTACAGCTCTGCATCCTATTAGGTCAGTGGTTCAGTATAGGTCGCGACCCAAACAAGGGTCGCGGAGGGTCAAAAATGCAACGCGCCGAGGTGATCCAAAGCTCGGCTGAATATTTTCAACGTTACCACTGCTTGTCTGTGTCTGTCTGTAGTGTAGATACTTGAGAAAAGAGTAGATTGCTGACACTGAAAGCGAACTTGGCAATTAACTGCCAAAAATCGTCCATACAATCACAAGTTCGTATATGTTAACATACGCTGTTTGCGGCTTGAGTCGCGGGGTGTTCACCAAACTCAGATTTGGTCGCGCTCAAAAAAGTTTGGGAACCGCTGTTTCAAGTGATGGCATTGCCTGTGTTTCAGGTTCGCAATACCATCGTAAGAGTGGAATATCCGCTGGTGAAAGATCGACTTGAAGAAATCGACAGAGTCCTTGAGCAAGCCGAAGAAGAACTTTGTTGGAGGTCTGATGGTGAGTTACATTCCTCCATGCATGACTGCAGGTTGACCTCGTGCCGTCATGAATCTGGTTCTAACCGCGCTCACTCCGTTTATCGTCAACGGTACCACGTGGGTTATTGCAGTGAGCTTGTTAGTGTCTTTAGCATAGTGAAGTATTGTATGGTAAAAAATGCTTTAAACACGAATTTGTCTTTTTAGTGGTAGGATCTTGCAGTCAAACATCATCCTTGTCTGTTTACGCTTGAAACCAGTTTTTTACGCATTCATTGCGACTGACTGCCCTGAGTAATGGTACTTGGCACTGAAAAGGCCCTATTGTTGCAAATAAAGCTACGTTAGCCACAAGAGTTTTATCAAAATTCTCAGCCACTGTGTTGTTCGACGCTTACTGTAATGACTCATTGCAATCACGTAACACGACCTAACCGTCTGTGCTTTGTGGATTTGCGTTAAATTATTTCTGAAAACGTGGTGCTTGCAGCCAGAAACGTACTTCGATTCTTTTTATGTTCGCGCAATCAAATTTGGTTGCTTAGTTTTGTTTAACGCGCACAATCTTGCCTGATTTTTATTTTTTGGTGTTTGTTCTTTCTGAGAAATGCAAAATTGAGCGCGTGGTGACATGTAGTTTCTGTCCGTAACCAATCCTCTCGAAGGCTCAAGCATGAGAGATTGCGGCAGGGGTTGAATTGCATCACAGTTTCTGCGGCAGGGGTCGAATTGCATCACAGTTTCCTGGGGGCAGTTTGGGCCCTGGAGGCTTTACAGTGAGATTTGCGTTGGACAGCATCAGTGTTGCTTGAGCTGGATATAAGTTGAGCTATTGTGCCGTCCCTCTACGCTACTATGAGTTGAAGCTGTTTATTCTGCTGGATAAACGTGCATGTGAATGACTGCCTTTTGTTTCGGTGCTGGAATTGTTTCTGTGACTACTGCTTCCCAGTTCAACGAGGTCTCGATCTTTTTAAAAATTTAGACATCTGGACATACATTCAGAATACCCGTGACCTGGTTCATGACCTTCAAATCAGAGTTCAAAAGACGAAAACAAACGTTGAGACCATCGTCAACATCATGAAGGTATGTATTTGTTTCAAGCCGTCTCAACTTATCTTTACCATCTTACACGAATAAATGGAATTATTAGAAACTACCAGCTTTTTTTCAGTAATGCAAATTTGACGCTTTGTGGATAGTTCTGTTTACATTGGCTTGTTCAACCACTTAAGCGATTCAAGTTATTCTATGCAGTCGGAAAATTGTTGTGAAGGTTTAAAACTACTTTGTGTGTTGCAAATTTTGGTCTGGCTAAACTGAAATGTTGAACCATTTCAACAAACTCTTGACATTCTCCACACAAAATCAATGCCGCCCACAAAGCAACCCGCGGTGCGAGCAGAACAGCGGCAGCAATCTTAGGCTGAAAACCCACCTGGGTCTATCGATCAAATTTCAGGGCTGCGCAGAAGCTTCCGTAAAAACAGTGACGCAGAAGCACAACTCTAAACTCAAACCAGCCCGTGGCAGGCAAACGTTTACTGATGCTACCTTAAACAACTGCATGAATCACTTTTAAAAAAATAGCTGCTTTCACGTCGCTGTTCATTAAAAGCATACCCCCGGATTATGACACTAATCGCAAAGTGAAGATTTGCCTTGTTTCGAGTAACGTTGACACCTGAAGATGTTCATTGCTCATACAATTTCGGAAACTCACACCAGAGTAACTTGAGAAAAAATGTTAGCCCTGTGGAGTTGTCTGAAGCTCTGGGTATCTCTTTGATTATAATGCTGTTAAGTTTCTTTGTTATTCTCCATAATTATGCGCAGACATGGACCGATACTCCACTTTTTGAACGCAAGCAAGGAAACCTCGCTGCTCTTCTTAATCTGGAAGACAGAAAAGAGAGGATTGCGAAACGATACGGGGTGATTTCCAGCGATGGAGAAAAAATTCGCAAATGTGTTCAGGTAAACAGAAAATAGTGAAATTGCGTAAACATCACTATGTGTACTGTTTGTCATTACGGGTGTGCTTTTTATTACAAGTTTGGAATTCCAGTTCTGTTTTAGTATCCAGGCTGGTGACAGTGGTCGCAAAGTTAAAAATAACTTTGTCAACGTAACACCGCAGATGCCATTGTTTCAGTTTTGAACCTGAGCTGAAAACGAAAACATGGCGTAAAGACTCAGAAATTTGATATTACTTTCGACTGGAACTCCTAGCTGCGAGAAGCTAAGCCTCTGGTGAATTTCAGCAATGGAAAATATAGATTGGAGCCGACCTTTGCGAAGGTCCATAAAAAAGATGCGTAATCATGCCAACACGTCGACACAGGGCCACACTTAAGCTAGCTAATATTTATAGCAGTCAGAAACCTGAAGCAGCCAAGCCAAGCTTTGTCCAAGGGCCCTCAATGATGGAGGACAACTGGACGAAAGCTGCCACGGTGGCCAAAAAACTGTCGTTGAGGAATGATCCGCAAGGCCATGTTTTGCGGCGTTATAATGCATTTTAACTTTTTTCATTTTTTAAAATTAGCTTATGCATTATGGATAAGTGCCTGATGAACGCGGTTAAAACGCGGATCGTTCAGTCGGCCGTATCTTTAATTTAAAGCCCCACTTCTAATAAATACGTTGATAATAATTGACTAAAAGTAATTACGCCATGGTAGTACCAGCGACAGCGTATGTTGCACCCGACGCTGATTATGAAACTTTTTTTGGTTTTCTGTTTTTTTAACCTTTCCGCATTCACTATCATTCCTACCAAACATGCAGTGACTGTGATTTCATGCAGTAGCTGAAGTTTTCATGTTTACTTTAATACGTGTCAGGTAAGATGGCAAAAATCATTTTTCAGTCTATTTGGCGAGCTGCGATTTCACGTCGGAAAGCTGTTTTGCTGAAGTTCCTACCCAAACTAAACAAAATTTCTACTCACTTATGTGGTTTCGGTTCAATGCGACATTTTTTTGAAAACGGTGATTCTGTATTTTGTGCAGTCTTGAAAATAACTTCGTTTTTCTTTCAAATTTTGTAAACCGAAACAAACCAGTTTGGAAAATAACTCGTTTTTCCATGTTAATATTCACCTAACTTTACCAATTTTGGCTGTTCTTTCATTAGCATTTCATCCATCTAACACTTCTGTAACTTATAATGCATAGTTTTCTCTCATCAACGAAAGGTGGAAAGCTCATGACAGTGGGATCCCACTGCCATGTGTTTTCAACGTTTCATCGATGAGGGAATGGTGTAGCCAAGCAACCAAGTATCGTTAACGATACGTTTTGTATAGTTCTACTCCACACGCGTAACTGCACCGTGGTACAAACAACGGTTATCAGGGCGAGGAAAGCGGAGTGTGTGTGAAACGCTACTTTAAATTTTCTATAGTTTAAAGTGCACCGACGTTTACTTCAATGAAAATGTCCTGATTTGCCCACGAGAAACAGGGTCCACTACCTCTGATTTACTATTTGAGATTAGCTTTTTTTACCGGTCAACGAGAAAAATTTCAGTCTGGCTGTTTGATTATAGTTCGCCGTTGTTCAGGCTGCGGTAATATATGGCCTTGTGTTGTAGGTATCCACACAATAGACATCATCATCAAAAGTACCGTAGTCAAAAATTCTTTCCTCCCAAAGATTGTTCCTGCTTTGCCCATTTTGTACAAGTAACAAGCGTTATAGGCTTGATTAGGGAAGTGAGAAAGATGAGGAAATCGTAAGGAGCGGGACAAAACTGCTCTGAAACAGACGGTATTCATTAAAGTATCGGGAAATTGGTCGAGATTGCAAACTCTTTTTCCTCTTGTTGTTCTACCTTAGTGAAGCGTTCATCTCAAATATTTTCATTGTAGTTTTTCAACAAGATTTTAAAGATGTTCGCTGCATTTGCGAAGGGGTTTAGTATTGTTGCTTTTTCTTCAGGAAAATCTGGAACATTTCAACGCCGATCCAGAGAGCGAAATTTGGCAGGATTACATAAGCTACGTTGATAATATGGTTGTTGAAGGATTTTTCCACTGCATTTATTGCTCTTTGAATTACTTTATCGAGAATACTGAGGTGCGACGAGTTTTTCGTGAACTCATGCTTTCTTTATATTTGTTTTCGCTTTTTTTATGCAGTATTGGGCTTTTTTATTTTCAAAATTTTTATACGATTTGACAGATAAAACTTGGTAGTAGTATTACCATTTTCTTAGAATGTAATGAAGACGAATAACCCGTCGGCAAAATTTACTGGCTAAGACTTTTACTGGCTAAGTTTTCAGTATCAAAAGCCGCCACTTTGGTGATTAGGCTTTTGCACGACCTCGGTTTGAAGTTACAGGTTTTAATATAAATCATTTAAGACAAACGCGAAGAAGCACATGGTCAAGTTCATTTGCACTGTATTTTCAGTTCAAACTCTTTTAATGTGATTCGATTTGAAAAAATATGGTTTTGTAACCTAAAGTGCGTTTCTTCGGTGGCCTTCAACTAAGGCGTGAAACATATCGCAGAGCGACGTCCAGCCTCTGTTCTTCGCCGAACTTGAACTACAAGCCCCAGAAATGGTTTTCAAACCTTCTCTAAACGATGGCTCTCCCGATAGCTTTCTTGACCTCATCGAAGGTCTACTTGACGATGTTTACAAGATGAGCTCTCTTGTGCCGAGGATTGCGCCGCAAGTTGGTTTCCCTGACTACCAGGTAAACTGTTCCACATTAAAAATATTTTTCGTGTTCATGTCCTGCGCGTCTGTTTCCTTCCGTGCTTCGTACTTGTCCAGTCATGTTTAGTTGTTAAAGGTGGTCTGCACTGTTGGTCCGTGACAATTAATTGTGGTTTTGTATCAAGCTTCTGCTGTTTTTCGTCTTTTTTGTCAATTTTACATTGCTTTTGTTTTTAACCTTTTCCTTGCTATGCTTTCCACCAGAACGACATGGACGAAATGTCGGAGCTGACAGGCATGCGAGGAAACTTGATCAACCGTGTAAGAGACGTGTCCGAGAAAGGTGTGGCTTATTCTCAGGGCTTCCTCGAGTATGCCAACCTGTGGACGGACGACCGACAGGTAGTTACCTACTGTAATCAGCGAAAAGCTTTCCTCGTACTCGTCCAATCAAGTCTCTTTGTCATGATAAACAAAACAAACGGTTTAATTTCCTTTCAGGGATAATAGCTTTTGTTTATTACTTTTTGGGGTACATTTCTTTATCCCTCATGTTAGTGTTGTCGTTCTGCGCTTTGCTTCCAAGGCGTCTCGTTGGCTTTGCTGTTCACATTCAGTCGCAAGGCAGTCTTAGTCTGTGTAACGCGATTTTCGCAATGTTTTTTTCGGGCTCAACCCATTCCACTCGAGACTTTTCCCCAGTGTTTCTTCCTCGCCAGTGCGTTTTTGTTTTCGAACAGGAATTCATGCGCCAGTTCCTCACTTACGGCCATATCCTGACCGCAGAGGAGGTGGAAGCTCACGCAGATGAAGGCGTCCCAGAAACGCCGCCGACGCTGACTCAGTTCAAAGACGAGGTTTGCCGGGTTTTGACGATTGCATCCGATGCGTGGAGCGATTGAACGTAGCTGTTGAGGTTTCTTCTCAAAGAACCGTTTTTGGCGATTTTGTTCGACTTACGCAGGGTTTTGCTGCTTATCCGATTGCAAGACACCGCTCAAAGACCAACTTCGGTCCTAGTGTCTTTGAAACTACTTTTCTGGAATAATCTGCTGCTGACATCGCGGCTGCCAGAATAAGCGTTTTTGAGACGACAGTAGTGGCCAATGTTGCCCACAATGTGGGTCATGGTCCACTGTCCAATCGGGTACCGGAGTTTGTTTAAAAGATTTTTATACTAATCTGTGTGTTTTTAGAACAGGTTAATACTCTACCGTACTCGAAGCTGATATAAAAAATGATGGCATTAATTTCTTTTCTCACGCCGTAGACCTAGATAAGAAAACGCTTTCTTCCTTGTTTCGCGCTCGCATAGTCTCGACGCAACCAAAACCTGACGTTTCACGGAGTCGTTCCATTTTTATCCAAAAATACCTGTGGTCCACGCAAAAAAACAAAGTCGGGAAACCCCTGTGTGGACAAAGTGCATACATTGCCGTAAATTATCGCGACAGCGTAGTAGTGGACACATAATGCTGTCAACAAATTCGCTCTCGGTTTCCTCGAGCAGTGTCTATGAAAACCCGACCCCGTGTTTGTAATCGACAATACCGGCGCACAGCAGGCCAACGTGCCAAGACGTTCTTGATTTGTTCAGCCTGGATAAGCAGCTTCTTTCGCTTCGCTAAAAATCCAAAGCAAATTACTCAAAGAGGACGAACAACTGGAAGATGTTGAATAGATGAATCAAAGAGGATTGCGCTCGTGGCTTATTCAGCCCTTTTGGTTGCTGAGTTTTCGGACCCCTCAACGTGATGTTACGTTTTTTGTGCTCGACCGGCCGACCATATTTTCCTAATCCTTTTTACGCATCATCGTTGATGTTATTGCCAGATTGATTCATACGAAAAACAATATGAAGTCATCAGTAACGTGAAGTCGACTCAGGTCTTTGACTCATGGTTCATGGTTCAGATAAAGCCATTCAAGCAGAGCTTGCTCAATACAGTCAAGCGATGGAGTTACATGTTCAAAGAGGTTCGTCGTGTTGACCTTGTTGCATCAGCGCATTTCCCGCCGCATCAGTTTGTCCTCAAATTCCTGATTCCCTTGGACTGCCACTGTCTCGACAAACTCATGCAGCTTTGAAGTATCGCCGGCAAAAGCGCGCCGGCCGTACATACTGTAAATGCGAATCCATGGTTTGCGAAGCAGTGTAGTCGGTCTAGGAGAGAAAATGCGGGCGCTGTGGCTTTCGCGAATTCTCGATTACGATCTGCAGCTTAAAGAACTTGGAAAATAAATTAAAAAAAACTTCTCTGAAAAAAAGCGTTTTTGCTGCATTTTGGGAGGAACATGGGCAAAATTAAGTTTTGCAATAAAGTGCGGTGAAGCACGTTAGCGTCCGTTTTAGTTTTTTTCACAAGAAGCTTTCGCCAATTTCTCTACGCAGGTTAAGTTTAACAAATTGAGTCTACCCGAGTAGAATATAATCTTCAACGACATATTGACTTGCGTGACACATGAGGATCAATACCGCTTGGTTGATCGACTTTCTAGAGAAAAAAAAATTGCTAAGCGACCATGCGGGGTTGTGCAAACGTTTGACAATCTCATTGCTTTAATAGCTGGCAGCGCTAATTCACATGCAACTTATGGGAACACTGACAAGCGATGTAATTTTTTCTCCTGTTGTTGTCACAAAAACCTGGTATTGTGGCAGTTTTTGTGCAGGCGTTTTGACAGAAAACAATCAATTTCTCCCGTCCTGCTCCATGTACTCTATCGGCTGGTGCAGTGCTGCCGTCAGCCACATCGTTCTATATGGCAATCCCAAAAACCGCCAAGTGCGCAGTTACACGACTATTCCCACTTTTCTGATTGAAATTTTTATTTTGTTTACCTTTCTCAGCATCTCATCAAGCACGTGGAAACAAGTTTAAAGGATTTGAAGGAGTTCATTCAGATTGCCGACGTTGGATTGACCAACACTGTCGAAGAAGGCGACTACGACGGTTTGGTGGAGTGTATGGGCCACTTGATGGCCGTGCGGGACAGGACAGAAGCAACTGACGTCATGTTCGAACCTCTCAAGCAAACCATCGAACTGCTCAAAGTTAGTAGGATTCGTTTGTGTGCGTTGGATTTAAAGATTTAATAAATCGCATATGAAGTGGGCACCCATGATACAGGTCAAGTTGATGGTTGTGCCACTGTCATTTTTTACTTAAAAGCGGTCAGCGCAGGAGAATGCGATTCAGTTGCACGTCTCGTTTTACTTGATGAGCTGGTGAACCTTCTGGAAAACCTACTGCGTAAACACAGAGATTGCCTCGACAAATTGCACCACATCTTTTATCAGCAAATAAATTTGAACCATGCAACACTTTCCAGAGTTTGGATAACGCTTTGGGTTTACCCCATCAAGTGATCCATGTCAAGTGTGAAAAAGTCCATCTGCTTGCTTTTTTATGGTCAGTTAGATGTTTTTATTTATGAAGACATCCTAATCATGCTGTAGTGGTTGCTTCTGCGGTAAGCATGAGCTACAACGAATGCTGGTTTTGGTTGAAGTCCTTTTGTTTGTGACGAACACAGCTGTACGACCAAGAAATGTCAGAGGAGGTGCATCAGCTCTTGCAGGAGCTTCCTGAGCAGTGGGCGAACACCAAGAAGCTTGCGGTTACGGTGAAGCAGACAGTCGCTCCGTTGCAAGTAAGTGTCAGACGATTTTTTAAAAATGTTGTTTTTATATGGATTCGTGCGATTTCCTCCAGTACATGCGCCCGTTTTGTGATCTTTTAGCTTTTATTGATCTTGTGGTTAAAAAAATTGAGTTAATTTTTGATTTTCTGGTCTCGGGTGCGTTCTTGCGAGGTTGTTGTTTTGGCGAATGTTCAAAGCAGGGAATTTTATCGACCTTACAAAATTTGCTTGTGGGTTTTGAGATTTCTATTATCAAAGCATTTGACTAATTGTGAAAAGTGATGTTTTCCACTGTTAATCCTACGTCTTGAATTCTTTTTATTTTAGAGTTGTTTTTACCAAAGCACATTGACGTTCATAAGTTGCTTTAAACCAGTGGTTCTTATCCTGGGGTAAATTTACCCCTGAGGGTAAATTTCATCTTCCAAGGGGGTAAATTTACTGAACTATCAATTGTAGCAAATGTAAAATTTTATAAATTATTCTAACTGTAAGACTTTTTTGATTTCGCATTTTTAAGAAACAAGCAACATCGAGCGTATTGGGGGTAACTCTGATGATCTTGTTTGATAAAAGGGTAAGTTATGTAAAAAAGGTTACGAACCATTGCTTTAAACGAAAGTTGGTCAAGTGGTTCTTATTTTTTTCCATTCTATCGCTGTGCAAAACGCTATTCGTTCAGGCGAACGAGGTGTCGATCATCCGCCGGAAGTGCACCAGCTTCGAAGTGAAGCAACACGAATACCGGGAACGCTTCCGGAAGCTTCCCACGTTCAGATACGACTGCGAGGATCCTTATCCTGAACTGGACAAAATGCACGAAGAAATTTCGGATCTCGAGGCTGAAATGGATAAGCTTCAAGAATCTGCCGGGTTGTTTGAAGTCAATGTGCCAGACTACAAGCAACTAAAGGTTTCTGACTTTTTGGCTGTACCTTCTTGTTGCGGTGTATCCTGATTTTTGTAAATTTATATATATTTTTCGAATGCAAGTGCTCATGGGAAGTAGTAAAAGATTTTGTAATGAAAAACGAATACGTACAAAATTTTGCTGAATCATCGGCTATCTTGTTGCCGTACACTTCCATTCTACAGCTTTATCCAATAAACCCACTTGTTTTTTATGCACCAACCTTTCGTGGTTGTATGTCTTCCCAAAATAAATTTCGATAGTCCTTGGTAAAATGTAGAAATAATATTTTCTCAGGCGTGCCGGCGTGAAGTGTGCATTTGCAAAGGGGTGTGGGATCTTGTGTTTTTGGTGCGAACAAGTTTCAACGCGTGGAAGACTACAAAGTGGGCTGATATAAACGTGGAGCAGATGGACATGGATTGCAAAAGGTTTGCTAAGGTAAGTCAAGTGAAGTAAATTGTTTAACCAAGACAATGATAACCATAGGGTCTTCGTAGGAACACAAACCAGTACCAGATCGCTTTGTGATATAATTTTTATTGTTTTCTAAAGGATAAAATCTATGTATTTCCAAAAAATCGATTTTCCTGAAAACCGCCACTACCTGCCTCTTTTCCAAATAACTATTTTTATTTCGCAAGATCTTTAATTTGATCAATAAATTACTTTTGAACCGTACAGCCACTGTGATTTATAAATAATGCTATTTACAGCCTTCTGTCAATTCGTCTGAGTTCGACGTTTCATCTTCTGGGTCTTGATCAAGCGACGTCAGGTGCTGCTGAGGCGGCAGCCGTTTAACGCACTCAATTCGAGGGTAGAGTTGAAATAAGGAAGTAACTTTGGTGGCAGAAACTGCGCTTGAATGTGTGCGTTCCCACCATTCGTGTTTGGTTTTCGGACAGTGTGTTGTCACGTACCTTATCTTCCGCTCTATTCCAGTGTCATGACACTGTTCTCAAGCTGACTGTGATTAATCTCAACATTGGTTGTCAGTATTCTATAAACCAGGGGTGGGTAATTGATTTGGGTCGGGGGCCACTTTGAGACAGACGCGTTTAACGGAGGCTCGTACCTTCTAATGGAAATAGAAGCATGTCTCGGTCAAGTTAGCCTCAGCACTAATATTTACTGTGAGAAGTTGGAGGAAATTTCAGATTTGGAGGTTTTACTGAGTGCTTCTGTTTGCCACTAGAAACGTTGTGGCAGGCCACATGTGGCCCGCAGGGCGCTATGGCCCACCCCTGCTATAAACGAAGGGTACAGTGTTTCGTTTTTTTTGGATGGCTTAAGAAGTACGGGAATCGATCGCACAAAAACCTGGCAGTTGGTGATATTCACTGAATTACTTTAAAACTGCATTTGCAATTTTTAACTAAGAAGAGAAGAAAAAATGCCAGTAAAAGATTCGCAATTGCAATGACAAATATTATGCTGCGGCTTCTGGTTTGTTCGCAAGAACCAGACCCTGAGTTCTTACCTCAGGCGTAAAGTTCCGTAGTGTCGGTTTAGACTGAAATATATTTTGCAGTCCAGGTGCATCTCACTGCTAATAGAGCATCACCCGTATATTTCATTGTCAGATCTGTTCAAGTAACTAGTCTCCGCAAAGGCGACGCAGTGAAATGTATCAGCAAATTTCTTTAACAGGAACTCGATTTCACGTAACTCAGGCGGCTTATTCTTCTAAATTGCACGATTCAGCTAAAGCTTGCAGCAAACGTACTGCTTTCAATAGTCGCACCTGTTCATGACAGTTCTTTTTCGCTCGGAGTCGAAACTCGTTCGGGTGTGATGCACAAGTTCGTGGGTGTGCTCGCGGAGACGTGTGCCTGCTGTGCGTTAAACATCGTACGCCATTCAAAGTCCAGCACGTACGCGTTTTCCACAGGATATTCGCTCCCTGGACAAAGAAGCGAGAGCTTGGGACAATTTTGGCGGCCTGGACGCTACTGTCAAAAACATGATGACGTCTCTCCGAGCTGTCAATGAATTACAGAATCCAGCCATTCGTGACAGACATTGGCATGAGCTTATGCAGGCTACCAAGGTACTGTGCATTTGCTGTCTAGAAAAGAAGAAATTTTGCACGCAAAAAGATTGGCGGCCATTTTACTGGAAGTTTGTTAGTGATACACCTTTGTATTTACAGTGGTTTTCATTAAAACAGGTTCGCTTTTCAATGAATGAGGAGACCACTCTTGCCGACCTCCTCCAACTCAATCTGCACCAGTTTGAAGACGAAGTTCGTGAGATCGTAGACAAGTCTGTCAAGGAAATGGGAATGGAGAAGGTGAACGGTTGCGTTGCGATGAGGTTTATGATGGATGAGAATGTACGTGGCCGTTTTTATAATAAACAAACACGTTACGATTATTGCCACTGCGCATATTTCAATTATTTTATTTCCTCGAAGTTGTCTTAGGAACCTTCCGCTTGAAAAGATACCTGGTATATGCAACTGTTTTACCGTCGTGTATTTTAATGTTACGTAGACATTACGTGAACTGGACGTCACCTGGGCGTCGATGGATTTCGAATACGACGTACATCAGCGCACGAAGTCACCCCTCATCAAAAGCAATGAAGAGCTTGTTGAAACTCTTGAAGATAACCAGGTATGGGTGCTAGGAAAGTATTGGACGGTCATGCGCCGCTCGCAGGTCACTAAAAAGTGCACTTTTGTTGGTCTCTTTTTTGCTTTCATTAAGTGTCCTGTGATTGCGTAACACTATCGCCAGGTGGTAATGATTGCGTAACACTATCGCCAAGTGGTGCTTGCTTCGCTAGTCGTATAAACAATGACAGACTTTTGCAGGTTCATCTGTGTTTACGCGTAATTTTCCTGGCCACGATTTAACAACAATGTCAGCAAATTATCGGATTGTGGAACTACCGTTTATCCCAGTAAACATACCAGGCTTTAGTAGCGTCAAATTTATCAAGATTAACGAAATATTTTTATCGCTTTTTTGCTCTTCATCTTCATTTTTGAAAGGTATTTTATAAAGACAACAAGGGCTTGATCTTGGCTTGATCTTAACTTTTACCCGAACCGTCAAAGCCTTATGTAAACCATTCTGAATAACCCCACAGGTGGTTTTTTGCTTTCTTAGACCGCATGAATAGGAAAATCTCACTTTGATGGAATTGGATGCGAAAAAGTAAATCGTCATACTGGCTTCAATTCTTGACATCAACTGTAAAAATCAAAGCACATGCCTTCGTTTTTTTTTCATTTTTTGATGAATAAGCAAATTTTCGCTCAATTTGGAACATTGCGTTTTCCTATGGCGTTTATTCATATCGCTGCCTGCCATGGTTTTGAAGTATTTTGTCAAAAGAAGAAGGTGTTTCAAAATGTTTTAACGTGGAGTGAGTTTTTCGAATTTTTCAATACCTTTCCAAACTGCAGTTTCTCATTACATATGCACATTGTACTGAAAACAAAAATCAATCCTGTGAAGGAAATGCGTATGTCCCACAATGCTGTGGTAGACCCGTGTGCAAGGTATGCGTATGGCTTTTAGTTTTGACTTCGGACTTCGCTAGCCACGGATTTCTGATGCTGAGTTATAATAATCACGCCAAATATAGTTGCACATCTAAAGTTACGGACATTCCACGCTTCATTGCATGTTCTGCATGACTGCAGGTGCAATTGCAAAATTTGATGACGTCAAAATACATCGCTCATTTCCTGGAGGAGGTATCTGGCTGGGTCCAAAAACTCTCTACAGCCGATTCTGTGCTTTCAATATGGCTTGAAGTTCAACGAACCTGGTCTCACCTGGAAAGCATCTTTATTGGATCGGAAGACATCCGATCGCAACTTCCAGAAGATTCAAAGAGATTCGATATCATTGACAAAGACTTCAAAGGTTTTTTGTTGTGTTAAATGTTTTTCAGCCATTGATTTCAAAACATTGAAACCACTTTGAAGTACTCATAAGCATAGTCAGAGGGCATGGCCCCCTTATTTCGAAGACAAAATTCACCAAACGATGACAAGAATAAGGATATTTTTGGAAACGTGGAGTTGTTTCGTGTTTAGGTGAAATTTCGGTGCGAAGAACAGTGGATGACTTTTTTACTCTCCACATCACAGCTAAACAACCGCAGATATATCTTGTGTTTCTCGCAGAGATTATGGCAGATGCAGTGCTCACCCCCAACGTTATTGAAGCCACCAACAAAAAAGGATTGTACGAAAGGTTTGAAGGAATACAGGCAAGTCGAATCTAGACTGATGTTCGGTACAAATTTCTGTTGACTTTGAATATGCTTTTTCCTACTTGATTGAATAAAATACCGGCAGTGTCTTACTAACATCTTCTCAACCTATACTAACCTACGTGCGCATGTAGCAGACTGTGTGTGTTGTTTAAGCATAGATAGTGCAGGAGTAATCATTTGTCGTGTACGAACTTGTTAAATAAGCTACGCTGCTTTCTTGAATAGGCCAAGCTGACGCTGTGCGAAAAAGCTCTTGCCGAGTACCTCGAGACGAAAAGACTCGCCTTTCCCAGGTTTTACTTCGTATCTTCCAGTGACTTGTTGGACATCCTTTCAAACGGGAACAATCCTGTTGAGGTTCAGAAAGCAATGTTTTTTTAGAAGCATTATTCTCTGGAGTTTGTTTCAGCGTTATGTAGTGTCAGTTTTGCAATGTTTTCTTGGCATATACAGTATTTGCTTTTTAAAGCTTTGAAATATGCAGAAGCCAGTTTGTCTGTTAGGTATGCCGCCATCTCGCCAAGCTTTTCGATAACATGTCCAAGTTGAAATTCAACGAAGATGAAAGCGGCACTGCCACCAAACAAGGTGTTGGAATGTACAGCGGTGAACAAGAATATGTCAACTTCAGTGAGGAATGTTGGTGCACTGGCCAGGTACTTTGCAACTTTTTCAAATGCAACCACTGTTAAGTGTATTTCGCTTCGTTTTTTTCTGGATGTGGGATGTTTTGGGTTTTTTTTGTTTGCAACGCAGGAAGATTTGTGAAATACGGGTGATGTTGTTGTTTGTTCTAATAAATATCACGCGCTGTTGTTGTTACCGGCATTGTAAAGAGCGTATACTACGGACTTGTTGAAATCCGCTACATGCCTGCAGACGTGGTTCGTATGGTTTCATTTGCTTCGTTGCTCACGTTTTGATTGGCGGACGATTCAGTGACGTAAGAATCGACGACATAAGCGTGACTGCGGGCCCGTAAATTAATCCGGACCGGCGTAGTCGACGCAGATGACGTGTCACGTCAACGAAATAGTTGCCGGCCAACCGTTCCGCAACGTTGCGCTTCACGTAAGCATCCGTGTCACGTGATTTCACTGGGATTGGTTGAAACTGACAGGTCGAGATCTGGCTTAACCGGGTCATGGACTGCATGAGGGCGACTGTCAGGAGCGAAATGTCCGAAGCGGTTGTGACTTACGAAGAAAAACCTCGCGACCAGTGGCTTTTCGACTACCCGGCGCAGGTCGCACTCACCTGCACCCAGATATGGTGGTCGACGGAGGTGAGTTTTAAAGCTTCAGCAGTTGCCACCCTTAGCTCAAGCTGAGGCGTTGATGCCACGTTTCCTTGTCACCCGGAAGTAAAAAACGTTCAACTTGCCGCCATGTTTCTCTCGTCCCTTTTCCATAAGAGTGTTGACGACGAGAAGAAGCGCATTATTTCTGGAACGCTAGGCTCAATTGCATCCTTAAAGAATAAAAGGTTAAGGTCATACTCACAAGTATGCGTGGTCAAACTTTGAAATCTGATGCTCTTGATAGCGGCAAAATAGTTGATGTGAAGATCCAAGCAGTGTGACCTTTTCACGGGTCGTTTAATGCTGAGTTTGGTTCTTTTGTTTGTTGCAGGTAGTAATAGTTGGTCCACTGCATTTTTGTTGACTCATTTCAAGGAAAAGTCCCGACAGCAACAGTTCAGTTTGGTACATGTCAGCTGCATGTTGCGTTATAAGGCAGCAGTTTGACAGGTCGATCCAAAGGTCGCTGCCAAAGGTCACGATAAGTCGGCGCATCGTTTTCCCACGCTCGCAATTAACTGATGCTTCTCTATCTGCGCGTCACTGCGACCCGCTTCGATCCTTCTGCAGGTGCCGAGGAAACACTTGGAGAAATTAACGGCTATCTTCGCCGCAGGTCGGGATCGCGTTTGCCCGACTAGAGGAAGGCTACGAGCACGCGCTGAAAGATTACTACAAGAAGCAAGTGAGCCAGCTGAACACCCTCATCACTCACTTGATCGGCAACCTGACTAAGAACGAGCGCCAGAAGATCATGACCATCTGCACCATAGATGTCCACGCCCGTGACGTCGTGGCGAAACTTATACAGCAGAAGGTAAGCTGTGACCTGCGACCAGTTACTTGTATCATGTTCCGATGGCGGTTTTTGTTACTTGCGTTCCCAACCGATGATCAACGTTTTCCTAATTTTTTCGTGCGATTATTGGTTAAATTGTAATTGATAGGTTTGGATCCGATTACTAGGAACGGCGATGCTCTCGTTAGCTGCGGAGCTGCGGTGTAGTTTTCCCAAAATGCGGTTCACCGTCCTGGGAAATATATCTGGGATTAAACGTTTTTTTTAGATTCTCAAAAGATACTTTTCCCGTTGGTAGACTCTTTATCGCCGTCACGTGTACACGACTCTGCCATTAAAAAGGGTTAAAGATCGTCATTATTGTCGTATGCAAACTTTGGCGCTTGCCAAAAATGTGGTATTGCCACAGCTCACGCTTCTTTATGTATAACCGGTATCTTTCAGTGCGGTTCGCTAACGATTCATAAGTAGCCCCTGGCAACCTGGCACGTTGAGAAATAAAGAATTTGTTGCATTGGCCAGTAGCGTTTTTTTTTTAAATAAAAATATTATCCTCTGCAGGTTGAAAGTGCTGGGGAATTCGTCTGGCAGTGTCAGCTGCGTCATAGATGGGCTGACGATTCGAAGCATTGCTATGCAAACATATGCGATGCTCAGTTCCTGTACTCGTATGAATACTTGGGCAACACACCACGGCTTGTCATTACTCCACTCACGGACAGGTAAGGTTCATTTGCACCTAAAGCCATGGCGTTCTGTTCAGGGCCGTAACGAGGTTCGATGGCGCCCGGAGCAAGGAGCAAGTTTGGCGCCCCCGTGTTCGAAACTGATGTCTTTCGGAAGCAAATGCACTGTATTGAAGAAAGTACTTGTGACATTGTTGGGATTTTTCGGCGATCCCCGCAGTCATTCCTCGATTGTGCCCCCCTTACCCCCTCGTTACGCCCCTGGCTCTGTTGTTTCATTGCTGTGAAAGCATTTTAATTTCTCTCCGTCATCGGTGTCTAATTCGTTTGAAAAATGCTGTTGCTCCGACTTTATCAATTCCGTGCTTGCCATTCATGAAAAACATTGGTCAAAGACCACGTCAGTTATTAATGGTAATGACTGGTCTTCTGGCACAGCCCAAGAACGCGGTCGTCTTATTGTGCAGGTGCTACATAACACTAACGCAGTCCCTTCATCTAATCATGGGAGGAGCCCCGGCCGGCCCTGCCGGGACAGGCAAGACTGAAACTACGAAAGATTTGGCGCGGTCTCTTGGTATCATGGTTTACGTGTTCAATTGCTCGGAGCAGATGGACTACAAATCTATCGGGAACATTTACAAAGGACTGTCTCAGACTGGAGCTTGGGGTTGCTTTGACGAGTTCAACCGAATATCTGTCGAGGTTTTGTCTGTAGTTGCTGTGCAGGTGCGGCAATGTAGGCTACCGGTCAAGTGTTATCTTTTGCTCAAGCGCTTGTACGACTGCTGTTTGTGATTGCTGAAAACTTGCAAATTCGCTTGTGATAATTCGAAACCATTACCTGCTGTTCCAAGTTTGAAATCCTTCAGAGTTAGCTTTTCTAAGGACACCTGACATGATAACCGTTCTGGTTTTTTCGGTGTCCTGGCAAACTTTTTGGAAATGTAAACGCATTACCTCCCTTCTCGCCAATAAAGCTACTTGCTTACTTGTTTAGCAAAGTTCTGTGCTATTATTTCTGGCGCACGGCAAGTTAAACTACGACCAGGGTCTAAATAACTTCCTGGTATTGTGGTCGCTTCTCAAGCAAAAGTTTGGAAATTCCATCTGGAGTTGCTGAATAGTTCGGAGTAACGTTGAATAAAGGCGTTAGCCCCGATTTATGACGTAGTCATAGAAAAGTCAAAAGTTCTGTGACTTAGTGATGGAAAAGTTAGAAACTTTTCGTAAATGACTCCATTTTGTTTGTTTAATGAAAGGTGGCAACTCATGACGTTTTACGTTGCATGAATACGTCAGTTGTTTGCATTTCGTTTGTCATTTCTTTAAACATTTTCATGGCGGTTGACTGAAGCATTGTATCTCAGGTAAAATCTATACAAGACGCGATTCGCTACAAAAAGAAAAGGTTCCTTTTCCAAGGAGAAGAAATTTCGCTGATTCCCACTGTTGGAATTTTCATCACCATGAATCCAGGCTATGCTGGCAGGACGGAATTGCCTGAAAATCTGAAGGTTTGCGTTGTTCTCTGTCTTAAGCATAGTTGATATGCAGCAGAATTATCTACGGTTGGCAGATTACACATGCACTTGCGTTGCAGAGGTATTGCTTTTTTTGTGTTTTTGGCGCCACTAGGCCCTGTTCCGACCCTGCGCAATGGTCGTTCCCGACTTTGAGCTGATCTGCGAGATCATGTTGGTGGCCGAAGGCTTCCTCGATGCCCGACTCCTGGCCCGGAAGTTCATCACCCTCTACACTCTGTGCAAGGAGCTCTTGTCCAAACAGGACCACTATGACTGGGGGCTTCGCGCCATCAAGTCCGTGCTGGTGGTGGCTGGTGCTTTGAAAAGGGGAGACAAGGATCGCCCCGAAGAACAGGTGACGTCGCTTGTATGGTGCAATGGAATGGTGTCCAGTAGCTGAGTTGCGTTCACGAAACGTTTAGCTCAAAATGCAATCTTTACCATTGCGGAGACTAGTTGTTTGAACTATCGCAAAAGGAAGAAAACAGACAGAGTCCAGTCGGCTGGTTCCGCGAAAATTTGCCGCGAACCTAGAACTTTTGACTGTAGGTGGATAAGTTATTTCCTTGTTGTGATGTCAGTGTCAAACCTGGTGCGTTAAGTGAATCAACTTTTACTTCAACACGTTGGAAACTGCACGAGTCAAGCTGAACGCGTTGCTCAGGTCTTGATGAGAGCGTTGCGAGACTTCAACATTCCGAAGATCGTCACAGACGACTTGCCTGTGTTCATGGGTTTGATCGGGGACCTCTTCCCTGCCCTCGATGTCCCCCGGAAACGCGACTTTGACTTTGAAAAGATGTGCAAGCAAGCTGTGCACGTGAGTGACCCCGCTTTTTTGGTTTTGACGCGAATAAGTTTCTTCACCAACGCTTTTTGCCCCGTTCTTGCACGCTGCCGCGTTTCATTGGCTGACGCAGTCGCGCGTGACGTCGTTATCGCGTCTCTCCAGGACTTGAAGCTTCAGGCGGAGGAGAACTTTGTCTTGAAACTGGTCCAGCTCGACGAGCTCCTCTTTGTGCGGCATTCCGTGTTTGTGATTGGAAATGCTGGAACCGGCAAAACCCAGGTCTGTGTGTTTTGATATAAAGTCGCTCGCGCTTGCAAGGCTGGTCGCTTTTACCGGGCCGCTTCGGTTTGACGCTTTGCTGAAAGATCAACAGGAAGCAGATGCTTGGTGGAGTGGCACCTGCTTGCAGTGGTGTAGGAGGGGTGGTGCAAGCGTACCCACAAAAGTTTTGATTTTTCGAAAATTCGGGCAAAATCCTTAAAAACATGGACTAAATTCCTGAAAATCCAGGTAAAAATGGTGCCCAACGTTGTTTGACTTCAAAAATTGCGCCCAATATTTGCAGAAAAACAGATGAAGACCTCTTTTTGGGGGGTCACATCAAAAAAAGGTGTTGACGAAAAATTGTGCGCAAAAGTCGCACAAAAACTTTTCGGGCAAGTATCGGGAAATTCGGGCAAAATCCTTTGCACCCCCAAAAATTTGCCTGCTCCCACACCTCTGCCTGCTTGCCACTATTTTGGTCCGTTTACCGTAAAGCTCTGTGCACCACTTGCATTGCATCGTGTCAAGGCTCTCGCACATTGCACAACAACCACGCTTTCTTGCCCTTCTCGCAGGTGCTCAAGTCGCTGATGAGATGCTACCAGAATCAGAAGCGCCGACCGGTCTGGGTTGATCTCAACCCGAAGGCAGTGACCAACGACGAGCTGTTCGGCATCATCAACCCGGCGACCAGAGAATGGAAGGACGGACTCTTTTCTTGCGTCATGCGCGATTTGTCGAACGTGACGCACAACGGACCGAAGTGGATCGTTCTCGACGGCGACATCGACCCAATGTGGATAGAGTCGCTCAACACTGTCATGGATGACAATAAGGTGGGAAATGTTGTTTTTCGAGAAGTTTTCATTGAGCTTTGCGTGGCTGTGTTTTCGCGCCATGGATTCCCAACACCTGTGTGGAGTTGTGTTTTAAAGGATGTAACGCCTCTGTATTGACTTAAACGCGATTGAAGCACCACTCGAAACGGAGTAGGCTGATTTATCGCATATATTTATAGAAACGGAGTCATCAAGTGCTTTTATTTCACGTACTTATTAAGCTGTTGCTCTAAACCGCGATATGGTGATGCTCTCTTCCGAACGGGTGTAATTTTAAACCAGGTGAAAGAGAAAACTTCTCTGTAAGAGTTTTTCTTTGTTTACCGGCCATTTACTGTAAGACACCGTTTCCTATCCATAACATTGAAACCTGTTGCCGGTGACACTGATGTGAGCTACAATGCCACGCCATTCCACTGTGATTTATTCCGGGCTCAGGTCTTGACGCTTGCAAGCAACGAACGGATCCCGTTGACTCCGTCGATGCGGTTGTTGTTTGAGATAAGCAACCTGCGCACGGCTACCCCGGCAACTGTGTCAAGAGCAGGAATTCTTTATCTCAACCCGGCTGACCTCGGCTGGAACCCTGTGGTATGCGTTTTGGTTTTCATCTGATTAAATGCAGTGGTAATGCGAGTTGTGCTTGAGGTGATCGTATGGGGCGCCGTTCGTAAAAATATTATATCTGACAGATTTAGCACAAAAGCTCCTATCTCTGCGCGCATTTAGCTATCTCTGTGCAGAGATACCTATCTCTGCGCGTATTTAGCTATCTCTGTGCAGAGATACCTATCTCTGCGCGTATTTAGCTATCTCTGCACATAGATAGTTATCTCTGCGCATAGATACCAATCTCTGCGCGCATTTAGCTATCTCTGTGCAGAGATACCTATCTCTGCGCGTATTTAGCTATCTATGCACATAGATAGTTATCTCTGCGCATAGATAGCTATCTCTGCACGCATTTAGCTATATCTGCGCACATTTAGCTATATCTGCACAGAGATAGCGCATTTAGCTATCTCTGCGCAGACATAGCTATCTCTGCACGCATTTAGCTATATCTGCACAGAGATAACGCATTTAGGTATCTCTGCGCACATTTAGCTATATCTGCGCAGAGATAACTGCGCAGCTATCTCTGCTATCTAGCTATCTCTGCGCAGATATAAAAAATGACACTAACACTGAGACTACCAACACAAGTTTACTGTAGCCTATCGTCTGCACAAACCAATGTTATTATCAAACCACTATAATTTAGACCTGAAACCACGTAGCTTTATATGACGCCAAGGAATTCATGCCTTGCATTAGCCTAGCTTTTGTCTGGGTTACTGAAACAGAACAC
>JGI24159J19872_10002102_pt1 | contig 23214 bp, 14 predicted proteins | sample Ectturendosymbi4_FD_19872 | JGI IMG/M metagenome (IMG submission 19872) | reverse complement strand
AACGATAGTGCCAACCAGAATGAAAGCAAATGGAAATTTCAGTGACGCAAACCTCGAAAGGTTGCATTCACTCAGCATAAGTTGCGTGATGAGCCCGAGTGTCGCTGCTGACCTGGAATCGCCCCTGAGTGTAGACATGCGAGTTAGTGTGCTGCAGCCTTTCTGAATAGCCATGGTCATCTTTTGTTGAAAGGTTAAGCTGCTTAAATTGCCTAGTGTGACGGTTGCGAACATTTGTGGCACAAACAGTCACAATCGGCGAGCAAAAGGTCAGCCCGGAGTCGGAGTCGTTAAAATTTTCTGCGACTCCGAGTCCTCAGGTTCAAAATCCTTCCGACTCCGACTCCACAGCCCTGGTTCCAAGGAGAGTTGTTAGCAGTGGCATAACTAAAAGTTTGAGCCTTGGGAGGGCAAAACTTAGCGGAAAGGGGCCAATTACCAACATTCAGAAAAAAAGTTAAGAAATCTTAACACAAATCTGAATGTCGTGGATGACTATACCAGCTAAAAAAACAAAAACACCCTGAAAAACGCAAAGAAACAGCAACTTAATCAAAACCAAAAGAGTACTAAATATCAAAATGTCAGCTAAAGGGGGCCCAGCTTTTGCATTTAGCTTGCCAGGGGCCAGCTCGCCCCTCCGCCCCCCATCAGTTACGCCATAACTGGCTGTTAAACAAGAAATATAAACAAATTCCTATGGATATAACGATAACAAGAGATGAAGTAATTTCATTCAACTAGAACAGGGATTCCCAACCTGGGGTACATGTACCCCAGCCTAGGGGTATCTTTGCCTATCCGAAGGGATACATTTAAAGTTAGGAATAGAAGATAAAATATACTGTATTTACATGTTTATTTTCATATTATTATACATATATCACTTAACATTATATTCAAAAGCCATTATATGTTTATTGTTAAATATATCTATGAATTATCACGATAAAATATTTTGTCATAAGGAATTTTAGGGGGTACATGTTCATCTGTCAAAAATCTGAAGGGGTACATGCTTATCTGTTGAAATGTTGTAGGGGCACATGTTCATTTTTCGGAATGCTGAAGGGGTATATGGTAAGAGAAAAGTTGGGAACCCCTAAACTAGAACATGTCAACAATTGAGTTTCACACTCGCACTTATTAATTTCTCTTTCCCAAATGATTTGCATTCCACCCTTCAGGAAAGTTCCCGTCAGATCCATGCAACATGTGGAAGCAGCCTTGCAATATGAAAAAGTATCCACAGCAGCTGGAATAAACTGTAATTTCACTCATTGGATTGCCCCTGCCTTGAATGCCCGAAGAAGTCGCCCCATTCGCTCCCCCTCTGCACGCCCCCGTCACCAGCTGTTTTACTATGCGCACACTGTAGGTACTGTGCTCAGTTTTGTAAATAGTAGGTTGTTGTTGGTTCTGTCAAATGCCTTAGATACATTTACAAAGACTGAAAATACTGGGTTGCCTTTGTTTACATAATAAGATAGAATCTGCTTGAGTGGAAATGCGCACATATCCACCCCATGTTGTACCTTAAAGCTACGTTGTCAGAGGTGGCAACTAATGAGTGAAATGCAGAATAGAATGTTATGTTAAAATACTTGAGAGAATTGCTGCGAGTAAAACAGGTCTGTAATTACCACCATCACTGATATAACCATTCTTATTTTTTATCAGATTTATTGTGCGTTGGGATTTTATTATGCATTAAATACGCATGGAATAGCTTACTGAGATAAAAACACACACAGGGACTAGCATAGGTGACGTACTCACCTAACTTTTCATCCTTACCAGCGCTTGTGTTCAAATCAACAGCCGTGTTGCGGATTACTTGGAACACGCGCCAGGATGTTTTTTGTTTCAACTTTGATGAAACGCTCGGAGTTTTACCGCTGCATGGCAGAGTAAGCCACTGGTTGAGACGTACGTCACGTGGCGCCAAACCATGCCATTCGCCATCCGAAGTCGCTTCAGATGTTTCGAAGCTGGGGGTCTCAAAAATTCAATTTGTGTTCATCGAAGCTAAATAACCTGATAGAAGCTGGAAGCATTGTGAATTAACCTTTTTGAGAGAGTTATTCCCCCCAAGACCCCATAACTACGGGTCTGCGCAAAAGTCCTTGTTTGAAGCATGCCAGTACAACTTACTTGGTAATCTTTCACTCACAAGTTGTGCATGCGAAAGGACACGAACGGCATTTGGCATTTATTGCAGTTCAGCACATGAAATAAATGTAAATCGTCGTCGTTATATCAAATAAACAGCTTCAAAGAAAACAGTGACAATACGTTGGTCTTACAGTGCTCGCTAATAAAAACACGATACTAAAAGCTTTTTAAAGAGGTTCACAGCGTTCGCCTATTGTGCAAGGACAGTGCAACAAAACAGTCGCGAAGCAAGATCATGAGGTCACAAACGAAAGCAAACGTTTCCTGTACGAAGGTTAGTCAGCTATTTCTGAACCATTCTAAAGCAGCCGATCACGTGAAACAGTCACGGAAAGCAGAGCATTGGCCAATTTGAGCGTCACGTGAGAAAAGGGGTGTGATACACTGGTAACGTTTCACCGCCTGAACGATTGAAGGAATGAACGATAGAAAAGATGTCTCACAGTGAAGCATCGTTTCCCGGCCTTAGTCTGAGTGAGACGAGCTTAAAACTGTTCAAGCCTGAGGAAACCTCACCAAGGAGCGAAGAATTTTTTTTAAAGCATCAAAAAACACTTCGTTACGAAATTAACAGTAGTAGTCCGTCGAAAATGACGACGACACTGCACAATACAATCAGTCTTTGACGGCAGGGTTTCTCTGTGTACTTGAACGTGTTCCTGTACAAACGCACAGATAAGTGGGGCACTGGTAGTGTTGATTAGTAGACGAGCACGTGGTGCATTTGACGATTCAATGCATTTACGGCAGAATCGAACCCTTCGTTGCAGGCTCCACTTATCCTTGTCATTGGCTAGATTTTCCAGGTTGGGTGGGGGTATGTCATACTTTGCCAACGATCTTTCAATGCAATCTTTAAAACGTTTCTTTGGACCGTCAGCAGATCGGAAGTAGCGCTTACAAAGCAGACGTTTTGACGAACAATAGCTGCCCTGCACGGTGAGGATGGGATTATTGCTTATAAATATCGATGAAAATTTCAAAAGATTGTACTAGAACTTGCGAAAGCGTCTAAATTTACGTCCCTCAAACGTTGATTTGTCATAACCATTAACTCAATACAAGAAAGCATGCATTTAGAAGACCTACAAAAGATTTTCGAATGACCCTTTGAAGGTCTGTGGTTCGATGGGAACAACTGTCCAAAAGCTTGTGTTTTCGTGCTTACATCACGTTGATAAAACCAGTGTCTTCGAGGCTAAAACACTTCGATAACTGACACGCATGAATGCTGATCCCGAGAACTCTTGATTTCTTTACGCAAAGGAGCAAAGTGGCGATTGTTACACAGTTTGCTCAGGAATTGAAGAAAATTCACAACTCGTCGTACAGCTTTTCAGTTCACCACAGAGGTTTCCGTTACAATCGAACAACTGACGATTTTTAACATCGAATTCAATACTGCGTGAAATGACATTTAATAAACTCCGGAACCGTATGTGATTGGTTGTAGCGTAACAACAATCCTCAGCTTTCACTAACGAGCGCGTTTAGAAGTTAATGCAGTTTAACCAATACTATTTTACGTTTCCTCTTCCATCAGCCAACAAACAGAGCGAAAAAAACAACTGCATCTCATATGCGTCATCTTAAAGAGAAGATTTGGGTTACAGTTGCTCCATTTATCAATTTGATTGGGACAGTCTTTGCCTCCATCACCCGAAATCCTAGTTAAGCAATATCGAAAATCTTCGCCGCGGGGGTGTGTGGAAATTAAGAGCGTTGCCGACGCAGTAGCAGCAGACGGATCACGTCTGCCAACCGGAAGTTGGCGGTGACTGATTGCACGTAAACAAAGAATGGTCACTGCATGAGATTAACAGAGGAAACGTTTTGTTTGGTTAGACAGCATACTTTGTTCTTTGGCATTAACGTACTGGCCGCACAAAGCTGTTGCGACAGGGGAGGGGGTGGGCTACGCTGCAAATAGCGCTGTATCTCTGAGCATGGCAACTGAACAAAATAAGAGTGGCTTTTGGCGGTTTTTTTCCATTTTAGAATTACTGCTGTTAAACGTCGACGACGCCATTTGATAAACAATCACGTACAAGTTGTTGTCCCACGACGAAAACAGGTTCATCGTCTTGTAAAGCATACCATGCGCGCAACTGCTAGCAGTTGAAGGGCTACTCGAACTTAACACGGAATGCATAAAGAAGGCAGGATTAATACAAAAGCGCGGCCAGCTTTATAGAAGAAGACCCTGAAAAGTGAAAACCAATAAAAATGTCAACGGACTTTTATTCCAATTACACTTTTGCTTTAGAAATATAGGAAATAGATACGTCCCCACATCAGGGTAGGCTTTCACCGGGTTCATGCAAGTCGACCAGGTGCGCCCGCTTGCATCTGCCGACGCAATCTTCAGTCGGCGCGCACGGTGCGCAGCCAGGTTGCACGGTTCGAATTCAGCGATGCATCACCCCGTCCGCGTTTTAACTGCACGTAACAGAGGTGCATTCTAAATGTGTATCATCGCCCAGTGGAAGGGCAAAGGTTCAGTGCGGTTTGTCAATCCGGGATTCCCCTTCATCGGATGCGATGCGATGAAGATTCGAAGGATCAAGCAAGGTGCGCTTGCAATTGCTGGGTGCTGGTGTTGACCCACAGTGACCTTGCATCGGTTCGTCGCTCGTCGAACGTTCGACTTCTGCGTGGCATTCATTCGGCTGCGGCATGCTCACGGCGTTCTTTGTATTTCGCCCACGCCCTTTGTATCCTGCAATGAGAGCAGCGATTGCATGTGACCTACAGCCTGCTGTGAGCAAATTGTGCAAGGTCTTTGATAAAAAGATCGAACAACTAGCTTCACGAGCTGGTGTCGCCAAAGCCGAAGTGGAATCAATATCACTGTAATTAGGCAACAGGCGTGCTTTTGCATCACTCGTTAACACGGATAAATTAACAAGTTTGTGAATTCTGTTTCTCCTTGAAAGTTTTGTGTGTTTAAATGCAACAAAACTATTAGAATCCTGGCTAAAACAACGAATTTTCAAATGCAACACACCTCTCATTTTGCAAAAATTCATTGATAAAATGTTTGAATTGAAATTTCTTGCATTCTCTAACAGGTCGTAATTTTATGGCCGTGCGCAGTAAACCAAGTCGCGAACTCATTCATAAAATAACCTCAAGGGCAGCGCGCCTCGAACGTAGTGAAACTGGACAGCCAAGTGACCTTTTGACACTCGACCAAAATCGTTTGATACTGAACAAAACGTTGTTCCGAATAGTTGATCACTCATCAAAAAGCTAAACGCAGCACAAGCGCAGCACTAACAGCAACAAGCTGACCTCCATGCCGACGCGCTAACACTGCGACCTTTCCGCACGCACACTCGGCCTCCAACGAACTATACCGATTGTATATCAAACGCGTGGTGTATTTACTTCTGAGACGAGGGTGCAGGGATTTAATCTTCTCAGAAAGAAACAGTTGCGGAACGGTAGCTTCCTCCTCCTACCTACACGCATCAAGCTGCTGGTAGTGTCCAGGAGGGACAAGGGTTGGTTAGCTGTGAAGGTTACCGGATGTACAGTGACAGGCGTTTTAAGTGGTGGGTTGTGCTTGGCGGAAACGCCAAAGTTCATGACGTTCCAGCTTAGAATACCTGAGAAAGTTGCCGGATGAAAACAGGCTATTTTCTCAATGTGCTCTTTCGTGATTTCGTTTCAGCAGTGGCAGACGTTTCATGTGATGCCTTGCACCCACCAAATTCTTTAGACTCCCGGTAAGCCCCGAAGTTCTCCCATTTTTTAATAAATTCCGAAAGCTGCGCAATGACGTCAGCACGAAGTGATCGCTTTGTCTCCTAGTGACCTGAATGCACTGCATTCGCTGAAGCGTTCCAGTTATAAGATCATGCTTTATATGAGGTCAACTTTCCAACAGGATCGTAAAAAAACTTCAGTCCCCATTTTTGGTCAAGTTTTTCAAAATTATATTTTGGTGCTTGCTTTATATTTTCTTTTTCAGCGCCCCATAGACTTCATGCCAGCAGCCAACTGCATACAAGTGCTATAGTTGTAATCCACCGTTTTCGATGAGGGAGCACTAGTTATTCGACACTTGGAGCAGTGGTAGCGAGTTTTCAAACATTTTACTTTGAAAAGATAACAAATGTTATGTCACAGTTAACAAAACATGACAAGCTTTTCATGAAGCAGCAAGCTACAAGATCTACTTACATTCTTGCGTAATAGTCAATCCGTTTTAACCTGTTTTTGTGCGTCACAATCGACTCCTCAATCTCTGTCTCCAGAGCGTGACTGCAAAAAAAACAGAGATATTTCATCTCGTATTAAAAACTTGCAGTAATTCAAGTTTTCATTCAAAACTGACTTTAAAGACTTATCGATAAGCTTTCAAATGAAGCCGGACCACAGCCGCAATCACCTGTATTTTCTATAAAAATTCAACATGACTGCGATATACGTTGATCTATATTGTGCAATTAAACGAAAGTTTAACAAACCTTTAGAGCAGTTGTTTACCTACTCAAATGTCTTCCAAGTCAACTTAAGTTAACATAATCATCACAATTAACCAGTCTGGCAAAACAGCTACCATTTTCCGCTGGATCCACCTGGAATCCAGCCCTATACCCCTTAACAATTCCATATGCACACAAAATCTGGGGAAATTATACAACAACAAACACCTCGCACAGGCACATTAAAAAAGCGTGTCGATCAGAGTTCAGCCCATGTGAAATGGGTGTCGAAGCCGAACAATTTGGAATGAAGATACCGCTGAGCCTGCCGCAAACTAACACCACAGGTAAATCAGATTGCAATAGAGATGATAACCAGCATACAGGCAGTCAACAGATAATAACCAGCATACTAGCAACCAAACTATAAAAAGTGTAAAGGAAACCCAAATGCGTAGTATATAAATCTAATGGATAGAATGTCAAGTAGGAACAGAATGGACAGAGCATAAACATGGGAAAAGAAGAAAAGTAGACCTAACGTCTCAGACGAGACACACACGTTGTGTCGGCTTGGAATGGCCAATGACATACGTTCCAAACACATGACATACGTTCCAAAGACAACAGACGTTTCATTATGGTGATTGATACCAAAGTGCCATTCGCAAATTCATGCCTACTTTTCAATCAACAATTCAGCTTCTTCGACCTGCTGAGTCTGCTTCAGGCGACGTTGCTCTTCATCCTGAAACAAAGAAAGTTTTATGAAAAGCTTTTCTGCGTTGCGACCACCACCACTGCTTGGTTCACCACAACTTACTTCGTCTACTTAGTAGTAAATAATACCTTTTCAAATTGCGCAAGCAGTTTCTGCAAATAAATTTTTCGGCCAAGAAATCCTCTAAAATGCCGTTGAATCAAAGTTGCGGCCTGGTCTTCGGCAGATGTTGCTTCTTTGGTTCCATGACGCTGCTGTAACCCAAGTCATAACGAAACGGTCTAGTAAATAAAACTAAAACTGCCTTACCTTTTGCAAAGAAACAATGGAACACTAACAGAAAAGGAAACTGGTTTGTTTAGTTTCATTTGCCAGCATTTGTTTCTGAATAAATGCAAGTACCAAAAGCATATCCAGGCGTACGAAGTGCGGGCCTGTTCTTTACGTCTACTAAACGCAAATAAGAAACTGAAGAAAAATTAAATTTCGCTGCATTTTGTGGACGTTTTCCAAAGTTGTGCAGCTTACCCAAGTTTTAAGTGTTTGTGAGTACAAATGACGGAGCGGTTTAAATTATTTCTTTATATCTAAGGAGTGCAGATTTTGCTGGTACCCAGCAAGAACACAAAATGCATAAAGTGTTGCAAGTCAACGCCAATGGGCGATAAAACGTGGCGTTGCGGCAAGAAAACTTATTCATGAAGAAATATTTGATCTCTAAATTCTGGGTGACTCCTCGGTAAATAGCACGTGTAAGACTGCTCGGCAGAAGAGTACATGTCTCTGTTTCTAGAATCACAGATCATGGATTTTGTTTTTTACATTACGCGCCGTCATCAGCTAATGCAAATTCAACCACTTTGTTTCTAGATTTTTTCCTCGTAAAAGAGTAGCCAATACAACACTTACTACTGACTCAGTACTTGCACATCATGCAGGCAGCGGAAAGTCCTATATTACAGAGACGCTTAGTAACCAATACACACTGAATAACATATTTCTCATTAGATTTTACACTGTGAGAGAACAGATATATACCTCTGTCAGTAAAAACCTTTTCGCGATGGATGGTGAAATGGTTGACATGAACTCCAAGTTTCTATCCATTCTATTTTTCCACATTTCATCTACATTGGGCTCAGGCAAGGTGGGTACTGCTTCAAAATGAGAAGGATAATGTTAAATTATATTCAAAACATTAAAAGACACACTTTGCATGTGAATTAAATCTGGTTTCCTAGTTGGTTCTATACTGAAACATGCAATACACATTCAACTTATAGCAAAGAAAGGGAAAAGGTTTTGCATCTTTACTAGTTGCACCAATTTACTGGGACATGTTATTCGACTAATTTTCTTGATTTCACACAATGCTCACTAGAGACATATTTCCACATAATTTAAAAGAAAAGCTGCATTAATTTGATCCAAAGTAGTCAACTATTTATAGAGTTATTTACCATCTGAAACATGATTCATTCTGAAGCAAAAAATTCAATAACTTCCGCTTTTTTTTAATGTTACATGGCCTACTGCTTTTCAAAAGATGCTTAAAATATTTTTTTTCAATTTGCCAGTCGTGACACACAAAATCATTGTTGGAACCTTTACAAAACAAAACAAAATACAACAAATGTTGAAGTCATCATGTAATCTTCTTAAAACATACAGTCATACATAGCAGTGATACCCACAAAATATATTAAATTCTTCTAATAAAGCATTGTAACTTTGCTCAGTGAATGGCTCATTTTCTTCAATGGGATCCTCTTCATGGAAGCTATCATCAGCATCACTTGTGCCAGTGACGCTCGAACTAGTACTGTATCCAGCATCTGCTTCATCCAAATTACTCATTTGTTCATGCACATTACGTCAACTTACTTAAACTGGTTAATACAACAGCATCTTGCAATGAAATTTGCTTCAATAAAAATTATGCAGATATTATAGTCTTTTCCCCAAAACCAACAACACTAAATATTTTAGAAGAGAGTCAAATGCTTCTAAAAACATCTTTATCTTACAAAAATTTTTAAAATACAGATTACACAGATTTTTGAAAAGTCACATCCTTCTAAAAACATTTTTCCTTTTAAAAATTTTTAAAAATACAGATTATTAAGGTTCCTTGCAACAGACAATGCAACAGGTGTGACGATAACTGTTTATATCCAATTTGTTTCTTCTTTGAAAAGAAAAGCATTCAATGCATGATAGAATTTGAGCAGCACTTCATGATTAGGATCAACCCAATTGCACAAATTTATATTATACTGACTGATAAACATGAAATGGCTGGACACAGAAAAGCCTACATTTTCTCACTAAGTGCCTTTGGCAGAGCAGTACCCACCCATTTTTGCAAAAAAAGCATTTGGGTCCAAGTAAGTCTGTTGCACATCACAGAGTTAAAATAACAAGCCATTTCATTCAATTCCTTGCCAGTTTTTGTTATCATATCGATCTACTATGTAGCTTGTTGTCTCCACAACAGAAGAAAATGAAGAAAAAACACAAGGAGTGAGAAATTATACCTGATCACATGTGTTGCTTTCAGCCCAATGTTATTGTCCTAGATCATGTCAACCTAAGTGGATATGTATAAAAATAATCTGATAGCTGAATTGCATTTTGCTTAAAAGCACAAAGAATACTTTTCCATGTCCAGCTTCATTAAAGAAACACTCAAAACATTACATCTAGCTGAGTGCCACTCATTTTCATAAATTGTCTTAGCAGCCAAACAAAATGAAAAGTCAGCCGATTCCTGAAGATGTCAATTGCTTTTTGCATGAATATGATTGAGTAAAAGCGCAGGCTTGGCAATGTTGTTCAGTTTCATCATACTTGTTTTTGTACTCCTTTCAGTGTATAACAAGTAGCCTGTGGCAGCCATCTCCACTTGTTTGCTGATGCTCTGTGGGTCATGCTGCTGCTTTCACAACAAACAGTGCACTGGTGGCAAGTCAATGGCAGCATGGCACAAACTGTTTCTTTGCATCCACTCATCAACACCAAGCATGAGGCTTGGACCCAGGCTAAAATAACCTTTTTTCTTGTCTTTGGAATTGAACCCAGCCTAGCAGATTTGGTAGCAAATGCTCAACCAACTGCATCACTTGGCCAGTTTGGGAATGTTGTTCAGCCATCATGAAGGTTCCTACAGAATTTTGTACATTTTACAGCTGGCGCAAAATGACTTAGGACCTAGCCCCAAAATTTTTAAGTTTGCAGTGTGTATAAGCATTAATCCATATCTGGACTATGACTTCAATAAATTTACTATGACATATTGATCATTGGGTTATTATGAATGAAATGATGCAATGTTGGTATTGTTCCGTCACAACTATCTTAAATTTGGAGAAATTCAAGTCTTCAGGAGACATCATTCAGGAAGGAATATTTTGCTGCATAAGAGATAGTTTAGTACAGACCATCAGCGAGGTGTTTGTTTTTGAAAGTACCATTTTAACATGCCTGGAAAATACAGTAATAATGATGAGAAGGCTTGTATTTTTGCCTGTAGCAAAAAAAAGTACCAATAAAAATAATATGTAAACGCAAAAGAGCAAGATCAACCATTATGAAGCTTTTGTCTTCAGCCAAAGGACTACCAAGCAATACAGATCCAAAGCATAAATTTGGAAGTGGAAGGAAACATAAGACTTCATATGCTGCAGACACATTTTTGAGGATAGAAATCGAGAAGAAACCTCAGTTATCAGCACTGGATGTGAAAAATTTGCATGCAGAGCTGCTTCAAAACGTTTCATTCTGAACAATGCAGGATCGCCTCCAGAAGGACTCAGGTTTTCCTTGCCATAAAGCTGCCAAGAAACCACTCCTAACTGAAAGTATGAAGAAGTAGAGAATTGTGATTGCCAAGCAACATGTCCACTGGACCCCTGAACAGCGGAAGAAAGTTATTTTTTCTGATGAAAGTAACTGTCAAGTGTTTCGGATGGTTCCTCCATCATTCGATGCCCATCATCATCTGATCAATTTGATCCCAGGTTCAAAGTTCTAACTGCTAAACACCCAGATTTGGTCATGGTTTGGGGAGATTTTTCTGGTGAAATGGGTAGGCCCAGAGCTGGCTTTTACTTCCTGCCCAAAAAACAAAAATTGAATGGCGAAACTTGAATAAAAAGCACTGGAGGAGCATATGCTGGATTTGTTTCATGGTCATGGCTGTGAAGTGTTTATGCAGGATATTGCTCCCTGCCATAAAGTCTAAAAAAGTAAAAAATTGCCTCCAACAATAGTAGATCAAAATACTTCAGCAACCTGGCAACTGTCCTGATTTAAACCAAATGGAAAATTGTTGGCAGAAAATGAAATATCTTATGAAACAAAAGAAGACCCCAAATCTGGACACCCTCAAAAATTAGCTGAAAAAGGTTTGGTGCCAGGAAGTTCTCTTGGATTATTTCAGAAGTTTAGTGTTTCCATGCTTAAACGTTTGCAAATGGTCATAAAAAATAAGGGCAACATGACAAGATATTAATGTGTGTGTTTTTGTTACATAAAAGTTGCTATTTAAGACCAAACATTTGTTTTTGAAGGAAAAATAAAGTAGGTCCTAAGTCATTTTGCGCCAGCTGTACTTAAAACTTCAGAATGTCACATGAAACGTTGTCCATGTTTTCAAATATGGAAGTAGTAAGATTGACAGCGTCCCTTACATGTCTGCCTATCAAAAACAAGTAACATTTTTTTCTTGCATCAAAGCACAGACCTTTATTGCAAAAACATTTCCAGAAATGCTTTTAAAAAAGAAAATGTTCAAAAATACAAAACAAGTACAGAAAGCAATCAGAAGCAAGGGTACACAAATGCCAAATTGTTTGGTTGATGAAAATGCAGGTGAAGAGTTGAGGTATGCATAGATGAACAGGTGAGGCATGCACATGTGTGAAAGTAAGATGCAATAGAAGTTTACAAGCATTACTTTCAGGAATGCTTGATCAACTGCACTGCTGAAATTGACTACTACAGGACCAAGTCAATTGAACAGTATAAAAGTTAAATGACAAAATAATGTAACCTGAAAATAATTTTAGAGTGTTCTTGTTACATATTACAGTTCTACTTCAAGAATCTCCTTTTGAAGGTTTATGTAAAAATCATTTGGTTCAATGAAAACAAACCCATATGACAGAGTTAGCATTGATGGTAACTTCGTAACATCACAAGTAAGCAAGTTGCTGACATAAACTTACCTTCAATCTTGCACTCTAAAAAACACCTCTACATTATCAGTAAAAGTCAATCTTCTATCATACTTTATTTCATGTGGAGAAACTGTTCTTTACTAGACCAAATCCCAAATAAGCATCTATAATAGTAGATTCATATATCCAAGGGAATTTGTCCACAAAATTAGGCCATATGCTCTAGACCAGGGATGGGGAACCTAGTTCCCGGGCCACATAAATCAATTGTGGTTATCACTGGCAGGCCACAAATAACAATTTATTTTATCCTAAATTTCTACCTTTATCTTACCACGAGGGATACAGGCTTCATATGACATACTATCTTAAGGGATAGGCTTCTGGCTTTCTGTCTAAGTACCTGCTTATCATGGAACTTTGTTTCAACATGATCTTGTACTTTAAATTGGGTAACTAAAATTCTGATTCGGGCCATATCAAATGTTCACGCAGGCTGCGTTTTGCCAGCGGGTCGCAGGTTCCTTACCTCTGCTCTAAACAATTGGTGTTGCATTTTTTCTACCACTATCAAACATTTTAGTAAAATGTATACTTCAATGTGGAAGTCTTTATGTTAACAGAATTGTTAAAGGGAAGTGGCTACGTAACCATTTACAAATCTTCTTATTTCAAAACTTATTCATCTGTACTGCCTCGCATAACACGGTTCAAATAAAGTAGTCATTTTGTCACTCAAGTGGCATAAACCTGGTAGCGTAACAGATACGTTTCAGGTCTGCTGTACCAATGGTTTGTGGTTCACCTCTCACCTTGGCGACTTACGTGTTTATAGTAGTGACTGGCTGCACGTTTCAATTCATGGGATCAGTTTTTCTTATACTATTTTCAAAACTTTCCAAACTTTCAGTGTAGGGGTTAGTGTTAGGTTAGCATCAGGGTTAGGGCTACAGTTAGGGTTAAGGCTCGGATTTAGGTTTACCTTTCGCATTTACTATGTAAGTATGTTACTACCAAGCCTGCTGCATTCTCATCATGCGCTGCTGTTAAGTTACAAGAGGTGGTCGAATAAGGATTCAAACTTAAAGAACCACAGGTGGTTATGTAACCACTGCCTTGTTAAAACAAAAAAAAGTATCACTTTTCATTTGGAACAATGCTCAAAACATTTGAAAAGAAGCTTCGGATTTACACTCACAAGCATCTCTGCTCTCTTTACATTTGTGATGTATATGAATTTGTAGCAAACAGTCAATTTTTATCATAACCTATTTGTAAAATTTTGCTTTACACAAAATAGGTCACTGGAAAAATTGACAAAGATTATAACAAAAATCTTTCTAATAATGAAAAACTATGGTTGTTTTCAGCATTGGCATACATTTCATCATTCAGCACTGCTTCAGTAAATTTGCAACAACTGACTTGGCCACCTTAAGCTTAGCCAAAGGCAAAAACCAAGATGCTTAGAGCAGGGGATCTCAACCTTTTTCCTGTTGAGTATCCCCGAGTCATAAAACAATCAACCCAAACCCCCAGGTTAGCCAGCAAAGCAGTGGATTTCAGATTGTTGCATCACAACAATGCAAAATCAGGCAAAATCTATGAGGAGATTTCAATTAGCACACATTTTCTTCTAGTATAGGATATTGCAAAATAGCAATACATGAAAACTCAACTGTCATCCAAGTGGCCCTGGAAATCTTCCCGTGAACCCCTGGGGGTTCACGAACCCCAGGTTGAGAACCACTAGCTTAGAGAAACATATAGGCTATCCTAGCTAACAAGATTATTACACTCATCATTAGTCCAACATATAATTAATTTATCAAAGCAAAGAGCAAGTCTATCCCATAGGGCTTTGTTGAGAGATTCATACCGTAAGCACATCCCACAGTGAGTTTGTGCTATACTTAACGATGTGTTTTTTTAATTTAACCAGTAACTAACATATGGTCAAGTTCCTACCGTTGTGAGTGCGCACCATTGCCAAACAGCCAACACAAGAAGGTCAAAGCACAACCGTGACTGTCAAACCAGATTTCAGAGTGAAAAGGATTCCGCCAGGCGCCAACGTGATGAATTGCATTTATGATTTAGTTTCATGCCGCAGCTGCAATTTGCAAGTGATGTCAGACGTTCAGTTATAACCGTTTCCAACATGCAGCATTCCCCAAAGGACGAAAGTGCCAACCAGCTTCGTGCGGCCGTGCCTATGCAACATCTATCATACGAGAGTTATGAGTTGTCCGTAGCAACTGGCAGATAACGTCAGCGTGAACCAAATACATGCCTGGTCGCGTAATGTACAATCCAAACACAAACAGTAACACAGAATTTACGCAAATTCCTTGTCAATGAAAATTGGCTTCGTGGTAAGCCTGAAATGATCAACGCGGCGAGTGAAACGCAGTTGCATGACCCACATTACGTTCACATGCAGTGGAGTTACGCAACGTCACACATGAACTGACGTGGTTCACACAGTCGCCACTACACTGCGTTGCCACTTGTCCATGCTCAAATCAGGACCTAAGCACGAACGAGCACGAGCATTAAGAGAAAAAAGAGCAAACACATCGCGTTCGCACTTATGCTGTGTGACGTTGCAACGGGCCATGCGCGGATCAGGAGGCCGGCATGAGATGACGAAACAAATTTCGTCATAAGAAAAAATCTATGGCGCTGCAGGGATAAGTTACAGGTGCGTTGGTGGGTTATTTTACAATTTAACCGGTTAGTAGAGTGATAAGCAAGACTCCTGAAATTTGAAATACGCAGAGCTTCAAAACTTCTCAAGCAAGTTAACCATCAAAAGGTTGGTAGCATGACGTGTTTCGTTATAAAGTTGAATATACTATAGGGTTTGGCAAATTTGTTGAATGTATTCTGTGGTAAGGTCTACGTAATAGTTGGTGATGTAACCGCAAGCTTGCTGTACTGAAGTAGCCTAGAAATCATAACTTGCAAGAATGTAGGCCTAACTATTGTTAGTTGTTGTTTTACCTATGCCAGCGCTCTTCAACTGGTGTGCACGGTGTACCCTAGGGTGCACCGCTACGAAAGGGTTCACAAGGGTGCATCACAAACTTTTCAAACTAAATAGATCCTCTTTGCAAAAACTTTCTGCTAGCAAAAATGAACCATCAACCAATGAATGACTTTCAGGATTTAACCTAGAATTTGCACATTCTAAAGTGTACAGCATAAGCATCAGATCTGGTAAAGCTAATTGCTGCAATTAGTCGATTATTTGTGATTCATAAGCAACAGACAACGAGCCATTATCAATTGAATTATGTAGCTGAGTTACTGATTTAGGGTACTTGCTTATATAGGCCAGGGTACTTACAGACATGGGCCCAATTAGATGGGTGCACGGGGTCGTGTCAGTAGACAGCGTGCATGAGTTTAAGTAAATAGGGTGCATGAGTTCGTCAAAACATCTTTTAAGGGTGCACCATGACAAAAAAGGTTGAAGAGCACTGATATATGCTGTAGGATGCTCGCCTACTCCCAAAACATTTATAAATGCATTCACTTCACCTGGCCCAAGCAATATGCTACGGCTCACCTAACCAGAATATGGGCAAAACCCATTGACATGAAAATTTCACAATTGTATATTCGGCTACTAATATTGACAATGTAGGCTTTTTCTGCTATGCTTCTAAACTAGTTGTTGTGATTTTGTTTCAGATGTAAGTTATATGGCAATTGCGCTTCTGATTAAATATAACCATCCTTGATAAGGCCTAAATAAAAAGTGTATCAAAGTGGTTGAAACCGGCCAATTTGACGCAGTCAAGAACTGGCAATTGTTTTTTTAACTTAATGTAGGGATGGGCTGTTGATTTCTGATCATAATACATTAATCAAGTAATTAACAGCTGTTATAAGGCTATGCTTTTCAGTTTTCGTCCTAACACCGAAGCTGAAAACGAGATAATGCACTTTCTCCTTTAATGCAAACATAGAGAATCACTTGTTGCCTTTTTTTAGGATAAAGTGGCTAAAATCAGTCTTTTTTGTTCGGACTACGCCACATAATATACGCCAATTTCTTTAAGACAGATGATTTCGTTAAAAGTGCAGAAGATTTTCATCATGAGATTCAGCTGAAACTGAAAGAAGGTCTTAATATCTCGAAAAACCATCGCTTTTAAGCATGAAATTAACTGTGAGTTTGTAACCAGCTATTCCACATGTAGACAAAAGCAAGCGCAACTTGTTAGATGTAAGCCTAGCGAATTTCCTGAACCTTTGCAAATCCCACCAACCCTTCTGCTTGTAATTTTAATCAGATATAATTAGCGAGGTTGCACTGGACAGAGAATCTGGAATCAAGAGTTTTTAACAGGTTCGTCCGCCGTTTTTCTGCTAAAACGCGTTTACTTCTATGGTTACAGAATAGGAGGTGCTTAGTGAGTAAGGTTGCAAATTTGTAACATTTTTTTGTTTCATAAAGTATACTGTAATCATACAGCTATTTCCATTGAGTAGAGATCATTTTTTACCCTTGGTAGCTACGGCTGGCCCGCAACCACTCAGGGGGTGCAACCTGGCAATTGCTCCCCCGAAATTTCCAAAAACATTTTGAAAAAGCTAAAACGTTGTTATTTATTCGGTGAAACAACTACTCGCAATCATTTTGCCCCAAATATCAGCTGGCTGCGGCCCTGAGCTACGGTATGTCAACTTGTCAAGCTTTTATAGGTCACATTTTGTTTGACATCTGACTACAGCAATGTTTACCACTATGGTCAATGCTGTTATCCAAATATCACCTCGTCATAATTACTTCATACAGCCGTGCAAATGCAAACAAGTTTCTACAGCTTTTTGACCGGTTACCGCTGCCGTCATTAAGCCTGTTTCGCGCGGTCTTGGCAAGACTCAAAGTCTCAAATGGTACTACGCTTACCACTTTTCGAAGATCTTTTGAAACATGCGTTTAGTTGGTTGCTGTCGACCTGTCATGATTCTTTTTCAACAGCGCACAGCGCATAACAACAATTCTGCACGATGTTGGAGAAATGTGTACGACGCCTGAAAGGTAAATGAGTGTGCCGCTAGTTTTCTTGCCGGTCCATTTTTAAAACCACTGGTAAACCGCAGTAACTTATGCAAGAAATCACAAAACATTTGAAACTGTTGATTAAAAAGGTTAACAGGAATGACATCCAGTACAAATTCAAATATTTTTCAGCTGTCAACGCCTCATTATCAAAGCTTTTGAAGAGGAAAACGCATGAAAATGAAGAACGACAGACAAAATCGCAGTAAGTTACAAGTAATGCACCGGTATGCATAGCTCTATGGCACGCGACGGACCCACATTTCAATCGATCACTGCAGTCTGTTTTCTCGGCTGTAGCCGAGGCGAGAAAAGTGAAGTACAGGTGTTGCTTTGTTGAGACTGCGGTACATTCACTACTGAACTATCGTTAGTCGCGTACTTCGAAACAAATGGCGCGCATCATGCTGCGTACCTCGAAACAAATGACGCGCATCATGCTGCGGTGGCCGATGAGAGCGCAACTTGCCTCAGCTTGATTGCGCACGCAACGCAGCTCTCTACCAGAGCGCCGTGAAACATAACAACCAGGTACCCGCTACGACTTGATTAACATTGTTCTCCAAGTTTCACTTCGTTGTAACTGTTTCATACCTACGAGTGCATCCAAATTTAATCGTCGCAAATGGATGAAGGCAGAACCAAGCAGGCAGATTCCTCAGAAACTTGTCGCAAGGCTAGGGTTTGTCTGATTTTTAACACAGGTTCTGTACTTTTTGGATCGGTTACCACGTGGCAACCGTAACCAGGATTGACTGAGCTGAGTAGATATACGGTATAACGTCTTTCGCCAAACCATTAATTTCTCAAATGCGAAGTTCTCACCAATTTGCAGAATTACTAAGTGCTTATCGTTTGATCTTTCTCATTATTTAACTTTTCTGTACTTGGGTTGTTTTATATTTGGTGCATGCATGAATAAACCATTACCATTAAGCCTACCTACCCGTGAAGCAGTAAAATTCATGGGATGGAGCAATTGCAAATCTACCTACAGCGCAAATTTCCAGAAATTGGCATTGTTGAGTGCAGAAAAGCAATTCACACATGATGTTGTTGACTGTATTTGCCACCATCCGTTGCCGCACAATTATTGTACCCCAACTGTGAGTTTGTTTTTATTTCAAGTTGGCCTTCGGCAGATGTTCCACGCTATTATTAAAAGAAACGCAAAACCGCATATCAGCATACAATCAGGCGCAGAGTGCTAGTACTGTGGAATAACTACACACATTTGTTTGACCAACTTATACAAGTTTTGTCCAGACACAGTCGTAACTGATATTGTATGCTCTTTATTGTACGCCTACAGTAAGCTTGTCTTGGATTACGTTCATGTCCGCAACTCGGAGGTTAGCAACAGGCCAATTGCGCCCCCCAAAATTTTTTTTTTCAAAAACATGTTGAGTTGTTAGGTACAACAACAAATTACAATCATTTTTCCCCGAAAATAGTACAACAACAAGTTACAGTCATTCCCCCCCGACATTTTCAGCTGTTTGCGATCATGATCACTTCACACCGTCTGTCTGTCATGGTGGCACTCCCTACTCTTCGATGCCTGGTTTCTTACTGCGCTCATGCACACTATTTCAGATCTGATACTGAAGCTGATCAGTCCCGAAATCACAATGTTGGAGAGCGTCCTTTGAAACTTGTTATTTTTGACAAGGATGGCACGCTTATTTCTTTTCACGCCATGTGGGCACCGTGGTGTGAACTAATTGCATCCAGGTAAGCAGCTACCAATGCGTCTATTTTCTGTGAGACATGTCTCTGTCGTTTTCACATGCTGATCACAAGCAAGGTTTGTACAAATAATTTTACGGCCAACATGTGTTAGAAAAATTGCCAAAATGGAGTGACTAACTTCCATTGCAATCCTTTTAACACTTTTTGTTTTGGTTTTGTTATCGAACCATATAGAAGATAACAGATTCATATCCTGCGAGGCTTCATGTCATTAGGTGCATGCATGCACGAACCAACAATTTGACCTTTGACCCTATACAGGAAAAATACGATATTCAAGCCAAGTTTTCTGGCCAGCGGTGACATATGTCAGATTAAAATAGAAACTTCGGTGTGCATTCGCTGTTTATAGTGAGCTGATATTACCGCGGCTATGTTGCTTCATGCAGTCGCCACAAATAGATATCTAGTTTGTGGGAATAGAGCATGTTGAATGATTGACGAAAAGCTGGCAGATAATATTTAAAAACGCATCTAAAGTAGAAGAACTGCGTCTGATGAAGCAGGGTTTTTCCACACATAAACCACCACCAGTGGCGTAACTAGAGGTTTGAGTCAGGAGGGGCAAAGCTTAGCTGAATGGGGCCCGCTGATCCTCGTAGAGGGGCCCACTAGCAAAAACTAAGGAAAAGGTTAAGAAGTGATAGTTAATCTCTGGATGTCCATACAAGATAAAAAAAATAAAAACACCCCGAAAGACGAAACAACACAACAAATTAAAGAATACTAAATATCTAAACATCACCTAAAGGGGGCCCAGTTTTTACATTTAGCTTGCCAGGGAGAGCGGCTCGCCCCCTTGTCCCCCCGTCAGTTACGCCACTGACCACCACGTTTCTAAAATTCAAGTGCGTTGCAGATAACCGCACCGTTCCACGCTCGAGAATCAGAAATTATTTGTGTTGAACAGTTAAACCAATTTTGCCTTATTTCTACACTCCTAAGAATTCACCTGCGTTTGTACATGCACCTTAAAATGCATGTATGTTCAGACCCGCATGTTAAGGAGTATCTCTCAGTGTCTTCATTCATTTGTAACCAACAATACTCTTTTTCCTGAAAAAACGTCATTTGTATCGATGCATCAACGCGCTTCAGCTCCGCGGTGAAACTGGACCTGTTTTTTTTCCTACAGGTTGGAAGAAACCACCGGCATCCAACTCCGGACAGACTTGTTTCAAGTTTTCTGTTACGACCCAACAACCGGCAGGATCGGTAAAGGATCCCTTGCTGAAAAAACCCAAGAGTTGTTACGCAATGAGGTCGTCGAAATGCTGCATTATAAGTACAGGATGACGCATTCCAAAGCGCAGTTGCTCGCCGAGGACGCCTGGGACACCGTCTCGGCCATGACCGATTTGATAGAGGCGACCGTGAAGCCCGTTTGCGACGTGCGTGCGGTTATGACGGAACTGAGGGCCGAAGGCGTAAAGATCGCGATATGCACTTCCGATTCACGTGACAGCACAATGGTGGCCGTGGAAAGCCTGGGTATCGCTTCGCTGGTGGACAGAATCTTATGCGGTGACGATCCGGACAACGTTCCGAAACCCGCCCCGGATAACGTGCGCTTAATTTGTGCAGAATTCGGTATCGAGCCTGAAAATGCCGCCGTCATAGGTAAGTGGCGTGCATAAGCAATCCTTATTATTTTTTAAGTGAAATTAATTCGTTGTTCAGTTTGGCGTAAATTGCATTTTCCCAAGACCAGAGTTTTGTCACATTGCGAAGCGTTTTCAAGTCGCCATGCAATTAGTTATCTCAGCAACGGATCGAATCTTATGCGGTGGGTTATAGGAACGTAACACAAACGTAAAAAAAGTTTATAAGCTTCATCTAACGTGTTTTAAGCATCCAGCGGTTTTAATTCTTTAAGCTAGCGTTTCAAGACGAATTGTTGCTTGGTTGGATTTAGCAGAAAAGAGTTTGTTGCTTTAACACTAACTTGGGGACACGCATGTTTGTTCAGGCGACACACCTGCCGACACAGAAATGGGTCAGGCAAGCAACGCGAAGATCGTCTTCGGCGTACTATCCGGTGTTTGTACCGAGGAAGACCTTGCTCCTGCCTCGCACCATGTGGTGGACACTATACAAGACGCGCTGCCGATTCTTCTCGAATGCATGGCATGAGCAGAAGACGCTGTTGGCTCGAAAAGACGCGTTTTGCGGGCAAATGACTTCAACTTGAATCTTTGTGAGCCCGGATATACTGGTTCGTCCAATGTCGCAAGTGTTTTTTGTGTCATTTTCTTTCTTATTTCTAGGAAATACTCTTCTGAATCGCTTGAGCGTTATCCCAATTTACCGGGAAACAGTTCACTGCCTTGCCTGAAAAATATTTGCTGTTTTTCGCAAAACGCTACTGTTTCAACACTTTCACGAGAATCACGCAAATCAAAAGAAACTGTTTTACCTCAGTAGCTCTCATTTACAAATGCGCAACATTTGTAGATATTTTCAGTTTAACCGCCTTTTATTTCAAGCTGAATAACGCATATTAGCTCCACAGCGGGCCGCTCTTCGCAAAGAGAAAAACAAAAACTCGACTGCAGCAGCGATACTTCCGTTTTGGTTCTCAGTGATATTCTTACATTGCACCGTTTTAATTTCATCTCATGCAGCCTGCTTTCCAATCAGTGTTTCACAATGCTTTTTACCTGTTTCTTCTACACAAGCTGTCATGATTTTCCATGGCACGCATGGGAGTGCGTCCGCACGTTGCATTATATGCAGTTTTTGCGTGTTTATATAAGCTCACGCTTCTTTTTAGGATATTTTAGTGCCATGTTCATGTTGTTTGAAGTTTCCCGGGCACAATTTCCAACACAGGAAAAAAAATGCGTCAAAATTCAAAGCGTCAGACGACTGCCATATTTTCGCATTTGCTACTTTGCAACAACAAGCAATAAAAATGTCTATAGTGCTAATTGATTTTCTGAAGCTAACATAAAAAGCGCAGCAGATGTTACAAGGCACACAGCCCACGATAGCCAGGAATATCGGTCGTCTCACGTCTTCTTCATATGATTGTAAAGTTTATCAACTCAGGTTTTGTGAGGCAAACCGTTGTTGAACAATAAGATTCAAACAATGGAGACCTTCGTTCGCTGCTACCTCCCACTCGAAATCCGGTTCGCGACGCACGTCTCTCTATACGTTTCTTCCTGGTAAGACGAAATGGATAACACTGTTCAAAATCCCAGCTGCAGCTTCACCGCTGGGAGTGGCGTATCTGTGCTGAATGGCGCCCATGGCAAAGTTTAAATGTGCGCCCTTTTCCGTAATTTAAATACTAGATATAAGCACATTTTTACGAAAAAGAAACAATGACGCAAACGAATGTTTTAAAACAGAAAATATGTGCTTATTTTGCTTTAAATCTTTCAGCAAATAAAATATAAATGGTCCATAAGGAACATAACATACTTCTAGACTCAACTCATTTATCCTTAATATAAAGAATATCAAAACATTCAAGTAATCACGTTATCATAATTTATACATATTACTGGCTGAAAAAATTGTATTTCAGTCTTACAAAAAGATCATACAGCACATTAAAATTAAAACCAACAGCGTAACTGATAGAGAGGCAGAGCAGGGGGGCTTGGCATTCAAATTTGACAAAACTTCTACCAACTTATAATGTTTCGTATTTCAATTTGGGGGGATAAGCCCACCAACCCCCCCCCCGTGGTGACGGGACTGCATTTATATCAATGGGGAGACGTTTTCGGGTGTAGTTGCCCCAAACTGCTCCCCTGGATCCGAAACTATGTATTGTATTGTATTCAGCTTTAGCCGCCAGTATAAAACATTATACATACACAGGTACATCAACAAAAGAATAAACGTGGGGCAGGGACACCGAAA
>JGI24159J19872_10002101_pt1 | contig 23219 bp, 8 predicted proteins | sample Ectturendosymbi4_FD_19872 | JGI IMG/M metagenome (IMG submission 19872) | reverse complement strand
TGTGTTGCGTGCGGTTGCCGCGATCAGGTCTTTGATGTTGCTGGAGGGGACTGCTCGGTCGTCGTAAACAAACTCACCAGAATCGTTCCAACCCAACAAAGAGTTGCCCTTAATAAAGTCCAGAAGTTCTTCGGTTTTCTTTTTGTATTGCTTCGTGACACCGCGCAGTATCTCGCTCTCTGGAAAGTCTTCATTTTCACGCACAACGACTTGTGCCGGTTTTTCCGTTAACTTTTCCTTATAAACCATGTAACGCTGCAAAATTTGGTCGTACAGCCTCAATTTTTCGCTAGTTGAGAGGTCGGTGCAAGTGAGAGCTTCGTTCATTTGCGTGTCCAAGTCTGACACGACCTTGACGAGAGGCGGCTGCGGAGTATTGCTTTGCTTCATGTTGGCCAGAACGCGCGGGTCAACCAGAATAATTTTCTTTACACTCTCCATTATCGTCACGAAAAACCAGTCAACAAGCTAGCGATGGCTGGGATAACAGCTGACAACAGTGGTGCCAGAAAACTGCCATTCTGAATGATCTGCCGCTTACGTTTGAGGCTGACTTTTTTCTTTGCAAGATCTCGCAAAGCTTTTTTGTGCCGCTTCAGCTTCGACTTTTGCTTTGGAGAGACACGCACGTTTCCTTTGAGTACGTTGAGCGTGCAGTCGCAAATACACTTGATGAGATCGTCACCTGCACTTTTAAGGATATTTTGAGCCATCTTTTGATTCGCCCGGGAAAGACGTTTGAGCGTCGATGCACGGCGATCCAACCGTGACGTCATTGCTCGCAACAAGGAACGTAAACCACTGTCGTCACGTCTGGAAAAACTTTTGTACGAAGACGGAGCTTGTCAGGTGTGCACTGCTTGTCAGGTGTGCACTGCTTGTCAGGTGTGCACTGCTTATCAGGTGTGCACTGCTTGAAGTCCAACAGCAAATAACCGAAAGGCGCGGATGTTGCGTCTTTAAATGCTTCTTGAACAGCTTTGACCTTTCCCGGGTAAGCTTGTTCTGCCAAATGAACGATTTGCGATGCGTCGCGGGGTTTTTTAAACACCACAATGTGATGACTATTCAAGCTGATCGTGCGGTGTTCTTTTCCGTTGTTGAACAGGTTTTGAACGATGTATACGACACTGAGGTCTCTGTGGCGACTCCCTTTGGTGAACAAATCTGTCACACTTCGGTTGGTTTCGTTCATTAAATTGTCCAGAATCAACATGGTGCTTTGTGTTCCGTCAAAGTTTTCTCGCTAAGGGAGCGCTTCAATAAATGCCACGTTTGGAACAGAATCAAAGCGACGCTGCCACTCGCTGTAACACCAAACGATTCTTTGCGGCGAAGGTGTCGTCATTTGTTTCACATGCTGAATAAATTTTGCCACAAACTCGTTTTTTCCGCAGCTGGTTGGTCCTGCAACAACGCACGTGAACGGGTGCTGGAAAAGTTCGTCCATCTTTCTTTAAACTAAACGCACATCAACGCAGATCAAGTGTTTTATGCAAATTGACTTTTTTCGTTACACACAAACATGCATTAAAGTGAAGTGTGAGACCGCGGTGAGAAGACAGCACTTGGTAGATTGTGTACTGCAACGGAGGTGGGTAAAATGTGGCTGATGCGGGGTAAAAATTTTGTTGCATCATCTTCTGTGTTCACGCTAGTGGTGAAATTGCTTATCGGACAATCTTTTTTTTCTGTCGCATAATTATCAACCCGTGACGAAACTGCAATCAAAACCGCAGGATTTAATCGAGGGGGCACGCCCGGAACTTCCCTAACAATGGATCGTTGCATATATTGTGACGTAAACGTAAAGTGTTACACCATCCTCTGTCACGTGACGTGGCCGACGGAGATTAGTCGGCGCCAGTTACGCGCATGTTTGTTTATAAGATTAAAAACTGACACGTTTGGGTATGCCCTTTTGCAACACAGTCTGTTACAAGTTGGGGCACAGGTGGTGTATTTGCTTTAAACGTGACACTCCGTTTCGCCACAGCTGGAGTGGTGTGGTGACCAAAGAAACGTTGCAAGCTGTCTTTAAAATACGAAATTAATGATGAAAATAACTTTGCAGTGGTTGCTACGTTCGTTAAAAGAAGTCGTAACGAAATGTTAACGATGACGTAAAAAAGTAGACAAATTTTGTTGAAAACGCTACTGTGCAAAAATGATACGGTTATATCAATTTTGTCACAGAACAGGGTGAAGCTGACTAACTGTAAAGTGGTTCATGCTGTATGTTGAAGCAATCGTATTGCGTAATTGCTTGTTTGCTTTTGTTAAAACACGATACACGTTCAAAGGCGAATGCTACGCAAAGGAGATTGATGAAGTTAGCAGGCTATCGATGAGAGTTTTGCTTTGATCCTAACATCCACATGGTTATGGAATGATGTTCAAGTGAAGTGATCTTGGTCGGATGCCTGAATATTTGCTTATCGGATCAAAGCGCGGCATGCCCTGGCACGCCTCGACCTTCACATTCAGTGACAGGTTAGAGCATGAAGTGATCGGCTTAGACAAAACCTCAAAGAAACAAGTCAACTAAAAATATGAAATTAAAAATTGAAAAAATTAACGTGGAAATGAAAAAATTACCATAACGCGAAAAATATGAAAAATTTCAAAAGTATGAAGACTGTCGGTCGAGGAAAGGAGTTCGGTCAAAAACCCACGACATTGCATACCCCAGGGGAAACCCCAGCTCCACTGGCTGATCTTGCTGCTCCGGCTCCAAACTCCGTATTATTCCAGACCCTCACCCCCTCCCTTTACTACTACGCTCTTGCCCAAGCAGCGCTCCGGCGATTCACGTAATGCGCTACGATCAAACACCCAACCTTCCAACTGAGAGGTGGGAATTTTACCACTGAGCTATAGCCGCCACAATCTTACCTTCGTTGCTCGAATAGCAATGGTGACTTCTTCGTATTACCACGTGGTTACTTTTTGCCACACCGAGTCATTTCCGAACGCATATCCTAGCAGCGGATCTAGTTACAGCGTCTTTGAACAGCTGCCAATCAACCTACGCGTCTATTGTTCATTCCGGGAGCTCCGGAACAAGGACGACACGCTGTCTGCAAAGGTCTTTCTAACATCTTTGTCCGCCCGGGCCTCGCACTTTATCCGCTAGGACAGGGGTGGCCCAGTCAGAGACCAAGTGCCACGTTGCTTACTGTGTTACCGTAAAGAGCCGCATCATACACATGGGCACACATGAACATCACCCCAGCTCTTCCGCTCACGTTTGCATGTGCTTGCACAAGCCACCAAGCGCGCTCCACGCGAGGCGTGTGTCGCACCCCAGTTTTCAAGTTGAACAATTGGTACAAAAATTTGCGGCTTATACACGACTAAACACCGTATCTAAGAAAGAGCCCACGCGGCTCGCGAGCCGCGGGTTGGCCTGGCCAGCGCTGTAGGACCTCCTTCTGCACGTTTGTGCCGGCCGCATTGTTTTTTCAATACGTAAGCTGCAGTTAAACAAGACCTAATCGGTCGACAGTTCTGTTCTCATTTCGACAAGAACATCCAACACTGAATGGTGCAAGTCAGCTGAAACTATGCTGAAGTCAATGAGTGACCGCTATCTCAATGAGTATTTGTATCAGGCGTACTTGTGCAAATCCATGTGTTTTGGTATACCAGTTCGTACGTAAGCATCACCGTAATGTCTATTCATTTTTCACACTTTTCAGTACCCAAGCGCTGTTTCCAAACGTGTGAAATATCCCAAAAGCAAGCCCGTAGCCACGGTAGGAATTCAGGGAAAGTGCTCCCCCGATATTTTTGTTCCCCCAAAGTTTGTTGTGCCCAGACGATTTATAATTAACATATAATAAAAACAAAAGCCTTTCCCCCTTAAAAATTTATTTTACTCGCCCAAACCTTTAGAACCTAGCAACGGCTTGTCCGAAAGGGTGGTGGATGCAAAAACTTAAAACTTTGCCGGTCATCACTGGTTTTCTAAAAAATTCCGGCTACGTTGTGTTACAGAAGCCGCCCTATTGAGGGGTTTAACGCTAGGTTTTGATGAGTTGAACTTCAACATATCTGAACAAAACAAGAAGTAAAGAAACNATAAATAATGACGAAGAAATAACAGTCAAAGACGACTGAACAGTTGAGCGTCATTTCGCGACTATTTTTTGATATGTTGGTTTTTTGTTGGTGCTGTAGCACTACAATGGTCTTCAAGCGCCACGACTGAGTTTGTACAATTTCTGGTTTGTTTTTGTGTTCAGCGTGTGTTCCCTGCAGCTCTTCCGCACACCGTGCGCCTGGTAAGAAGGCTGCAATACCAATTTACAAGGTATTGGTAAGAACCGGCCGAGAATCGAACACTCGACTTATCAGCAACGAAACGGACGCATTTACCACTAGACCACGGGTTGGTCCAAAGAACAAAACGGTAACATGTCTACTTCCAATCAGCACTAATCAGCCCCGCGCCATCAATCACAAATCGGCGTTCTAGTCGGACAGATTCTTCACACAGTGCTCTTGAGTTTGGGCCGTGTACCTGCATTAAACGCAAGGAGCGGTCTAACAACTTCACCTTCAACATGCTCACCCTTTCTCCTAGTGGTATCCATTCACGGACACAATTTTCCAACTGAGGTTTACCAGCAGTGTTCCCTCTAAGAAAATTCTACACTGAGGAAATGTTTGTTTTGTTGCGTACTAAGCGCATGCAATTGCGCAATCATGCAGACACGCAGTCAGTGCAGCGTTCGAAGCATTAAAAGAGCTATGCGATATTATATATGCCGTATTAAATTTGCAATGTTGCAAGTGCTGGAGAATGCGATTTCATTTCGCAAATTGTCTGGTGGTACTGCGCAATTGCGCAGTTGCGCACCTTAGAGGGAACGCTGCTTACCAGTATCCCTGCCCCAGCCTGACCAAACTCTGCTGACCCCACCCCGGAGGTGAGGAGTTTCCACCCAATGTCCAGATCTGCAGTTTCAGAGCCACAATGCTTTGGCGAAGAGATGCCAACAACATCCAGGAAATATCGTTTGGCTTCCTTAACAAGTTTGTGCTCTTTTCCTGTGAGTAAAGTGATGATCCAGTTTCCAACCACTAGGTTTACCGTTTACGCGTGGTTTCGAAGTGTCCCAGAGTAGAAACACTGTGCGTTGTTTCTAATCTCATCTCTCCAGATGTGTAATGAGCACAAAGTGGGGCCTTCATTTGTGGATAGCTGATGAGGGAGATTATTGTGAATTTGTCTGACGAACGGGCCCTCTGTCTAGAATTCGAACGCAGTCAGTAGTATTGGTTGCGAGTGTTGTAGGACGCTATTTTTTCAACGTCTTACATATTAGCGCATTGGTAAAGATTTTTTCTTTCAAAATATTTTAATGCAACCATTTTTTAAACAAGAATCCCTTGCTCATTTCATGGCATGTGATTGCCCGAATTATACCGGTGGAGAGACCGAACGAGCCATTTACACCTAACTTTTGCGATTTCAGGGAGTGCCTCGGGAAAGCGTTGCTGTGGGCACATTTGTGTAGGAGAGGCCCTGCGTAGAGTTTATTGTGAAAGTAGTCATGTGGCAATCACTGCACATGGAAAAGGGAGGCTATGTATTGCGATGTCACTTCTCATGTTTTTGGTCGCATTTCTGTCACAAACTCCCGCTAACGAAAGTGTGCTCTCGAATATCTCGAAATGCAACCTGTTATTTCCACCATTCAACACCAATTACGTTTTGATTTCCAGTTTCACTAAAATTGTTAAAGACAACATCAAGTTTTCTTCACAATTTCGTCTTGAAGCAAACAATCAGACGCACGAAAGCGAAAATCATTACAAAAGAAATACCCGCCAGCCCTTTTAGCGTTTTGTGAAAAATGTTTACAAATTTCCTTGCAGCGTGTCCTTATTTCCGTAGGTGTTGTGGTTCGCTCTCCACTGACGTCCATTAAACGTTTTTCACAACCAACCCAAATGCTGCAATGGAAAACTCTAGCAGTTCTGAGAAAAACAAACACATAACGACTTTTTGCCCTGTTTCTTGAAAATACAACTCAGTTTCGATTTAACGCAGGATCTCACCATGATTGAAAAAGTTGCTTCGGGGACATCAGTTGTCTCAGACATCTCAAGACACTTGAATCCACCCAGTGACTCGAGTTTTTTTTGGTTTAAATGTTGTGTCAAATCTGATAGATTGTCATAAAGGTTCTTCTTGATGCGATGCACAAGAAATTTTAGCGCTTTGTCAACACACGTTCAAATAAAATTATGCTTCATTTTCAAACATCAAAACTCATGTTGCTTGCTGATGCCCTGGGTGAAACCGGTCATCTATTAAAAACGTCTTCTGCATCGCATCGAGAAGTGCGGCATCGTCAGTGGAGGATGAAAACAAGTTTTCTTTCGGTTTGAAAATGAGTCGTTAGTTTGATAAACGTTGGTGGAAAATGAAAAGCGAGTATTATAAAATATTCCGTGAAGTGCACAGCTTCCCATAGATATTTGAGTTGCTTTGCAAGCTTCTGTTTCAATAAACCGACACAGTCATCGTTTTCTTCACGCAACCACGATAATGCGATGGCAAATCATAACATCCGTTAAAGTGGGGGTCTTTCCACCAACATTGCAATGATTCACATACCCACTTCTTTTACACTACAACAAAAACAAATCGCTGCTGTGATTCAAGCTCTATGTACAGGCTGGTAGTATAAACATAAAACTGTGTATTTCAGTTTTATTTGAAAAATATGGAGCTGCTGTCGAGCTTGTGCTGAGCTTGGTATTTGTCCATCTCAGATCCTTTCATCAGTTCAAGGCAAAGTATCTATCAGCATGTGGGAGGCGTGCAAACGATTTTACTGCTTCAGAAGCGCGAGTATTTTTGGTTGCTAAAACAATAGGATTTGGAATGATGAACGTAGGCGCATGGTGAGACGCTTCAGAAAGGGGGAACAAACGTTTTCTTTTATGATTTCTCAAAACTACCCTGGTTTTAATACATATCGTTTTTTGATATGTAGAGTGTACATCATTCATTCAATTTGTGACTGTATCATCTTGCATCAAGGAATGGGACGGTTAGATTTTGTTGCGCTCGTTTGCCTTAGGGTTGCCAGATGCGTTTTGTAAAAATACCGGCCATTTTGATTTGTCAACAGTGCCAGATCTAAGATGTTTCGTAATTCGTAAGCGGCACAGGGAAAACGGAGATACAGTGAGTATTGTTAAGCCACAATTAATAATTTGCCTGTATTTTGGCTGGCTCATTGCATTTCGGTGTGTGTGTGACGTGAAAATCGCACCAAGGATTGCGTCAACAGCAGCAATTAAAGAACTGTCCTGACAAGATTCACTACTAGTCAGTATAATTTGAAAAATTCGGCGTTAGTCCTTTTTGAAGTTACAGCAAATTATTTATTTTGAAAATACCGGCATCAAGCACTGATTTTCAAAATACCGGCTTTTACCGGCCCCGCATCATCTTATAAGACGTCTTCAGTTTTTACACAAAAAAGTGTGCAGTACATGAAATGACGAAATCGGAAACGTCCTTGTTAGAAATTAAAACAGATCAAGCCGACGGGAAATCTAAATTATATAATAATTGTTGCATAACTGGCGATTTTAAAACGATGCCGAACTTTCAACTCGCTTGACAGCGGGCATGCATCAGGGCGAACGACAAGCACACGGTCAAATTTTCCAGAAGTACTAGTAGACAGAAAAAATGTTCATTAAATTCAAGGGGTGCCAGCAGTGAAATGAAAGTAAAACAGCATAAGAAAGAAGCAAATCAACTCACGTGGTGCGCGAAGAAAACAAAAGATCTTCCAAGACGACTGAATAGACAACACCATAAAATCAACCACAGCGCAATGCAAACCATTCTAGCACATCGATCAATTCATAATTAATCCGTTCGCAGACTCTGCTTTATAGACATGCGGAAATAATTTGGAAGGCTTTCCATTACGAACATTAGGAAGAGTGTTACTAAAAAAATTCTTCCTTGGAACGATTTTTGCGAAAAATTGGTCATTTAACCCAACCCACATTTTTATCTTCGATCAGTTCATTCTGTGAGAAACGTCAAGTGTTTGTTTTGATAAATCACTTTTCTCTGGGTGGTAGTTGGTAATGTAATATATTAATGTATTACCAACTGTCACCCAGAAAAATGTGCTTAAGCCAATCATGCACTTAAAGTGGCTCACAGAAAGAACTAATTAAAAATATAAATGGTTGAGATTGAGACCAATTTTCAAAAAAAGCGTTTTGTTGAAGCGTTTTTCAATGAATCGTTTCACTTAAAACGCTTTGTCAAGTGAGATGAAACGTCAGTGTTGTTTTGAACTTAACTGTTGAGTTAAAGTTATTTCATACTTCATATGCTTGTTAGATATCCGCACGGTAGTTCCGCATATGAAAATGGCGTGTGGTTATGCAATGATTTCTACGAGTGTTCCGGCGTTGCTGGGAATCCCGGCTTTCAATAAAAACAAACATGCGCTGAAACATTACTTCCGCGTTTTCTCAAAATAGATGTGATGCAGGAGCCAAAAGGGGAACGTTTGCGAAATGAACATTCGATATATCGCTTGCTCTGCAGTTTCAAGTCAACTTTAGCCTCAACCAACGTCAATCTTGACAAGTTGAAATAGGCTGAACCATGCTGCTCTTTTTGCTACTCATGTTGTTACGACGTAACATTTGCCACCAGGTTTCAAATCAAGCAGATACACTAGCTCTTCTGGCGATTTTTATTATTAGCCGACGTTGTCGTCGGCTAATAACAGGAGAGCAGTTTAAAACGGATCCTGCAGAGACATCGTATAAGAACCATTTTCAAACCTTTAATTAAAAGTACAGACCTAGCTTCAGGAAAAGAAGCCGTATCTGCCAGCAAACTTCGAGGCGTCGTCTATGAAATTCCATGTGGGTACTGTGAACACAGATACATCGGAGAAACGAAACGAAGCCTGAGTGCTCGACTGAAAGAACACCACAGGGACACCTTACCTAGAAATATTCTTAAAGACCTAGAAAAAACAGCCAAGTCTATCTGAATGTACACACGGTTAATCGGCAATTGCGTGGTAAAAGGCTGTTCGGTTGCTGTTTTTGCTTTCAATTTGAGAAAAGCAAGTTGCAGAACAGCTGACCCAGCAAAAGAAAAAACGAGATTTCCACCAAACTTTAGAAAATCGTTTAAAAATTGATTTGATAATAAATCTTTCTAATTTCGTGTAATTTTTGTCTTCATTTGAGCAAAAAAGACTATTTCGCAAGAATAACAACTTCACTGAAGTGTTTAAGTTGAAAAATGAAGATCGCAAAGGGACGCAATTAGCGAGCTGCAATCAAAACTGAATGTGGTATAATGTATTACCATACGTACAGTTGCTCAGTAGCGCTTTTTATAAGAGGTGCAAGCGTGGTTGTAGCGAGATTCTCTACGTAATTCGATGTTCGTTCAGATATGAACAGTCAGAGAGGACTGCTTTATCCAAATGCGTGCCCATCCTGCCTACACAAAGATGTTTTCCACCGTCAATATAATTTTCATCTGCGCTAACTGAACAAATCTGAGCCTCGAGTTCATTGTACTGTGTTGAGGCTTGTGGGTAGACCATTGGAGTGAATATGATACAGTTTGTTCTTGTGTACACGTTTTCGTCCACGCATTTACAGAAGAAAGAAGCGATCGAAATGAGATGTATGATAATGCATTTGCTGGATCAATATGACCACTGTCAGGGGCGTAATCAGCTGTTATTTTCGGGGAGCAAAATGCTTATAAATTGTTGTTGCATTTTTTTCGGGCGTGGGAGAAAAATGGTTGTAGCAAATGTTGTTGTACGTAACAACTAGACATGATTTGATTTTGAAATGTTCGGAGGGAAGGCGATCGCACGGTTGACCCCCATAGTTGCGGCTCTGGCCACCGTAAAGTACAACACATTATTTCCACATTTCTGGACTAGATTTTCGCAAGCAATCTTCTTTCTGTTCGAACATGCCTACAAATTATTTTGTTGACTCAATAGAAACTTGTCAAAATGAAATATAGATTATCTGGGCATTAAAGTCAATTCCCCCTTCCACTTATAAATCATACCCACTCCTGCAACATCAATTCTCTTCCAGTTTCTAACCCTCTACGACACAATGTGGTGAAAACGTTATAAGCTATCTGGCAAACCCACCCCTTGGAACGTAGAGTCTTGATCTGAAACTGCTTTACTTGCATAGCTAGAAACTGATGTGGCCATTGTCCAATCTAATAGCCAACAAAGGTAGTTTTAACCAGTATTTGGCCGTTTGTTCACACTAACTTGATCTTCGTTTTTTTTAAATCAGGCAATTACTAGCGATTGTAACTGGCGTCTGTTTTTCACTACCGCAGAATCGTTCAGTTTATAACAGTTATAACTGCATTTGTCGAAAATTGAATGCAGCAATGAATAATGTCTGGTGGAATCTGTTTTTTGCAACTGCAGTTTTAGGCATAGTGGATTTTTCCGAAGGGGGTTGTTCAATGAACTCGCCTTGCCCTCTGAAAGGTTAGTCAAAACTTTTACGTATTGATCAAGATAAAAGATATCCCAGTGATGATGCTCGCAAAACAGGTTTCTTATAACATTTAAAAAATGTTGATTTCTGTAGACGCACTCCTGCTGTAATATGTTGTAGGCACTACAACATGGAAGTATATCAACGGTGACCGGTCAGCAGTCCTGCCACACCCATTTTTCATTTAACGCTTCTCGAACACGTTTAGTTGCGAATTCCAAGAAGAAAGTATTTTTTACGATGTAAGAAATTACATGTTGGCATGGGTGTCACATATGTGTTTTTAGATTTTTTCCTGGATGAGGTCAATTGCGGATTTTCCAGGGTTGACCAAAAGGATTTTTCAAAGGGGGTGAATAGTGGTGAAATTTTGTTTTACAAAGTCAAAACGAAGAAAACAACCTTTTTCTACTAAATCAAAAAATATATAATTTCAAAATCCATGGGCATTGGTCCCGATGCCCATGGCTGTTGGTACTCAGTGCATTCATGGTGATTATGATGTTGCAACTTCTCCATTGATATTCGTTGAATGCGCGATTCACCACGAACAGGAGGTGCGTGAAGAATAACACCCATATATCTGTGATGCGAACAAGCAATAACAGAGCGATCGCGGCGTGTCATCTCTATTGTTGCTTGCTGCCACAGTGTGAAGCTTTGCGCGCTTGTCGCTTGGGATTTCCGATCGCAACAGTGAACTATATAATTTATGGATATGCCACGAAGTGAAAAAGTATTCCACAAGTTGGCTACTTCATGAAGCAAGATTGGGCCACGGTGGTGAAGGTTGCGAATCATAAATCTTGCACTAACAGCGGCAATTCACTAACGGTAGGAGTGCTCTGTTCTCCGCTTTGTTTGCTGTGAAGCAATTATGACAACACAATTGCTGCACATATCTGAATGCGCATAGCGAAAACGACTTGCATCGAACATAAATACGTTATTTAAAAAATGCTTTCCTATTTGACGTAAACGGATAATAATATTCATTTCCTCACTTCGCATCGTTACCAACAGAGTTTGTTTTACTCCATCCACCAGCCAACAAGACCAGTGCGCTTTTGTGCCTGTGTCGATGCGTGTGTAAAAGGAGGATATTGTGCGAATGTGCTAGAGTGTGGTTATGTCTATGAGTGTGATACAGTTGAAGATTGTGCACTTGGCACACGCATCGACATAGGAGCAGTGAGGAAACACGAGACAGTTTGTTTATGTACGGAGTTAGAATAAAAACGAAATGCTTTCTTCTCAACACGTGTCTTCAAATCTGAACATCTTTCCTCATTTGTAAGGTAGCAATGATGTTATTTTCGCAAACCGGGACAATGCTTTGTTTGAATGTGAAAACTTTTAAATAAGGTTCATGGAAATTTGAGTTCAACTCAAAACAGAGCAAGGCGTTCAATTTTTCAGGTATTTTGCGAAACGTTTGTTGAAAATTAAAGACATCATTTTATTTCCTGTAACAAAAAAGAAAATTTTTTTCCAATAGAGAAAATGTATTTTGAAATGAAACTTTGAGGAGATCGTAACCAAATTAAATTTTTTCCTGCGGTTGATTTTGTTTTCTGGGACAAACAAGTTACTGAGATAAATGCCGGAGCAATTTCCTGAAAACAGGGACTGTTCTGAAGAAATAGGTCACGTCACCCTGCATATTGGTTAAAATACTAGGTAACCAAAACAAGTTCGTTACTCTTTACTGGCCAGCTATCGCCCCTCTTGTGTACAAGCAAAAGCAACTCGGCTGCGAATGTGTATTCAACATGCTTTTTTTTATTTCCAAACCAACGTCTTCCTTCCCCACAGCGACGAACAGCGAATCAGAAAGCCTATATTTTGCAAGCGTAAGGGGCAGAAAACTGAAAGTATAATGGCATTCATACCGATCCGGTAAACATGCTTCCCTTTGTAACGAACATCGTGACTACAGCTCATGAGCTGTGCATTAAGCAAAACCTCTTAGTAACATTCGGAACAATGGGTAGTAGTAGAATGATTTCCTTTACTGTACTGCAGGTGGCTTGCCTTTCCGCCAACCCAAACACATCGTTTCCGATAAGGGGGTGTTGAACATTACTGTCAACGTAAAAGTTACAGATTTTGTTGTTGACTGGCTGCTGCTACGTCGTCGAAGCTATGATTCACAAATTCCTGGAACGACGTGGAGGATCAAACCCGGAGACCATATCTATCTTCGCTTGGTAAGAATCACTCGACCTTATGTGGTGATGATCAGTAGAAAAGTAAAAATTAGTTTTTTATTTACTGCACCGGTAGCAAACACGGTGTTTTTTACTATTATTCCTTCTTATTCATTATGCATAAACTACGTTCGTCTGTGTGGCTCAAGAAGTTATGACATAGGCATCATGTAGTCAAAATACTACAAAAAGATAGCCCTAACGAAGGTCTGAAAGAAGCTTGCAACAGGACTTAGTGGATAGTAGCTGTCAACCACCCACTTCACACCAATTTTTTACACGTTTTTGAGCTTGAGTAAATTTTTTCTCGTTTTAAGTACAGCTGGGTCTTGAAAAACACGTAACTTCGAAAGTTTTTTGTGACCAAGGGTGCCAGGTTGTCTTGAGCAAAAAAGCCACATTAACCGTTAAAAAAAACAGAAAGCTCTAAAAAAGCCAACTGTAAGGTAAATACTTAAACAACCATACAAGTTTCGCAGCATTTTTGAAAAACAGTATATGTATATATACAGAATAAAGCTCACTCAGTCAACGCTTTGAAAATTTTGGTCTTGCTGTGGTGTCAACTGAAACAACAAAACTAAAAGCATGAAACAGCAAAATAAAAAATTATAAAACTCTATTGCAGATTTTCGAATAAAGATTTATCATTCTGTGACCACAAACAGTGTCCAAAAATCTGCCAAATTCATCTTTGAATCCGCCAAACGAACGTAAAAATTGAATGGGTCAAAAAAGGCTAAAATATCCAAATTTTATTTAACCTTTTTCAAAAATTGAAATAACCCACAAAACCCAACACAACGCCAAAAATTACATATTTGACATAAAAAAAACAAGCTGGCAACACTATCTGTGATTTTACTGAGGAAAGATCTCCGCCGTTGTTTGCTCGTACCTTTCAGTTTTCAGAATCGTTTAGTGTAAGCTAAAGCGGAACACTCGATCGTCAGGATTAGTGACACACCGCAGAGTTGACATACTGTAAGTACAACAAAAACATAAAAACATTTTACACAGTAGTTTGTGGTGGTCACCATAGCGGTCAACTTATCCATTAGCGCAGCATATGATAATGCCTTTCTTTTTTACATTTGCTTCTTTTTTATTGTTACTGACAGCTTGGTACCACGATCATGTTGCTGTACGGGCTATGTGAAGACATGTTCTATAATAGCTATGTTTAGCCCACTGGCCGTATGCGGCTCAGTGAAAGTTTATGTGCGGCCCAGTTTAGGTTGTCCTCATAGTATATGTACAAACGGACAACCCGATCTTATTTTGATATTTTGACATTTTTGAGGCAGTGGCTTAAATGCTACAAAATCACGTCCGCACTGCGTAGCGGAAAATTCCATGTGTCCACTAACAACTTGGAGCAAAAAGTAAAGTTTCCTGATTTTTACCCTTGTTATTCCATTGACACTAAGCTTGTCTATGACATCACGTCGCACTAAGTTACCATTGCAGTTAGGATTCGAACGATTTCAGCATAAGACCTTAAATTAAATTTTAGTTTGTTAAGATCAAAATGATTCAATATGCAGCCCCCATTAAGATGGCGGCATCTGTGTTAGGATTCAGAAACGAATTTCGATTAAACATTGCCGTCTCCTGGACATGCATCTCTCGATGTGAGTAACATTTCAAAATCTTTCTAACCAATTGATCATGCCTGTATCTATCTGAGTGATTTTTTCCCTTTGATTGTTGCTGGGCTTAGCGATACGAACGTAAAACATTAATATCTGTTAACTTTCCTATGTGGTGAAACCGAATGCGATCACACTGACTTGTCTTTTTGCACCCCTTGCTGATGTAATGCGAACGATGTTTTATCAGTTATTCGATTTTGTTTTACGAAATTGATATTTTCTACCTGTAAGCAAAACTTATGGTGGGTGAATTAGTGAACAGTGAAGTTACTCTATCCGGGTTGTGGCATTAACGGGAGCAAAGCAATTTTTGGTGTCAGTATCGGCATAAGATCGCGGGCGTGGCGAGGCAAACTGCAGACGTTTGACTATTACGTAACTCTGCAGCGCTTACTGTCTGGCAAGCAGGAAACCATGATGGTTGATATGAAAACAAAGAGCAAGGAAGAAGGAAGTTGGGCGCTGCCGAACAGATTCAGTGAAACCGCTTTTATGTTCATGCCACAGGCACAGCTTACGGCCAAATGAGTTTATTCCGGAAAACGTCTAATTATTTAACCGGAATATTAAACCTTCAGCAGCTTTCACCAGTTTTGCGTGGTTCCATTAAATAGCAGGTCCGAATCTAAAGCCGCTGGACAAGTGCGAGCTCAATTGAACACGGTGACACGAGTAAATGTCTGATTACAGTAATGACCTATAGAACACAAAGAACGAGTCCACAATTTCAAGATTCGGGAACATGTCGGAAACCAAGTACAGGGAAATTTGCTGCAATTTTTTTGTGCTACAGTTGGTTGAAACTCAACGTAATAGATATGCCGAATAAAATTTATTTGTGCGAATGCGATTGCAAGTAACCACCTGCTGTGAATTTTAATTCTAGATCAACCTGCGAGACGCAGTGAATGCAAAGTGCTTAACTATCGCAACAACTATTCGGCAATACCCATTCTCGAAATTGAAAGTTCTGCATCATATTTATTCCAAAAAAACGTTTGAAATGCTGCTTCAAACAGCTGGCATCAATAAAATGTCACGGAAGCGTGGCAAACCGTGGAGAGACGGTGGTAAATTAAGTCAGACCGTACGTATTGTCAAGGAAAGCAAGGCATGTTAAGGACATAAGAAACAAGAAACATTTTCGACGGCGAATTCAAGAAACGTGAAAACGTCCTCCATCGCTGGTACAAGATTTTTTGTTGGTTTTTAGGAAATGCTCTTGGTTGATAAATGTTAATACACTTTTGCAGTGTGGTTAAGCCCCAATTTCACATTTAACACTTTAGGGGCCGCAGCAGCTAATATATTGACTTTGCTCGGCGATATAACTCGAGAACCGCTGACGTTACGTCCACCTGCAAGGTATTGAAAGAAAGGTATCTTCACTGCGCATCTTTTAAGGTATGGCGATGAATTTGTAACATCATTTAGGACCTCAAATCAGGGAAAAGCCTAAAAAGCGGCGTAGCCAAAAAGCAGTGGGTATGTTCAGAAACGTGTAGAAAAATTAATTCTACATGAAAAATATCGGTCACAACCCAAAGATTGTACAAGAAATTACAAAACAATTGCGCAAATTTTTAGGGGGATACAGAGAGGAATTTGTTGATTTTTTAGGGATGTTTTTGTCATTTTTCGCAAATATAAATTTATATCCTCGGTTCCGATCTTGCTTGTGCATATAAGCAAATAAAATAATTGACATGCAGAAAAGTCGGAAATGAAAATTCTTTATATAATTCATTTACAACTTATTGCTTTTTAAAAAGCCAACCAAATTATAAAATAAATGTTTGCAAAAACGTGCCGTTTGCAACGTGATTGCAGGGGGCTATGTTTTTCTAATGCATTGAAAAATTCGCTTTTCGAGTTCAAAACATAAACATTGCTTTTTGAGTTTTTTTCTGCACCACGGTGTATCGGGGGTTCAAAACATGAGAGAAGCTTTCAGTGTCAACTATACTTCACAATTTGGTTTGATCACATTTGTTAATGAAGATCGCAATTTAAAAAAAGTGCTGAACCTGAACCACTTCAGATTAATGAAAGCATTCTTTCGAAGAACGTTTGAACATCTGCAGGTAAGAATCTTGAAAAAGCTATCAGAAAAGGTTTAAAATGCCGTCTTGCTCTTGACACTCACTTACATTGGATTGATTTCGAATAGTTTCGTTGAAGCCAGGCAAAGCGGTGTAAGTAAGATTGCAAAACCACAACCTGCTTAGCAAATCGCTTCTCCAGAAGGCAAAAAACTTGAAAAATAGTTCGGTAATTTGAAATATTGTAAAGAAAACATTTACACTTTGTAACTTGCTCTGGACTGCAAATTACCCTCATATGGCACTGGAGAAGCAATGTTGAGTATTATGCTAATGGAATTAGTTAAGGTTCAAGCCCAGGGTCGGATTTTAACTGATGCGAGGTCTTAGGCTTATCCACTTGTGAGACCTTCTCTCCCATTTTTGCGAGGAAAAAAGGAAAGCGTTAATCAATTTGCGAAAATCCGAAAATGACGCTCTGAAAGTACGGTTAGTAACAAATTATAAATCATTACTGGAATGCCCACGATCACTGCGTTGTTGCTGCCTTTGACGCAAAAGCGTTAATTTGCACGGAATTGTTGAAATCGTACTTGACTGGCGGGAACAGGATTATTAACTGCCACAGCCAAACCAACCGAACACGCCACAATGGAAATATTTGACAAAACACATGGTCTACGTTTTTTTTATAAGAATCACACTTGTTTTTTCTTATCTGTGTCAAAAAAGAAACAAACACACTGCACCTATATAGTACGTGTGGCGGCATAAACACTTTAAATCACAACGGGAGGCCCACGTTGCAACTTGCTTACAACCTCTGTAAAAATCACACACACACGAGCAAAACACGTCAGGTAAAAAGCACCCAAATGGTTGTAACTGTTAGGTTCACGATTCGCGTGTTTCTTACTTTTCAGACTGGTAAGAATCGAACGCAACTAAACTGTTGCGTGAAAAGATGTGAAGTTTGAAAACCAGAACCGTCGCCAGAAAGTCTTGCATAGGGGTCTAAATTTGCGCAAGGGAGCTTGAATTCTGAAAATTTGATAAAATCTTTACTGATTCAAAGTGTTTCATACTTAAAATTGGAAGGGCTGAGCTCACCAATGCCCACCGTGGCGACTGGACTGATCTAAATTTCGCTTATGCATTATTGAAATACGTACGAGGAAGTAAAAAGCTACAATCATCGAATCAAGTCAGGCTGAACATAACACAATAAGCAGTTAAAAAGATTTTGTCCTGCCTGCTTCACAACAAAATTATCTAAGAATTCATTACAATTTGTTTGCCTAAGTTTGCCACTTTTAATGTACCGAATGCTTAGTGTGGACACTGGACAACTTCTCCTGGAACATTGCGACGCTTTAATTCAGTTTTAATTCATTTGAATCTTGAAAAGGACCTTTCGCCTGAGCAGTTAGTGGCCATCAAGCTAAGAAATAAGGCTTCGAGTGCTGGCACGAACTGGAAACCACTAACCACAGGCATGAGACCCAAACGCGCTTTTGTCATTTTTTCCTGTGTCCCTGTCTCGTTGGGGAAGAGTTCTGTGGTTGCTAGTTGGCAAAGCGGCTTTTGCTTGCTATTCAAGCTCATCAAGATCTTCTCTGATTTTCTTAGCATAGGAGCAGTAAGAACTTGCGCATGTACTCAATAGCAATGTGATTTCTGAAACACTTTACTGAAGAATATTCAAATGGAAAAACATCACATTTAAAAATACCAATCGAGCTTTAACCGATAAAACGCTGACAAAACTGCTGTATTGCTCAGTCACCTAAGAAACAACTATGCTTTTATTGTGGGATACTGCTACTAGCCTTACACATAGCTCTTATCTGCAGTACAACCTTGCTTTGATCAGGTGCAATGACGTAACTAGAGGTTTGAGCCAGGGGAACTTAGCTGAAAGGAGCCCACTGGCTAATACTCAGAAAATAGTTGAGAAACAATAGCAAATCCGGTATTGAACGGCTATAGACAAACCCGAAATCACGGGAAAACACTCCGAAAAACGCAAAAAAGCAACAATCTACTGAAACCAAAAGAATGGTAAATACCAAAATACAAGCTAGGATTGGCAGGGGGGCGGTGGTTTGCACCCCTGCCACCCGTCAGTTATGCCACTGATCAGGTGCATTTCAAACATGAACAGCCACAAGTTCTTTTGATAGAGTCATACGTAACAATCGGTACGATTCAGCATGCGCAGGACAAAACCAGCGTGCTTTGAGTATATCGACACAATAGTTGGCATGCGGCTTGACCAACCGTCGTATTGAAATTCATGGAAACTCGTTGGAAGACTCTGGCGTTATCACCACGAATGTTAAATGAAACTGAATTTCGTGAATAATAATTAAAACATAAATTTTTGACGAAGTCTAATATAAATGATCATATATCGGCCATTGACTCTATGCGTACCACAGTTTGCTGAAGGCCCCCTTGGATCTTGAGGCCCTAGGCTTAAGCCTATGTCGCGTATAAGTAAATCCGGCCCTGCTCAAGCCGTTTCGCTATGGAGTGGTCCAACACTCACCAGGTGTTCAACGCGCACTGGGCATCTTTTGCTTGTTATACTCAGGGTTTTCGTTCAGCTACAATTGTGCAGCCTCGCATTTTCAGAAATTGCCTCCGTGCACAAGAAGGAAAGTGTTCTCAAAACCACATACGCTTCAACTAAATAGCGATTTTTCAAGTCCAAGTCCATAGCAGTGCGACTCGAGTTCAAGTTCGAGTCTTGTTCCTTGGAAAGGTCTTGAGTCCGAGTTCAATCAAAAAAACTAAAGTCGAAGTCCATGCAAACTTGACTCGACAGGGTTAGTTGGACTCGAAACTAACCAGCTCTGATTTTGGCGTTATAGTTGCAATGGAAATTAAGTTGATGTGACATTTGTAGATTCAATTTGTGGTTTTTCAGAAAAATACATTGACCAATAACACTTTTCCCAATTGGTACGATGAGATTCTCCACAACAAGTACCATTTTCCAAACACAACAAACATGCATACTCACGGTTTGCACGTGAGCAGCTTGGTAAGTAAAGACTTTTAAATTGATTTGCGAACGTATCTTTTGTGGCAAAAAATTGTATTTTTGGCAGCTACTAACGTGATTTTTCCAATTTTTCACATATGTCCAGTTGACTTGTGATTTTTTAATCTGTCGACAAACCATTTGACAACGTGATGAATCAACAATGGTAATTGGTTCGGCTACCCGGGCATTTTCTACGTTCATGTAGCACGTGAAAACATCCGTCATCAATATATTCAAAAAGCTCGTTTGTTGAAAGCACTGCCGTGTGATGATCGTGAAAGTGATTGTTTTGGAACAGTTGGTTTTACCACTACTTTACCTTAAGAAAGGTCTGGTTCAATGAAAGTGATCCTGGTTGAACAAAAGACAAAGGTCCAAACTTTGAAACATTCTGTAGCAAGATGGTGGCAACTCAAGTGTACTTGGGTATTTCTGTACCATTCACAATTATGCTGTGGATCGGATATAAGGAATTCATATCCTCAGTGGCAAATATTTGCGCTCCTAGTAATTTATAAATTTATCACTGTTGGATAAAAATTACTAGAAAAGTGGCACTTCAAGTATATCAGAAGAAAATTACATCAGATTTCCAGCAATACAATTTATCGAATAATAGATATTTCCGGTCTTCTTTTATAGAAGCCACACGATAATGTGTTTGTGCAAATTGATCCATTGACGCATTACGATTACAACTACCCGATAACCGAGTCTCATCCATCAGGCAGCTACTGGTACCACGCACATTGGCACGGCTCAGTCAAGTTTCAGGTAAGATACATTTGAATTGATGCAATATCAGCGTTTTCATTCATTGTGTTGCTACCGACTTTCTTGCGTGTTGACAATGCCCATGAAAAACGTACAGGGTCAAAAGGTGTTAACTAAGATACATGGGTCGGAAAAGCGTTTTTTTTCACGGCGCGAACGCTCATTCGTGCACTCAACTTAGACAGAAATCATCTCGAGAACAGATATGCCCGACTTTCAGACACTGAGCTGCCAATACGTAGCAAGGTAAAAACGTCCATGACAGGCCTATTTCCAAGAATGTCTCAAAACGGCCGACAGACTAACACAATTGCCAAGACACCACAACACCACATAGCATGGTAGTAGCGAAGTCAACCCAAAAATTCAGGATGGCAAATCGTTTGACTTTAAGCGAGAAACAGCATTTTGTTTGGGACACCGGCTCTCAAGGCATAAATGACAAGATATGCTAAAAATTGTTTTGGGGGCATGGCTACTTTGGACCCCCTTGGCTACGTCTATGTAACACGTTATCCAAAACGACACACAAAATGCGGCGAAATGGGAACGTCGAGGCAAAACGTCGCAAATGTGAAACAATTACCAAAATTATGACCTATCGTACAAAACCAAGCGCAGCCACTTCAAAACAACTGCTAGACATTCATTTTTCCCAAAATTCAAATGCCGCACCTTTTCCTGCACTCGACATTCTCGGATGACTGTTGGCCACCAGTGGATCTGCGAGGGAATCTAGCTGCAGCTGCTCACGTCCAGAACGTAACTGTTCTTTTTCGGTGTGACAGCACTCTCCTGGAGTTGATGTAAAGTAAACTAGCAACACGCTGTACTTTCAAGGTGGTGAAATTATTTTTGCATCGATGTTTTTTTATGATATTTGCATGCAGAAAAATCAGTGGAGAAGTACTTGTTTGGGCACATCTATCATCACATTTTCGAAAAATAAATTCAAGCTAAAAATAGAACTAACCATGATAGTACCTTTTCCAAATCTATTTTTTAAATGGCGTTGGTGGGAGGTTAGCTTGTAAAGTAATAATGTGCAAGCTTTCACATTTTGCAGGTGGATGGTGGAATGGGAGGCATGATAATAATGGAAGATCCAACAAATTCCTCGGTTCCGCAACACATTCAAAAAGTTTCGTGTCCTTTACATTGCGAGAACGATATTCAGATGATTTTCCAACCAACTTTGCTTTATTCTGGTGGAGGATTCGCCAATTTGCAAAGACAAATTCACGATAATTTGTTCAGGTGATTACTGTGTTCACTTCATTTTTATTGCTCCTCTTGAAAAGCTTACAGGCACGTTTAGCAAAGCGTTTTACTGCTAGTACCAGCCCAGCTCACCTTGGAAAGTATTCAGTAAGTTGTTGTATCAACTTTTTCGATTTTGCACAGAAACAAGACAACCTTGCAACTTCTCTGATACCAGAGGTTTTCTTGGGAGTTTTCAAACTGTTTCCTGATCTAGGTTGAGATCACATTACCTTCAGTCAAACATCAGCCGGAGCAGCGACAAACTATTGGTTGTGACGTGCTCAAAGGATAGCTCGCTCGACTTTGAACAAATTTAAATATATGCTGCCTAACATTTTCAACAAGGGACTTGTCAGTAAAACGCCTTGAATGGTGTTATTTACAATTAATGTTTTTGTTTTGATGCTTTGCCTGCTGTTTAGAAGTTTGACAATACAACATAGTATTGGCTCAGTTTTGCTTCTAACTTTTTAACTGGGTGACTTCACCGATGCAGACTAAAATTGGATCTTTATTACGTAAGTACGTAATTGATTGATGTCTTTGAACGAGGGGTCTTCTACGCGGTGACGAATGACGACCACAGTGAATCTTACTAAGAGAAGGATTAAAGCTCTTCTTTACGTCTCCTTTCGACTTAAGCCAGTCCAAGGCATCTACCTTCGCGAAACATGTTTAGTGTAGAAGATAAAGCTTTCATAACTGCAGGCAAATCACGAATTTTTATTTTGTTTTTGGCAGGTTAAACGAGGCTTATATTTGCTTTTGACCGCAAATCGTCTCCAGTCTGACTAACGACATGTTTTAAATTAAAAATGATAAAGAAAAATGTAATGGTTGCTTCCCTTCCCAAACCCGGCAGGAAAATTCATGATACCTGGCTTTGACTGGTTTTATATTATCTCGTCTCGAGCTTTATTCGAGAACTAGTTTGTTTAGTGCTGAATATTAACCTTACATAACAAAATAACTTCACAAATTGTTATCTTGTTTCTGACAGGTTAAACCAGACTTATATTTTCAACTCAAGTCAAACTTTGTACGACTGGATGACGAATAAGTCGAACAATATAAATTATTTCACAACTAATGGTTTGTTGAATCCAGTGATGAACCTCACCACCGGTCAAACCAAGCGTTTCAGGTACGTATCTGCGTTTTATCTGATATGATATGTTGATAAGTGTCGCTCCTTCAACATATGTTGATGAGTGTCTCACCTTCAACGCGGTAAAAAACGTTCGCGGACAAAACGTCTGTACCGTGTGCAATGTATAGACTGNACAAGCAATCCAACAAATGGTTTCCTATGCGGAAAAATGTTGCCAAAAAAATCCAAAATTGGTAAACGTTCAGGCAAAATCTGGAAACATTTTGTGTTTGTCTCGTGTTTTGTGCTTCAGCCTCGTGGCATTAATCTTGTTTCCTTTTCTCTGACATCTGGAGTTAAAACAGAAAAAGATCGAATCGTCTTTCACATATGTTTTGAAACTCTATTCAAAAATGTCTCCGTATAATGCTTCCAAGGCAGGGCCTAGGAGAGGGGGGTACGAGAGGTACATTGTGTTGCGGCAGCTAGCCTTTTTATCGCGAGCCGTGGGGGAGCTAGTCCGCAGAAATTTGAGAAACGCGCCCTGACAACCTTTCGCCTAGAATC
>JGI24159J19872_10002097_pt1 | contig 23237 bp, 10 predicted proteins | sample Ectturendosymbi4_FD_19872 | JGI IMG/M metagenome (IMG submission 19872) | reverse complement strand
CGTAGAGGGTTTGAACAGCTCTCTAGCTCAATCGCCTGGCGAGTTATAGGATTGCAAAGTTCTACAAGAAAAGTGGCGCACGCGGGACTTAAAGGGTTAAGTATAGGAATCCAAAACAGCTACATACTCCAAGTAAAATATGAACCACATTTATCTTATAATGCCGGTTGTTTTGAAGCGTCCCGGTTTTTAATCACAAAAATATGGTATGCCTAGTTATTACAGGCAGCGTAGCTACTGAAAGCAGTAAAGAGTCTGCAAGAATATTTGATCTACCAATATATTCATTCTCAACTGCCACTTACCTTTAACGGTGTAGCTTAGTGTTCAGGTTCGTAGGCTAGTATTAACTATAATGGGAACAATGGCTTTATTGATGAAAAAAACGCATTAATAAAATGGGACGAAAACGGGACGAAAATTGTTGATGGGACGAAAATTGTTAAAATGGGACGAAAATTGTTGTTAAAATGGGACAATAAAATGGGACGAAAATTGTTGTCAAATAATAGCACTAAAGTTTCTCAACATATACGTGTGTGAGTCCACCAAAAATCTGACAAATATAAAGTGATACAACTAATTGAAAGAGCCAATGTCAATTAAAAAGTGCAACTTCAGTATAAAGTGGAAATTCCTCCCCTGAACTCATGAAAGTCCTCCCTAGGGAGGATTTCCTCCCCGGTTGGGAACCACTGGTATAGAACAGTTGAAATTATAAGATACTTATGAGGTCATATGTGTCAGGTGGACTGCTAAATTTGATGAGAAACAACAAATACAACGGGGTGCCACTGTCAGCACAAATTCAGAAAGTTCAGTTCGTTTCATTCAATGGAATGCGATTCAAAAACGGCGAGCCCTAATACCATTGGCTCCCTGTGGCCACCGCCCTGAAATGCTTTACTTTTTGGAAAGGGATAAAACTCGAGGGTACATGAGCTACTTTGGTAAAAAAAGACATCCTGATGGCTATTTAGTGATGGTAACAAACCATTTGTCATGAGACAAAGTTGGAACAATTAACTATTGCTGGAAAGAGATATTTATTGCAAGTAAAGCTTTGAGACAGTTGTCAAAAAATAAAGTATGTCTTGGTAAGGTCTGGTATTGCTGAAACACGTTATTGTGAAAGAATTTCTTCTAATGGACATATCTTGATAAAAAGTTTTCTAAATTGCGGCATGAACAATTGCCAGTAGAGATGTTTCTAAGAGTCGCGTTTTGTTGAAAATGTTGTCACTGAAGGTGTAGGGATGACGTTTTCGAGTTGTAGAAATCGCTGACCAAAGTGTTGCAACAATAGCTTATTCGTGGCCAGATGACGTAGTGACACCCCGATAGTTGTCCGGCTTTATCGCATGATGTAAAGCAGGTATGGAGAACCTATTTACTATCACAGGCCCGCACGACTTGTGGAATATCGCTGGCAGGTCGCAAAAATTAGTAATTTTTTCTCAAACTTCTACCTCCGTCATGCAAAGGAAAATAAGGAGAGAACACTAGGTCAGTGTCGTATCTATGTAAAGTGGAGCCCATGGCAAAATTTAAATGTGCGCCCTTTCTAATAAATTGAATATTAGATGTACGCACAATTTTTACAAAAGATAAAACATGAAGAAAATTTTTTTTTAACTTGAAATGTTTGCGTTTATTTTTGCTTTCAAGTTTTCAGCGAATACAATCGCAACTATCCATAACGACTACAACATGGCCCTGTACTCATTTATTTTTTATGATGAATATCAAAACATTCAAATAATAACGTTATCGTAATTTATAGGTCGAAATAGTGTTGCATGACAAAATTGTATATCTTTTTAAATTGTAATAAAATTTTGTCATCCAACACTATGCCGACCTATAAACTACGTATATCTTGTGCAGAGAGTGTGTGTTTGTACTATGGACTTCGTGTCTGGAGACAAATAAAATAACAAAATAATAATAAAAAGTAAACAACATACTGCAACTGCAAACGACAAGTCCTTTTAAAATTGAACACATTAAGTTTGAATTGCACAATAAATTATTTAATGCAAATCATGTATCACTTGTGTTCGAAAAAACAATTCCAACGAAACAAAAATATATCCAGCCTTTTCGGGTTAAATTACACAAAAATGCTAATATACAACAACACTTTCCGTGCCTTTATCGAAGCAAAGTCGTCTATGATTTTATCAAAGTAAGCTTTCGCTGTTCCGTCCCTTTCTATACTCATCAAATCTAGATCACACAATCTTCCCTGTCTTATTTCTATTCAATGAGGCCTGGAGGCATGAAAAGATCAGTTTCAGTTTACTGTAAAATTGTTCGCAACTTGCAATACATTTACCTACCATAGTCACCATTATTTGAAAAGCAACTCGGTGAATGTCAGTAGGTCTTCAGAACGCGATAATTTTAAGTTACACGACTTGAAACCAGCATTTGCAATCTAGAATCTTGCCGTATATAATTGCTTGCCATCTATATCTGAGCTGTACACAGCTCCTAAATTTTCACACATAGACTTTAGTTTTTCAGTCAGGACGTTTTCGCAAAGCCTTGGACATCGAACAGAAAGCCATATTTGGACAGAAAAAGCTATCCCTAAACAAGACTAACAAATCTTTCATGAGTTAACCTTTTTTGTTCAACCGGTACGGCAACGATACTAACTGCTAGTTTTTCGAGGACGAACTAATGTTCTCTACCTTAGTCTCTGGACTGGGGCATTGTATTCAGCCTATTTATCGGACCCGAGTGGCCATCAAAGAAATTTCGTAAAGTCGGAGTGGGCCGCAGCAGTTTTAAGTAATCTGTACGACCTCAACAGCAGTTATTTGCATACGAGTCAGATTCTCATAGCCACGGACATAAACTTGTCTCAGTCAGATTTCTGACTTCTTGTCTGAAATGCAACAGAACGGACTGACTTATCCTTTCTTATAGCGTGAGAAGGATGAGGTGTCGTAGATATGGCATGCCAGGGTCCTTGTTTTGTCACAATGTCTGAGCGTCGTGTTATGTCACATACCGCAGTTTTTTCATAATGCTTAGTGCTGCTGGCGTAACACACCCGACATAATGCTTTAGGTAAGGGCGCTATATGTTGATGCAGCTTTCCAGTTTGTGAATGTATGGGGCGCAAACTAAATGTTCAAGAAACTGTAAACAAAGGTTTTAATTTTTGCCTAGCAATTTTTTCGCCCCCCGTCAAAGTGGCGCCCATGGCACGTGCCATGCCTGCCATACCCTCGATATACCACTGCACTAGGTCAATGAATGTGAGAGACTTCTCTTGACTCACTACGTACATGTCTGTTTATCATGGAGTTTTGTTTTGACGTGATGTTGTGCTCTAAAACTTGGGGTAACGAAAATTCTGATGCGTGCCATAATAAATATTCGCGCGGGCCGCATTTAGCCTTCTGGCCACAGGTTCCTACCCCTGGTGTAAATTGATTACACCAAGCAACTGCTGGCCTAGGGGAAGGCGTTTGCTGAAGGATCAAACTGTTTTCATCATTCTCCCGATTTCTGCTCTAGGAAAGTGAACGCTCATCTAAAATTAGCTAAAAATTCCGTAATTTTTTCTAAATATGGCGTAAAGAGCTAACTAAAGAGTTATCATTTATTTTGCGATATGCAAAAGTTGAAAGTTATTACCTATCGCTTTTCACCTGCTGATCTTCCCTCTCTTCGCAAAATTTACATGTTTCATTCCGAAACAACGCCTGCATCAAATGCCCGGATTCTTTTATTTTTTACTCACGCAATTCTTTGCCCTGAAGATTAAATGTCGTTGTCCTGATTTTCCATATTTTGACGAATTTCACACCATTATGAAGACTGTCTTTCTCCCTAAAACTCAATCGCGTTTGTCTATGCGAGTAACCAGTAAATTAAAGTTCTTCGTGTGCCCCAGGTACGAAAAGTGCTGCGATGCGGCGTTCGTTACGACCTCGAAGACAACGAAAATAAGAAGCCTGCAGTCGCCTTTCAAGATTCCAATTCTGATAAAGAAATCAAAGTCAATCTCGCTGACCTCAGTCCGACAAGCACTGACGAAGATGATATGTCAGAAGAACGCTCCGAATTAGTGCAAAGTTCTAATATTTGAGCCACAACCGTGCATTCGACAACATCGTTGCATGCTGATATTACCAGCGGTCGTATCGACAGGTACCACCTGAAAACCAAGTACCTGAGCACTTGAAACGCTTTCTCTCAATTTATTTTGTTTTGCATTCTCGGTGAAAACCGACAAGGCAAACTACTGTATTTTCAAAGACCTTTTGAAATAGAAAAAATAAACAAATTAAGTGGTTGACAGTTTACAAACTTAGTATTAATAGGTGGCGCTCAAGAGTTGGAAAAGCTCTACAGGTGGAAATATGCCTGTACGCAAAATCCTAAATGCTCATTGTTTGCATTGCTTTGATTGCAGCCAGAAGTTTTTCTGCTAATGAATTGGTTGCACCACGCATATGTGGAAGGGATATGTTGATATACATTGCGTTTCTATCCCACCATTACTTCCGTGGGACAACATCGTCCTTGTTCTTCGAATTTACTGTCAATTGTTAAATCCCATAGCTCTGCAACTGTCTCAAGGAAGCACACTTTTGCATTGTCAAGCCTTTCGCTGTATCTAATATCGGACGTTTTGAGAAATATATTTGACGGCAAGAGAGCTCAGATTTTAGCTGGAAACATCCTTACACTAAATCTAGAGACACAAGTTTTTTGCTGCTTTTCACATTAGTGCAACGAATGCTGACTGATCACAGAGTCAGTTGTTTCAACTGTCCCTGATGATGTGTTTGTTGGTATTCATTTTGTTTTTCCAAGCCATGGTTGTGTAGAGTGGAGCTGAAAAAAAACTGAGGAAATTTGTACGAGTTGTTTGCAACTTTCGTGTACATAAGAGTTACAAATTGCAAGCAATTGCTTAAAAAATGTTTGAATTACTAAACAAATATCATATTTTGTTAGAATGTTTGCTTTATTTCAGCATAAAAAAAATAAAACTGCGTCAAGTTTATTAAAACCTTTGTGCTAATATTTTTAAGTCTTTGTGCTGATGTTTTTCACATAGTGTAATAGAATGGAATTCCACGAATTTTAGAATTCCTCTGGAGGATGCAATGAAAGTAAGATTTTTGTGCAACTGTTTGTTTAAAACAACGCCATCGTTTAAGTCGACCTGCTATCACATTTTCATCAGGGAAAATAACTTATGCAAGCGAAGTCTCCAAGAAATTTGTTGAACACTTCGCTCATTTTTTGCATTTGCTCTGATAAACGTCTCTGTCAAAACAACTGACTTGGATTCCGTGTTGGAACACCTCGGTTCATAAAAAAAATTGTTTTAAACTTTTATTTTTAATGTGTGCAGAAAATAATACTGTCGATGTCAAAGATGATAAACTTAGACTTTCAGCGTATTGCGGAGGGAACACTCACATTTAGCGTTCCCACAGATTCCGGCGTGTCACGTTTTGTTTGACTTTCTGCACAAGTGAATGCTGCCATGATTTTCACGTCATAGAGACGTTTGATTGGAACTTGCAATTGAAATATTAGAACTTGGAAGTTTTACCCTGGAGTGTTCCATATTTAAAGATATTGCAACATGCATATGCGTCAAACTGCTAGAAACAATGTGGTGTCATGCACAAAATTTTCATCGGCATGTGGATGGACGAAAGAAAAGTTTGTGGAGGGTGCATCTTGCCCTGGCGTCTTTTATGGCACTGGGATGCAAGAGCAAGTGGACCTTTCACATCACAACAAAACCTCACTCGTTGAGAATCCGCTTTCTGTGGCAACGCAATTTCTCAAATATATCAAAAAAACAAATAAGTAAAAAAATTAAAAACAACCGCTGAACAAATCTAGCTGACAAAACGGCAAGCGCTTATTGAAACGATCGGTCGAACTGCGTTTTCAAAGCCCGTTTGCTGTATTCTCTAATCGCAATATCGGAAGGTCAAACCACCACCAAACCAGTTTACGACCATTATGATCACTCCTGGATTATCAAGAACGAGTCGTTCGGTCCATCAGTTGATGCGTGACCGACGAAGAGTGATGCAATGGTGTGTTTGTAAAAGGTACAAATATAACTTTCATTATTAGAAATTTATTTTTTATCAACGGGTATCATGCGAATAACAGAAGTGCTGTTTATTCTTTAGTTGACGGACAATACGCATTAAAAAAACAATACAATACCTGCTGCTCTCTGAACGGAAACGTATTATGTTGAGTAAACCTCCCTGAGTAAAAAAAGAAGATCATGTGCTTAGAAGTATTTGGGCCTCTTGCATGCGTGCTCTTGTTTTTTTGGACCTAACTAGAAATTTTCCCACGTTTACACCACCAAGCTTCATATTTGTGGGTATTTACAGCAAAATGAGAACTGCAGCAGCCACAGCTGGGGTCTGAACAGTGACGCAGCCAGGGTTTTTGTTTGAGAGGAACCAAAAATTGGGGTCCTGCGGGACTTCCGAAAATATCACAAAAAAGAACTGAAAAGCAAAAGACGTTGTTAACTGTTTTATGAACCCCAAATTCAACAAAGTCTGCCTGTGTTTTCATAGCTGTGTGCCTTTGTGTCATGATAAAGGGGGGCATGGTTTTGGGGAGCCCGTGACTACACCTTGGTATTGGAAAATTGGATTTGCTTGTTTGTGGTGCGCGTCTTATCGGCTCTGAGCGGACGGTGCGACTGGGGAAAATTTGTGATAATTTTCTACCAATTTGGTTTCGATAGTACATTTAAACTATTTAAAAAGTACTATAATAAAAAGTAAAGCGTCCCACTTCAACTCACCCCTTGACTCATCGCTAGTGCCATTGACAGTTGACATACCATTTTTCCACTTGCAAAAGTACCCCAAATCTGGTGTCTTGGTTTTGCTCCGTCCAGTGGTGGACTTAGGATTGGGGGAGCGAGGCAAGGATGAAAATAGGTGTCCCATGATGACGTTATCATACTCAGTCAACCGTGGTAAGACCTTTTGATCAAGCCTAGGAAGAGGACATGCGAGTCACCCAAGAATACGTTCCTGAGTCTACAGCATAACTAACTTAACGAAAATGCACAAGTTTAACATTGAAAGTTGGGAGGACAAAGCTAACAGCACATAAAAGCTAAGTGATAGCAAGTTGTCATCGTCCCCCACTTCTTTCCCATTTCTCTGCATTCACCATCAATAACCTAGGAGGTTTATAACACACTATCCCCTGAAAATTGCTGCTTTCCAGAAGTTGTTCATAAAGCTGTGTCGATAAGCGACTCTATGAAACCACAGGCAACAAACAAGCAGATTCAATACATTAAATTTGTTTTAAATTTCATCCTTTTAGCTATATTCAAAAACATGGCATGCATACAAAAGCATCCAAACTAAGACTTTTTTTTTAATTTTAGGGCTGGATGATTCCAAGCTGCCCTTATCTTTCATGACACTTGTTTGAAAATGTGCAAAAGTAGCAAATAATTCATCATATATACCTTTTTGCAAACATTATTACACTATATGTAAAGCTTCATTCTCTGACAGTGAAAAAAACATGACTTGGTAGATATTTTTGCTTTCACTTGATAGGGTCTTTTCAGAACATTTTGGAGCAAATTTTAACACACGGTTTCTTTAAGGTATTGTAATTAGTTTGAAGCTTTTCCTATTTGCACATTGAAGATGTTGCTGTGGGCCCTTTGAAAGTGGAGTACTTACACATTACAGTTGCTGTTGTGGGCCCCTTTGAAAGCAGGGTACTTACACATTACAGGTGCTATCGGGGGCCTTTTTGAAAGCAGAGAAATCACATATTGCAGTGGCTGTTGACCCCTCTTATGAAAGTAGAGCATCTGCACATCACAAAGGCTGTTGGGGGTCCCTTTGAAAGCAGAGTACGAACTTATGATCAGCTTCAGAGTATATTATCTGGGTGGATAATATGTTTTTTACCAAAACTAAGGAAAATTTACACACACCTCGAGGGGGCTCCTGCAAAGGGGGACCCGAGGCAAGAGCCTCGCTCGCCTCCCCCGAAACACACTGGCTCCGTCTCTCACGCTGCAACGTCTTCGTCTTTAAGCAAATTCGGTGAGTGAATACTGTAAGATGGTGCACCCTGCTTCAACGCCATAGGTATACGACCTTACCGCGATAGAGGTGAAACATACACGTCGGCGAAGCAATGCCACCAAAGTCGGCACACCGTGCGGTGGCAAAAAGGCAACTGTCACGCGTTAGAGAAAAAGCATCCATGGCACAAGTTCCTTTACGTGAATTATTTTAGAGAAGTGCTTGTTCGGTTGAGGGACACTTGCCTGATGGCCGTTATTTGGTATCGCCGCTCGACAACATTAAAAATTATTATAAACGTCCAGTTAAGTATAGTGCAGATGAAGAAACAGACCGTATTGGTGCTATAACAATAAGTATATGATACATACAAACACAATTTAGTGAAAGCGTAGTGAAAAACATTCAAAAATACTCTGGTCTCAAATACAAGTACATTGAACATGAAGCGCTTAAATGCAAAAGTTGGCAAGTTTCAAAGCAAAAGCAAACGCCTTTTACAAAAATAAAAAACAACGATTTGCTCCAGCCGCGGAAATGATTTGGTGATTAACGATTAAACTGTCTGTGGTACCAGGTTTTTTTTTAAGGAAAATGTTAGGTACCCGGTATGGACCTGTAGGGACCCGATTTCTCTTATTCTAGGGACCCGATTTTCTCTGATTTTAAGGACCCGATGATGATTTTCTCTGATTCTAGGGACCCGATTTTCAATTCTAGGGACCCGAATCGGGTCCCTAAAATGTTTTAAAAAAAACCCTGGTGGTACAGAAGTTTAAAAAACGCTGAAATAAATTTTCTTCGAAAATCAGCTTGCGAACAAACGCTGTGAGAAACAAAAGACAAGCAACCTAGCGGTCGTTTTGGAAGGAAGTAAAGTCATATTAGTTGCAAATAACATCGTGTGCATTTTCGAGAAAGGGTTAAAACAGAAAAGTTTAACAGCAACCCTAAGTTTCAATTTCGTGCCGCGTATAGGAGCTTCACCAAAGCCAGTCTTTTTCAAACAGCAAGTTAAACCTTTTCTTTTTTTGCTGAAGTAAGGAACTGATCTGTGTCAAATGTAAAAACACGTATCGACTATTGTAAAACATTAAACTACGGTTTGAAATCGTTGCCAAGAGACGTAGCTCGCGTTTACTGAAAAAACAGGACCGCTGGAAAATCGCATACAATATAAGAATAGGAAACTGCAAGACACACAAAGAAGGTTTGAAACATTCCATAATAACTACGTTGGAAAACTAACTACTGAATTGATAAGTTTAAAAATGGTATTATGGCGAAAAATGTTTTGATGGCATGTTTTTTCGTCCCTTCAGGTGCGACGCATGATTTTGTGCAAATTCACAAACACACCGTAAACAACCCCGTGCATTTGTTCATTCTTCGCGTAATCATAAATTCGCGACCAAGAACAGGCGTGAAAAGAAAATTCCAGAGTATCCGAGGACGTGCGAGGAAGTGGGCTTCTCCGACGTTGGTAAGATGAACACTGCCTGCTCAGCAAGCAAAATAACTTAGAAAAAACACACAAAAAGTTACGAAAATGTGAAACTCAGTTTGCAAAAATCAAAACACTTTGGGGCATACAGTAGTCTAATCATCACCAATCATCACCTGAATTATGCTTTTGCGCAAAACCTGCCGGGACACCTGTTTGAATGCAACAGATAACGTTTAACTCATAGACTTGGTATCACTTGATAAAGCGGTTTCAACAACGCACATTTTTCATGAACACTGTCAGCTTCATAGGCGCTGTGCTTGTCAGCCAGTGCAACGCAATTGAGGCACTCCTTCAACCTTAAAAATAAGCAGTAGAAATAACATCGCTGGAAATAACAACCGCGCTTAGTCACATGACATTCAAGAATCACACGGCGTGAGAGGTCTTGCGCTCTGATGAGACGCTTGTGGACTGTGTCTGTTTTGCTGGCTTGTTGTTGGAACTCTCGCTGGGCTGGTAGCTCCTCCGCTTGAACCGACCCAGCAGCTTCATAACTGCCTCCCGCACTTGACTCCCGAAAACGCAATAAACGAGAAAAAGGAAAACACCTTGAAGACCGTTCAGAACGACATTGAGGTACATGAAAGTCACTTTGGCTTCGTAAGATGGCAAACCTGCAAATGGTTAAATCCTCAATATTTCATTGATTTTTGGACGCATAAATGAAACGTTAGTGACTTCCTGCAAATTATTATAGGAATGAGTAACTACGTTTTCTTATGTAATTGCTGGATGTATTTCTTTAAATACGTTTCGGTACATCTCACCAATATCAGACAGAAGTAGCTTGGTGACGGCTTTTGAAAGCCAATTGCTGTACATGTAACACGCTGGATTCTACTTCTAGGAAAGCGAATGCAGTGGCTGATAGAACAGCCAAGGCAAGCGGGTAACAAATGATATAGGGCAATAGATGCAATATTAGGATCTGAGGTCAAATAAAGTACGAATGTACTCGCAAAATAATGCAATGTTTCATTATGATGTATTCAAAAAGAGAATAAATAAAAACGTACAAACCTCACAAAAGTTAAGGGAAACTAGTGTACACAAGCAAAAAATTCCGAAGTACTCCATTAAGTATGCAATCATTCATACACTAACTCGTGTGTTCCTGACCATGTCCTCAATAGCTTCCTAAATTATCTCAACAAACATCTTCAGATTTTGATGAACGAAGCTTTTCGTCATCATGTTGATAACGGCAGGATGTAGAGCGTTGCCCACAAATCACGCTTCAACCTCTCAGTAAATACTGTTCAAGTAACTCACATAATTTGTTTGGACGTCATTTGACTTGCAAATGTTTTTTGATTAGTTTAAAAACTATACGATTAAAAAATCACGAGTCATTACGAAAGCACTCACTTGTCAGGAAGCCGAAAAGCAGAGGTATCCCCAAAACAGGGACAAGGAGAAGAAACGATTTCAGCGAAGACAGCAGCGCTTCCCGGGTCACGTCACCTCCGTTAACGTTCGCGCCGCTGTTAGCAGGTTGAAAGCTTCTTGCGTTTGAACCAAGTTGCTTCACAAAGTGCATAACCCGAATAATTATGACAAAGTTGATGATATAAATTACGATCATCGGTATGATAGCGGCTCCGAGCAACATCCCTTGTTCAACTCCAAGCCAGCATCTGCTCAAAATCAAGTAGTTTAAGTATTTGAAACGTTAAGACAACCATTTAAAGAGGAGAAATATTTTCAAATACAGTACTTTGAAATAATGCACGCCGTTTTCAAGCAAACAAAAATATGTATTCGACAACTGCATTTTGGTACCAGGATTCGAAAAATTCTGGTTTTGCTAGTAAAAGTAGCAAAAAGTAGTGCTCCTGTATTTTAATCTTTAAAGAATGCCAGTGAGTTTTTCCGAGCTTTTTACCGCCTCTTTTGACAAAACCAGACTTTCATGTTCGGTTGATATCACCTACATCTTCATATTTGCAGGTTAAAATATTTCTACAAACTTTGTCTCAAGCAACATTTTTTCATGCACATGGCAACTTAATTATACAAAGCTAAGCGCCATGTTTTCGAAGCAGTGGTCTTTTCAAGTCCTTGAACACATTGCTAAAAGCGTTTGTTATTCTCGTGCACTTGACGCAACATTTTCGGTCTTGCGGATAATTACTGCCAATTTCATGCGAATGGTTTCACGCCAGAAACGTAGACGAACCGTGTCGTGAGGTCAGAGTTGCTTGTGCGGTGTCGCTGGCGGAAAACTCAAGCTTTTGTTGGCTTGTCAACAAGAATGCCTGAAAAAACCTTTGTGGGTATTTTCTGCTACAAGCTCGTCAAGCGTGGCTGGACGAGAATGCTTTTGTTATATGCCTTTTTCCTCATCGTTTCATCGCAAGCAAGGTACTTTGCTTGTAAGCTGCATATTTCTAGAATGGTAAACTCATGTAGTCGATGCAGAACCGATCAGAACTGCAAAAGCAAGTTTCTCAAGTTTTATAGATTTTTTTAACATGATTTTTTGTTCTTGCAAAATTCATGTAAACCGCTCTTTAGCCGGGTTGAAATCTGACCAACTCGGGCCGACCGCGTCCCACAATTTTTGTCAATTTTCTAGTTATGACGCAATTCCCGGCCAGCGTCGGTCGGCAGTTGCCTCATAATAGGAAATTGAAGAACTGTCTGTTGCTGTCACTCAAATGTAAACCCGCCTCAATGCGTGTAAGGACGCCATTGAAATTCCGTTTGCACTGCGGTATAATCTCGTTGATAACATTTAGCCCACAAAATGTTTAGTTGCAAGCGTTGCTATACCTGTAATATCCGGGAGCGGCGTCTTCGTCAGTTGCAAGGGGAGAAACGTCCATGTAACGTTTGGTAGGAAAACCGATGGCCGCAGCAAGTGCGACAGTCGCAAAAGGAATGCCCCATCCGCAAAGCAGTTTCAATCGAGCGACTTTTCCCTGGTTTTTGCTGAGGTTGAAAACTTTACTTGTTGTCTTTATAACTAAGGTAAATCCTTCCAATAGCATCCAAACGCCTGTGAGCAAAAGGAGTCAGTCAAAACTCGACAAACTTCAACTAGTCTTCGGAACCCTTTGTACTGCCTGGGAAGTCAGCATCAGCAGGCTGGGAAACAAAAGTCTTTTTTCGTTGCGTCAATCCAAAAGATAAACAGTTATCTTGGGAATTTCGAGCAGTTGTTTTGATCTGTCCTGAGGTTTTTCTTTTATTAAAATTTATCACGCTCACTGCTGGCCGACATTTTTTCTCCCAAGCATCTTCAAGGTTTAACGATTCAAACTCAGATATCATGGAATTTACACAATTAATTTTTGAAGTAATCATGTGATATCATTTGAATGGATCCTCAACTTTCAACTATCTACAAACCAAAAGTTTACTTCCAGTTTTACTGTATTCTGTGCAACTACACTCACTTCAAAAGTTTGCTAACACACTGAGGATTTACTGAGAAAAGCATGTTTGCATCCATTGATTGCACAAGTATTTATTTAATATGGGACAAAACATGAAGATTTCCTTCCTGATTTAAGTCTTTATTTTATTCAACAGGTATGGCATGATGTGTTAAGTCATACGGTTCGGCCACCAGTGATTGGTTCAAAAACGACCACATATGTGCTCTTGCACAGGAACTTGTTGCACCACAGTCATTATTGCAGTTCATCTAAAATAGAACTGCATTGTGGTTTCTCGTTATCTGCACCCGGGTGAACCACGCCATTGACAGCTGCCTGACAAGCTGGGTTTCAGTTACACCCAGCAATCTTTCATCCACAGCAAGTAGCTTTAGGCATGGACTAAAAAAACTAGTATGCCTTACCTGAGGCCAACAGGAAGAAATGCAACATGACGGCCACAAATTCACACGCTCGCCAGTTCGCTACAGCGAGATCGTGCACGACGTTGAAGAGGTGAAAAAACAGCAGTGCAATCGAAAGGTTGATTTGGACGATGGTCCGATCGTTCCTGACTTTTTTGCGAACTACAAACAGTATTGCCACGACCACCGAAAGGCAGAGGATCGTAAGACTCTCCGTAATGTAGGACAAGATCTGCAGGAAACATCTGACGTTACAATCCACCGCAAACCTCGATGTGACCTTCGTAACAGGTTAAAGCTAAAAGCAAACAACGACGGCTTGTACAGTCTATAAGTTAGAAAATGTCGTATTTTTAGAAAATTAAAAATAATCCCGACTTGGTAACATTCTTCTTTTTCTTAATCTCCTTTGGAAGAGGGTGTAGTAACAAGGAGGATATTCTTAAAGTTTGCAAAGAAGCAATGAAAACATGAAAACTTTTGCTACATTAGCTGCAAGGGTAAGAATGAGGTGATGCATCTGATTTTAGGTCACGGCGTGATGAGCATCACTTTCTGCTCTGACGTTTGCAATTGGCAAGCACGTTCAGGCGACTGCACGCACGCAAACCTTCAGCTCTGTAAACCAGAACCGCTTGGCTGTGACAGAAAAGTACGCAATATTCGTAGGATGAGCCTTAACTGTTTGGCCGGAAAAAAGAAGTTTCTCGGAATGCCAGCAATTTGAACAACACCGGGCGAAGGGTGTCCGTGTCGCAAATTTCTGCAGACCTCATTCGCAAGGGGTGAGTGGCACGTCCGTTTGAAGCCTACTGTGCTGCACTGGGAAAAACACATATCCAACCTTTGGAAGTTCCCTAAACTTATTTCGCGGCTTTTGACTTAGATTGGCAACGGCTTGCCAGCTGTAGCAAGTTTTGATTGTTCGGAAATGTATGTAGCTTAACAAAACAACGAGTAAATAAATAGATTTTGGTGCTGATGGTTGATCATCAAAGCAATCAATCATGATTGGCAGAAGTGTTACGCCTTCTTAAACTCTGAAACGATGTCAGGATATTGTTCAACATTATTTCTACTAGCAATGCTAGAGAAATAGGAAATTACAGTGCATGATGGTGTAATACAGTGCAGGGAATTACAGTGCATGATGGTGTAATACAGTGCAGGAAATTACAATGCATGATGGTGCAATACATTGCATGATGACAAAGCCTAAAGCTTCGTCTGCAGAGAACTCACAAACCTAGCATCAGAAAGGCACCAAAAATTTATCCAATGAATATACTTAAAATGAAAAATCTGAGTGTTGTCTGAAATGTTTGTGGTTAAGATTTACTGGCATCTTCTGTTTCACATACACTTGCGCAGCCGTGGAAATAACTGATGATACTCGCTGGTTTCACTTTTTCAGCAGCTTAAAAACATGTTTTTCGAAAACAATTCATCCGAATGTCCGATAATCACATGCGACCAGGGATTCTCAACCTTTCAAGCATGTGGCCTGAGCAAACAGAAGGTTCGCGGCACACCGACTGCATAGCTTCTCCATTGTGATAACTGTTGCACATGCATAGAGCAGAAATGAAAACAACTTTTAATAACACAACGTGCACTATAATCAAGACGACGGCAGAGCCTGTTTGCTGTTAGAAAGCATATTCGAGACTCAACACATGATGATGCACAGATCAAGTCATCCTGCTTCTAGGTTTCGTTTTCATGGCAAAAACAACCGCCTGTCTGCTTCAAAACGCCTTGTTTTTAAGGCGTTTTGAGGGACAGAAACGGTCTCTCAAAAATTTCCGACGGTCTCTCAAAATGCCGTAGAACCTCGCCTTGTGACCAACACCAAAATACCTAAAACCTCGTTTTATGACCATCTCGGTCTTCAGATGAAATAGTTGCGGTCTCTCAAAATGTCTTAGCGATCACCAAGGTCAACCATTGTGCACAATGTGGCTGGCTACGTGGAAATTTTCATGTCGCAATAATTTCTAACACATATCAACGAAAGAGAGCGTATTATGACGTTCGTAGCTCAAAGGATGCCTCCGTTTGCGATTGTAGGATCGTCTTGCAAAATATACTCAATTTCAATAATACCAGGCCGTGACCCGCCAAAAATTCTTCCCTGGTCCACAGTTTGAGAAACCCTGCATAAGGCGCTTGTGTCTAACACTGCATTTAACACTCTTATGTGGTAATGTATGTAAATGCGAAAGTTTACAAAAGGCTCAAAGGGGTTGGTGTTCGAGCTGGCTATTTAGTTTCTTGCTCCAGCGGTTCCTCCAGCAGGTTATATTCGAATGATAAGCTTGCAGGGCTCGGCGTTTTTAAAAACAAAACCCCTTTAAATACACAGTATGAAAGCAACCAGCAGGATTGTGTGGTCCAACTCTGCGGCCCCCAGCTTGCATGAATTCCTCAGGCATTAATCCCATGCATAAAATCAAACGACGCACTGCACAAAAAATTATTCACGGGTTGTGATTTAATGCGATTGATTATAGCCGCTCCTTGTGACACAAAATACTGTGTTGTGTTTGAAACCACTAGCTCATTTCTCTTTCGACGCTTATCTTCGAGCGATTTTTTGTTTTATTACAGCAACAGCGGAAAAGCCAGCTTTGGACCAGTAGGCTACGAAGTTGCAAATGGAATTAAAATCCGGAGAGTTTTTTTCCATGCAAAATGGATTAAGCTAGATATAAGCTTGCGACGCCCATACAATGTAAAGAAACGACGCACCAGGGCGACGCCGACGCCGCAATTGGGAACCCCTGGTCTAACGATAGCAAGACTGTTAAGTGCAGAGCGTCTACTACAGCCGAAGCGAAACCCTGCATAAAAGAATGTTTTAATCGCAATGAAATTTTGTCACGGCTAACTCCCATTGGCTGATCTTGCGCGGTCCGCGCTTGCCGCGGCGACAAGCGATTTTTCAGAAATTCGAACAGTGCACAAAAATAGGAGTTTCCTGGGAAACAAAATGTGTCGCCAGGCGGAAATTCCATCCGAAACCTGTGTTGTTGACGAAACTGAGGAACCGCGTCGCCCAGGCAAAAGCTATTTTCCTTCAGTGGGGTTACCTAACCTAGAATTTCCCATTTCAACGAAACTGACCAGCACCTTCGCTAACAGTCGTTCATAGCAACCTGTTTTTAGATTGGAAATCTATCTCCAAGCATACTGCCTTCAAGTGTAGTATGTATGGTTCATTGTTAAATCATAAACAGCCGCTTGAAAAACAACGCATTCTGCATTGTGTTTATCTCCTGGTATTTGACATACGCATGGTTTTAAGAAAAAAGGAGCCTCAACAAATGTGCCACATTTTGGTAAGAAAGATCTTGAAGACTTAATTATCGACTGGTTTCGTGTTAGTTACGCATGGAAGGCTAGCAAAGAGGTAATTAAACTTATACCAAACCCTTTGCTGATTATGTCTTTGTACGTTAGGACTGCCTTCGAAACATGCCCTTTATTTTTTTCATACAAACTGCGTAAACAGCATAACGTTAATAGTACACGTCAAATTGTGCAGCTGATGATTATTATCAAAATGGCTAAACGGCAAACAAAGTAAACGGCTTCACCGTGCTTTACAAAGGTGAAGTTGACACTGCAAATGAAACAACAGTTGAATATCTGCGAAACTGGTTAGTTTCCCGCTTGCTTCTCTGAAGACAAGATATTTCGGGTTACGTTGCAAATGGGCATCACTCGAGCCATTCCCTAAACGTTGTTCGAAGCTTTGTTGAATGCAAGCCTCTTTCAAATCAATTTATGCACTTTTACGGTGACCCAGTGCCACTGCTTGCGCGCTTGCCTTCAGGATATGAATGTGGCTTTCAGGAGTATTTGTGGTGATATTTGTGTACGGCAGCTTTGGTGCTGCCGTACGAGACGTGCGCATACCGCAATCAACAGGAATTGGTGGATATGTTTCTATCGCAACCAGACGTTGAATGATTATGTATATGAGTGGTGGTTGGGATATAGCTTACTGCCGACGTGGAAGATGCATCTCTAGGTTGACAGATTATTACTCACTCGGCGCAAGAATCGTTGTTGTTAGGCGTGTAGCGCCGCTAAGAAAGGTTCCTGGCTCAAGGGTCCTAACCATTTACCGCATGCTCGTCAGCGTATTCATGGCACTAGATCACGCTGCAGCAGGGGCGCAACAGGGAAAGCGTGCCCAACTCAACGTGGCACGCCGTAGGTTTGTAAATGGCACGCGAGCGATCAGGTATAGGTAAGTGGTGATTTTTCTATTTGTCCCAAATCAAATCATGATATTTCGTGTGTATGTTGTAGTAATTCAAGTCAGTATTCAAATCAGTTTATTCACACTCGGTTAAACGTTGTCGGAAACTAGCAGTAAAATTACTTAAATAGCTTGCTACAATGTTATTGTCTGATTTGATGAGGTTTTTTGGCGACAAGAAGTTTTACAATGCAGCAACTATTTGACCACTACATGCGCGGAACTAAATTATATCAAAAACTTTGGTACAACGGATCCCTATTCGAGTTGAACATCCCTGCGCTACTAGATACTAATTGATTTGCAAAAGGCGTGGTCCATATTGCGTCAGTTAGAAGAGCACAAGGGTAAAGAAATGCTTACACACAACGGTTTACACCGTATGAGTCAGTTGGTACACTTAAGCTGGGTTTACACTAGGGCAGGAGTTCCCAACCTTTTTCTTGCCATGTATCCCTTCACCTTTCCGACAGATGAGCATGTACCCCTTCAATATTTCGACAGATGAACATGTACCCTAAAATGTCTTGATTTTGTCATGATTATTCACAGATATCAACTTTGGTACACGAAAAGCGGAAGTGCTGAATAGCCTTATAATGAATATCACGGCCAAAGCAAATGATACAAATGACATATTGCAAACGTTTCGATAACTCCTGTTATCATCATCAGGGCATAGCACTGACAGATATATTTAACGATAAGCATAGAATGATTTTTAAAAAATAATATTCACTGATATATGTGGATATTTGGAAATAAATAATATGTACATATTTTTTTTCTTCTACTGCTAACCTTAAATGTACCCCTTCGGATAGGCAAATGTACCCCTGGGGAACATGTATCCCTGGGGAACATGTATCCCAGGTTGGGAACCTCTGCTTTAGGCCTATAAGCCGCGGCTTACAATCGAACAAATACGGTAGCCTACTCAACTGCACATAAAGTTAGCTACGAGAAGACAGTTTATGACATAAACACTTCGAGGGAGTTTTCACGCGGAGAACCGCGCGGCAGTCTTGTTTATTTAACGTCGCCGTATGCTCTGCTGCGGTGCATTGCGAAGTCTTGCGAATCGAGGCGGGTCCGATCGCGCGAAGAGCGAAAATTACACCCGGAAATGAGCTGCCGGACGAAAGCTTCTAGTCTAGTGACTAGCCCCTTGCAAGTACCAGATATTTAGTGTGCTTTACTTCAAAATAATCCAGGACTATGTGTTTGTTCACTGAGGGTTTGGATTAATTTGGATCAGTATTTAAAACTTTTGGTGCATTATTGTTTAAAAAATCGGAACATTCGTTGTTTCACATGGGTATGGTTTGATATGATCAGTAGTGAAAGTTAGTTTCGTCACGAATGGTCACTCATGAGAAGTAACTATTTTATTAATTGAGGATGTTTCATGACTTAACTTCTCTTCATGCATATTATGTAATGGGTATCTGCAAATTATACCCAATCCTTACACATTTACTTCCACATACCACTTGCTTTGCCTCAAATCGAAGACACTAAATTTTAAAATGTAGCTACCCTAAAAATTCTTTCATTATGAAACTATCAGTAGCATTAAAAACTTATCATTACGAAATACGAAGCTAATCAGGGAATTAACCAAGTGAGCCTAGGGTGATTTAAACATTTAAATGTCGTTAAACCAACCAGCCTCCTAAACCAGTGGTTCCCTCATTGTGACCCGCATATCCAGGTTTGAAAGGTTGTCCTTCAAAAAACACATCACTAACTCTTCTGTAAGTGTAACAGCTTATTGAAATGGATTCTGGTGTAGGCCTATGCATCCATCCCGCATGTAAAGACTCGGTTGTTAGTAAATAGGCAAATAGCCCACTATTTACTTGTTAACCTGCAGCAAAACGTATGTAGTTTCAATGAAACACAACCTTTAAAATGTCGCTTGTCAAAGTCAGAAGCACTGCCCACAATGATTGCTATCTAGGTCGCCATGCTGAAAGCCTGCAACAGCTCAAGCGGTTGAACTCCCGCGGGATGACATTGCCCGGGCAACAACAATCGTCATTCATGAGCAACGCGCTTCGCTTGCGTGCAGTGTGAACGGGCAAACGGAGCAACTGCCGCAGCCGCTTCGTTTCTGCGCGTAACTAAATTCACGTGTGAACCCAGCTTTACAGTCAATACTCAAGAGGAACGTACACTGAAATACGCAGCAGCAACTTCTGCATTCAGTCATCGCCATACATAAGTGTTACACAATTGCAAAAAAACGGAGATTTGTAACGAGTAGCAGACAATTGATGTGACGAAATAGGTAATTTGATGTGGGTGAAACTTACATTCCTGATATATAATGCAAAATTCGATAGGCATTGTTATAGACAGCGCGTAAGCGTTTAATACTACACTGTGTGTATGTGCATCACAATTAGCAGGCGTACACTGACATACAATACACACGAAACAATGTTTTTAACTGCAGTAGAGCACCGCGAAACAGTGCTTCTGTGCTTTTTTGCTATGAACTAAAGTGATTTTACCTGTCCCATCTTTCAGTGAAGCATGGAGTAATATGTTGAGATATTTAAGTTGGTCGGAAAACTTAACACATACGCCAATCACGGAAACAACGGGTGGGCATGAAACTTTTTTGGGGAGAAAACTACACCGATTGTTTTGTTACAATTAAAAACAATTTCATGTTCAGCAGCATAAAAACATATGTTCAGAAGGCGTTGAAGACCACTGAGGCTGGGACCAAAAACTCATAAATCATCAGCAAGCAGTAAGTGATTCGCGACTATACTTTCGTCCACAGTGAATCCTACTGTGGCTGAGCACAACTTTACCGAAATCTTTACAAGGTAAGCAAAGTATAGACATGGACTCACAACCATATCATGCAATCACTCACCTTAACGCTGCCAGGAATGTCGTAGCTCTGGACCGAAAGAAGAACAGCAAAAATCGTGGTGTGATCGCATTCGCAGTAGACGATCGACGAGGACGAGTTGCTCAGCTTTCTGCATCCGCGTTTGTCGAACTCGGCCCTCGCCCTGTTTGGCACGGAGAAACCACACTCTCGGCCGACCGACTTTACTCTGGTAGCAGTTAGTGGTTGGATGGCCGGGCTAAGTGGGAGAAACCCATTTGATAGGTTCACCTCAAAACGCATTGCCACCGTTGCCGGTAGTATCTGTTTACTTATCGGGTCTACAGCGGTGATGTCGAGCAAGGAGCTGCCAGGGTGCAATAACTTCCTCACGGTATAACCACTGGGTTGAGTCTGTATTTGAACAAAAGAGTTTCCGGAGTCGTTTGTTTTAAATTCCGAAATTATCACAGCCACGGCTGATGAATTGACAAAATTCGTTGTTTTGACGTACACGTATCCGACTTCTGCTTGTTGTAATTTTGCTAGAGGCTCTTTGGGATATGCTGAAGGTGGTGTCGTGGTGATCTTTCGGCTTCTCACAATTTCAGACTTTACGGACACTAACTTCAGCATATCTTTTTCAATCGACAGTTGATTGCTCACGAGTCTTCGCACCTCTGTGTCGTTAGCCACTGCGTCAGAAGAACTCAGTACAGTTGACGGCTCAGTCAAACGCTTTGCACTCGTTTCAGTAGGTTTCGTGGTTACGTAAGACGACGCAATTCCACCCATGCTAACAGAAGTGTGCGGGCCAGCCAAGCTCGTGCTGTTCGGCGTTGCTGTTGTCATGCTGCCTGAAATCAAAACCGATCCATTTGTCGCCGGGTTCGTGCTTAGAGATAAATCCCGGCCAAACACTGTTGTTTCATGCAAATCAGGATAAACTGAAGTTTTCGTAACAAAAACATCGGAGAACAAACGAAAAAAAGTAGACGAAATTAAAGTAGACGCATGCAAATTGTTTTCAGTTGATGTGGAGCTGACACTTTCACTGTGTTTACCTGCATACGAAGAAAAAGTACTATGGTGCAAAGCAAACTTTGTCGTACTACCTTTGGACAAAGTTGATTGTGAAGTCGCTGGCTGTGAAACTTGTGTAGTTGTGTCTTGCGTTTTCGATGCGGTTGTCAGGCGTTTCGTGGATGTAAACACTGTAGAATGTGGACTAGTTGTACTGGATAAGCCTTGTGTCGACATAAAATTTGCGCTAACAGCGGTTGTGGTCTCAAGCGATGCGGTGCTACCCGCTGGAAACTCTTGCACTGTTGTGCTCATTTCAGTTGTTTGCGAAATAGCACCGTTTACAGTACGAAGAGTTTCTCCAGTCAACACAGTATTGGTGTTTGCTGGTTCAAGTGTTGCAGAGGACGAAGCTCCGTTCGTAATTTCAGGACTTGCATGTGAGTGTGACGTAATGCTAAACGATTCTTCTGAAGTATCAACGTCTGGCCGAACAGTAGTTGTAATTGGTTCAGTCGTAGTAGGAATGCGGTCAGCTGTTGTTGCAACATATGCAGCGTTAGTTTCATCCTCTGCAAAAAAAGTGGCAGTGTCAGCCGTAGAATAATCTGTTGCATGCAAATTACCCTCAATAATCAAGTTCTCTGAAGTACTTTCAAGAGACGCTGCATTTGTTGTTTCGTGAGATGCTGTCGTATGGGAAGAACTAAAGCTCGATGTTGTATCAAAAGCGTCACTGTCGCTAAAAGTCTCAGTAGCCGTAGCGATGACTGCAGTTGTAGCAAATTGGTCTATTTTCGCGTGTGCTTTAGTTTCTCCTGCATTAGTAGTGATGCGTTCCGTTGTGGCGGTGGCCCCAGGAGTAATAATGCGTTCAACAGTAGGCGGATTATCGTCAGCTGTTGTTGCAACAGTTGCAGTGCTTGTTTCACCTTCAACAAAAGCAAACTGCGCGTCTGTAGTATAATATGTTGTGTACAAATCAAATTCGGAAGTTGAACTCTTTGAGTCGACAGATGTTGTTGCTGGTTCGTAAGATGTTTTCGTATCAGTTGAAGCAAAACTCGATGCGGCAGTGAACGCGTCTGTGACGATAAGACTCTCAGACACAGTAGCAATGATCGGTGTTGATACAGCAAATCGATCCATGTATACAGTTTCTGTAGGTTCTTCTGCGGCAATGGTGTTTGCAGCATAAGCAAGATGTTCAGCTATAGTGGTAATGGGGTTAGCTGTTGTTGCAGCGTATGTAGCGCTAGCTGCATCCTCTGCAACAGTTCTGACAATCCCTGATAACGAAACAACTGCGGCAGAGTAGTCTGATGTATACAAATCAACCTCAGTAGTTAAGCTCGCTGATGCACTTTCAAGAGATGCTGCGTTTGTTGTTGGTTCATGGGATGCTGTCATATCAGTTGAAGCAAAGCTCGATGTTGCATCAAAAGCATCAGTGTTGCTAGCAGTCTCAGCAGCCGTAGCAATAACGGAAATTGTTGTGGCGATTTGGTCCATATTCGTATTTGCTGTTATTTCCCCTGCATTTGTGGTGGTGGTGCGTTCCGTCATGGTGGTGGCCCCAGCCGTAGCAATACGTCCAACGGTAGTAGGATTGGCGTGTGCTGTTGTTGCAACATTTGCAGTGCTTGTTCCATCCTCTGTGAAAAAAGACGACGCGTCATTGGCGTAGT
>JGI24159J19872_10002096_pt1 | contig 23239 bp, 20 predicted proteins | sample Ectturendosymbi4_FD_19872 | JGI IMG/M metagenome (IMG submission 19872) | reverse complement strand
TTTCGACTTTTTACACCAGGGACTTTCATCTGGTGCTGTCCCCTTGGACTTTGTCGATTTTCTATGTAGTGGCACGAATGTGACCACTACAAACTGTAGAATCAGTTGAGTTACAATGTTGTTACAACTCACCAACGCGAATTTCCTCAACGCTTTCAAAAGAAACCAACCGGCGATACCAGGCTTTCATTAGTGTCCCAGCACATCAGCAAAGAGAAATACTTCACGCCAAGAGAAAATTCAGTCCCCGGCCTAGAGTCCATCACCACCTGTAAGCTGCGATGGCGCGACAAAGTAGAATTCAATCCTACTCTGTCGGAAGCATCGCAAAACCAGGAAATTCAGTTGCGACGTTGCACGATCCCACGATCGCAAGAGTGTGCACTGGCCGTCGCATGAAACTGGTGCCGAAGGCACAAAAACGCCGCAATCGCGTATGTGTGCAGCAGCCTTACTGCAAGTGTCTATTTTGCCTCATGAGGCAAACACTGTGCTCGGGCTATTCTGCCTTTAGCAAAAAACAACTGATAGAATTTTGGATTTCAACAGGATTTGGATTTGAAATTGTCAGTTTATCAGATTTGGATTTTGAAATGAAATTAACGGATATGGATTTGAAAAAACTAAATTCGTTCCTCTCTGGTGTGCAGGAGCCGGAGTGTAGCAGTGGAGCCGGAGTTGATTTTTTCACGTAAAGCTGGTGTCAAGCGAAATGTCTGACTTCATGCCATGTGCACATGAACAAATCAATGTTCTACATATCAAATACGCTGAGAAATCTGATGATTAGAGTGTTGTGTAGGGTTACCACATCTTAAAGAGGCAAAGGTCTTGATTGAGTCAGTGGCTATTTTTTGCGACAACAAACAAGTGCTATATAACATTTTTCAGTAGGCTATGTTCTTACATTACAACTGGACCTACTCCTAAGTCCAATCCACCGCAAAACAGCATCAAAAAATTGACAACAGACAAGGGCAAAGTCTAATTCAAGCAATACTATTCTAGACCAGTGGTTCTCAACCTGGGGCTCACGGGAAGATTTCCAGGGGTACTTGGATGGCAGTTGAGTTATCCTATAGAGGAAAATGCGTGCCGATTGAAAACTCGGTATAGATTTTTTCTGATCTTGCGTTGTTGTGATGCAACAATGTGAAATCCACGGCTTTGCTAGCTCACCTGGGGGTTAGGGTTGATTGTTTTGTGACTCGGGGGTACAGTTAACAGGAAAAAGGTTGAGAACCCTTGTTTTAGACGCTGAAAGCAACCAAAGAAGCAAAAGTTGAAGTTATCATCTTCACAGAACATTGTTTCAAGCAACGTTCCCTCTAATTTTTTGTGGTCTATGTGCGCAGAAATTTTGGTGTGCGCGCACTTTTTTGATACATCATAATGTGTCTGTGTGCAGTAAACTTATGCGTTGATACATCGTAATGTGTCTGTGCGCAGTCTCTGAAAGCTGTGCGCGCGCGCACAGCTTGGAGGGAACACTGGTTTCAAGTTAAACATAATTTACTAAGTCAAGATTCCGGACAACTGAGCATTTTTTAAATTTATTTCCGGACACAGATTTTAACACCGAAATTCCGGACATGTCCGGGAAATTCCGTACGTATTGCAACCCTAAATTAAAGATTCTCCCATTTTATTAACTTCTTCCTGTGACAGCGACGGGTCTGTTTCAACTGTATGGGACACGTTAATCGATTGTTCGCGATGCCTTACGAACAGGGATTTAGTGGGAACGGCGTTCCCAAACCTTTTCGCACTAATAACGTTACTTGAAGATTCAGATTTTTCATTTCAGTTTCTACGTTTAGCGCCTGGAGCAGCATCAATGAATAGATGACAAGTTATCTTGTGTATAGCACCGTAGCACTAAAGTGAAACGAGAAGAACCAGTGTGGAAATTCTTGTAGGCGAATCAGTCTTCCGTCAGCCGTTCCCACACCTTTTTTAGCAATACACCCCAGGTAACGAATCACTGGACTGACAAATTTAGCACAAGCAATGTTGTTTGTAAACAAGCATTGGGTTAAAATCATAAAAATTGCTTGGCAATTCAGCAGCGAAGCGCTGCAGCGCTCCATCCAACTCCGGGTGGTAATTGAACAGGCCCATAACCAGTTTGGAACATCACGGGGAAACAGAGTTTTTTGAGGAACCCAAATTACAGGCCGGTAACCAGGGGACCCGCCCCCTGGTTACGGGCCTGTAACTGAACCTTCTGCGCCATCTGAAACGCGAACCAATGCATTTCAGGACCAGGAGACGCAGAGTTGAAAGGATCAATTTTTTGGCTATCCCAAGAAATACTTATTCTTTGCAAACATTTCATACTAACTGATTTCCCAACGATATAAAATAAAAATGTAATCAGGCAGGGCCGCAACCAACTGATATTTTCGTGCGGCAACATAATTATAACTTGTTGTACCGAACAACTATGAATATATTTGAAAAGTTCCGGGGGGTACAATTCCCGGTTGCCCCTTCTGGTTGCGGGCCTGTAAGCAAGTAACGGAGCATCAGAAGAAAACAACTCCACTTCTATCACTTTTAACGCCATTAGATTTGACTTGGATTGATGAATCAAAACAGGCACAGCCACATATCAATAGAGGACTTTTAGGGTGGTACGGCTTGCTCAAAACCAAGCGGTAGGATGCACTTGCAGCTTGGAAACAATTTAGGATCACCAGTAACAGACGTTGTTGTTGTGTAAATAATTCTTTTAATATGAACGGAAGAACACCTTTAAATTATTTTTCAAAATACAATGAACCGCAAGGAAATAGAGAGCTTATTGAATATGAAAACAGCAATGCAACGATACGACACAAGCACTCCCTGCAAAACTTCCAACCTTTCCTGATTCCATCAATCCTTGCACAACGCGAAATGAAAACAAACAACTTGATACGCACGAAGTTTCGAGAACCGAAACAAGGCAAGAAACAATACGATATGGCACAGAATTATTCATACCTCTGTTTCCGCTGCGAAGACAGTAAACTGTGCGTCTGCAGATCCAACGCGGGTAAAACGTGTGTCAAAGGATGTAGACACAATTAAGGCTACAGACTTGAATTTTCAGTATCTTTGTGGTCACGTTACCGAAAGAGCCTAGATTAAGAGTTTGTTAATCTTCACCACATCTTCGTCCAACCTATTTATTTTTAAGCCAAGTTACGGTGTAATGGGTGGTTCTTCTCGAAATAAGTCATTTGGTAAAGGCCCGTCTACATTGAAGACGAGTCGGGAGTTGCCAGGCGCAATCCTGTTTTATTGCGTCGGGTAATTCTGCGCCGTGCACGGCTGGGCAACTCCCGGACGCAGTAAAAAAAAGGTTTCGCCTGGCAACTCCTGGCTCATCCTCAGTGTAAGTTTGCCTTTACACGCCGCAAAACTTGAATAACGCGAAAAAACGCCAGGTTCACCCAATGCAACGTAACGTCTGCTAGAAGACGATTGCTTACAATGAAAATTGATTATATTTTCATCAACAGCAGTTAACACAGTGGTGTAGTTAAAACGAAAAAGAAGGACGAATGAAGTTGCTGGTCACAAGAGCACTTAAGCAAATATGTTAAAAGAAAGACCGGAAACGTGTATAAACCCAACACCCAAAGCAAGGGGATCATGCATCAACAACCTACACTCTCAACACGCCAAAGTTCGGCAACAATCGTTCACGGCTGGACTAACGTCACTTGATGCTTTAGCTTGTATAAAGCACGACGGCATCATTATGACTGGAGTGAATCGTATATAAAAGGTGATTGTATTTAATTATAGAAGTGATGATCTTGGGTCTCATGAGAAAAGATCGGCAAGGAATACCAACAAATGTTTGGTACGCAACACAACAGCACTATTTTTAACAGATATCGAATAAATACATCCACCTTTAACGCATGATAGCACATGACTATAACAATCCTATCGACACACAAATTTATTTGGGCGAAATCGGGCAGTTCATCAGAAAAGTCTGCTGCAAAACCTGAATGATCTCGTCGAACGAACTCCAAACACCATCCTCCCTTGATCCTCCGCTCGTAATTCCTCTCTGCTTTCAGTCGCACAGTATAAGCAAGTCGCCACCATGCAGGGGCGTAACGGGGTTAGATGTACTGTATTGAAGAAAGTACTCGTGACATTACTGGGACTTTTCGGCGCCCCCATAGTGAATCGGCGGCCGGGGTATTGTACCCCCCTCGTTACGACCTTGCCACCGCGCTCTTCAACTCGGCCCCCTCCCATCACTTGCCGTGCGTCTTCATGTGCTTAGCGTAGTGGTCACTTCGCGACAGGCCACGGCCGCACTTCTGGCACCAGAAACGTTTCTCGCCTGGAAAGAAGCCGCACAGGTCCTGTAAGCGCGGACACGGGAAAGGACACTGTTACCGATGTTCCAGTAACAGGATCTGGAAACGACCGCTGCAATTTTCCGCGAAGAAGGAAACAAAAAAACGTCAGTCTTCGGTGGTGACAACCTTCACCAAACGCTTTTTTTTTACAGGAAACGTTAAATAACGTGCAAATCGCGTTAAATTTCCCTTCGGATACTGTACTTTGTTTGCACATGAGTGGAAAAAATGTACAGTATGTATCCTTGTGATTTGCGAGATTTGAAAAATCGCTTGTTATTTTCTTTGATTGTAGAATGAACCAAGCAAAAGCATCTTCTTAACAAAACAACTTTAATCATTAAGATCACAGATTGCCCAGAAGTATTGAAATTTCCCCGGCAGGCTTTATCACAAATCGAAAGTAATGACCCAAAGTTCCGAACGAAGCGCAGGTAACTGTGTTTCAGAAAATTTTGAATTGTGGACAATTAAAAAAATATAACCTTTTCATCGGGTTTATCACGGTCAGCATAAAAATAACCAGAATGGAAAAATGGGAATCTCACGTCGCTTAGATGCTCCTTATGGGCTTCGATTCATACTTCCCTATGCGGGGATTCCCCGTAACGCATGCACTGAATGTTTCAAACAGGTGTGTTATTCTGGAAAAAAAACGCAGGTGAGTGTGTTGTTCGCACTGCAAGCATATGTTGAAGGAAGCATAGCCAGGGACCGAGTTTGCTGCAAAACTTTGGGGGCACAAACTTTGTGTGATATGCATGCTATTGTGTATATCACACATATATTACTGTTTGCGTTTCGATGGCGTCACCATGTCCATTTGTAAAATAGGCAAAATGGGAGGCAAATTATGGAAATGATATGTTTTGGGGACCATAGCCCATGTGCCCACCTGGCTACGCCCATGGTGTCATGGCAGTTGCTACTGTCTTAGTACTTGACAGCGATTACTAGGTATTTGTATCTTTACTAAGTAAACAAAACTTTGGTATTAAGCACTTGAAGAGTTCTTTGTCAAAGTAAATAAAACATCAATTATTCTTTAAAAACAAACACTACACTAAAAGTAGAATTTGTGAACATGTATCTCTGATATTCTTATGATAGGCAGTTCACATTGCAATTCCAATTAATAGATACAGTATGTATTTCTGAGATTCCACTGGGATGGCTGCGCCCTACAATGACGTAAAAGTACGCCTAAATCATACCGTTGTTTGTCATGTACATCGGGATAGTACCACTGAATTATCTTTGCACAACTTCATTATTTTTCATCACAAAATATTCGGGGAGACAAAAGATGTTGTGTCCACCCTTGTTCAAAAGTTGGGGGGACATGCCTTCCTAAACTCGGTCCCTGCCCACAGCCATCATTTGCGCTCTATTTGTCCAGCCGACATCACTTCCCCAGAATGTATTATGTTTGTTTCCGGGATTTTGCACATTTTAGCTATCCTGAATCCATTTTGATTTTGTGACGCATTTTGCAATCTGCAACTATGCAGCAACCGTGGGACCAAAACGTGAAATGGGGGGGCACCGATTTCAAATGGGGGGGCCGGGCACCACTGCCCCCCCCCGCTGGCGACGACCCTGACCTGAATCCAGTTTGAATTTTATACGACGCATTATGACAAACGTTGCGGAAAATATAATACAATGTCAAAAATTGAAATATTACTTCTGTGAAATCTCTTCACCGCCACCCACCTGTGTGAGTGCGCACGTGGCGCACTAGCTCGTCGGAACGCGAAAACTTCATCCCGCATGCTTCGAACGTACACACGTATGGCTTCTCCCCGGTGTGCGTGCGCAAATGGGCTCTCAGATGGCTTGTCTTGGTATACTCCTTTGTGCAGCCTTTGTAACAGCAGTTGTGGACGCGCGGTGAGGTGGCCTGGCCAGGCCCGCGCCTGCGCAAAATGACGATAGGGGGTCGAATCAGGCTTGCGCTGGTTCAAATCAGTCTACTAAATACAAAAGCAAGAATTAACACTCGCATTAAAATAATGTTGCAAGACCGAAAAGTAGTCTTGAGAGTTTAAACGAACAGCATAACACGAGAGGCAATTGTTCAAGCATCACGCATTGCAAAAAGATTGGCAGTCACTTCAGTTCCAAGGAAGTACGTCAATAGAGCTTGTAGGACAACAGTGCAATGATAACAGCAACAAGCAACCCTGTCCTCGGCGAGGTTCCCGCAAACTGTGCGCGCCAGGCCCGTGGCCAGGTTTTAAGTTTTTTTGGGAAAATACATTTTAGGGGGGCAAGATTTTTGTTTTTATTATGTTTCAATAAAAAATTTCTGGGCACAAAAAAATTTGGGGGGCATTGCCCCCGAATGCCCCCCCCGTGGTTATGGGCGTGGGTGCGCCACAGTCGTTTAAAATCGTGTTTGAAACGACAGTGATGTTGCCCAAACAAACATACACAGTGATTTGCAAAAAAACTGGTCGACACGACACACCTGATGTTTACGTTATGTTTGCGTCAGCAACTTCACCTGAGTAACAATTAAGCAAAGGTAACGCACACGTGGATTGAACCCTTCGCCATATTAAGTCTACGCGACAACGAATTTAAGTCGAACCAAACCTTTAACACACCATCTACCTTCCAGTAGCAACGCAGTTCGGACAATCGCAAGGGATGCGCTTCCTCGCAGGACCCGCTTTGCGCTGAGCATTTGTTTCTGCATGCAAAGAAACTACAATTGCAACGGCGCGGTTTCGCCGCAGGGCGGAACGCAACGCNAACAGCGGCAGAAGCGCTCTACTCACTNTCTCGCTTGGCTGTAATCGACATGGATGTGACTGCGGTTGACAACGTTCGCTGAAACAGAGAAGTCAAGTTGATGCGTCTCAGTTAAGTTCGCTGCAACACTCGCGAGAAGAACTGCGAACGATAATTTTGACTGACATGCGATTTTGCTCCTAGGAGCAATTGAGAACAGAGCCTATTACGTATCGATTAAATTAAAAACTCTCGTCACGTTTCGTTCGTCCTGAGTCGCTGTTTGAGTTGGAACTTTTTTTTCGAGTGAGACAGAAGTTGCTCCACGGACCAAATTCGGTGCTGTTTTTTTTTAATGCAGAGCAAATATAACACTTCGAAGTGAATCTGCTGTTAACTCATTGATATAAATGTAATAAGCCGGTTGCAACGTCAATCACACCGTGCTTTGGCTGTCACGTTGACAGCTGGGCCCACCGTGCATGACTCTTCCAGCCAGGCCTGCAGCCAGGTTTTAGGTTTGGGGGAAACTACATGTTTAGGGGGGGAAAACTTTTGTTTTTATTATACGCTTAAACAAAATATTCTGGGCACAACACAATTTAGTGGGACAAAAAATATTTGGGGGGCACTGCCTCCAAATGCTCCCCGTGGTTACGGGCCTGCTTCCAGACCCATAGCAATGGCAAAAAATCTTGTTACGGTTTAAAACAGCTGCACAAAACAATCACATCTCGCTGGCAGCCCGACATATTTAGCATCTGATACGCTTGGCACAGAGGCCAAACAAAAGATGCAAGCGACGCATGAGACTGAAAGGCAACCGGTCACTTTCAAGTCAGTCCGATCTTCACGCTGAGCGATAGCTTAGGCATGCGGTAGTGAATAAAATTTGAAAACGCAGAGACCGTGGAAATAGGGAAGAGATCTAGTTTTTGCAGAATTAGCAAAAAAAACTTTTCGACATCGTTTTGTGGCGATTTCCTTTTGGCCATTCATTTAGAAGAACTGTTAGCTTTGTCGAAACACTAACACATTCTAAGCACCGTGTCATCTCTTTAAATAAATTTACAACCTTTTCTAAACAATTTTATTTGAGGCATCAAGCCACACGTGAAACTTTCAGAACGAGTTACTTTTATCTAATAAATATTTTCACTACAAAGTTTAAAAATTTTAGCTTTTTGGTACTGACATAAAGTCTCCAAGGGCGTTTGGAAGAAGAGCTACTAGAAGAAAACTATCCTACGGTTTAATATTTCACCTACAACAGGGGTGGCCAACACGTCGATCGCCGAGTCTCAGTTGTTCGATCGCGCCTGATTTTGCTGCATTGAATTGACAAGATACATAAAAAGAACATTTTTCAATCAATACTTCAGAAAGCACATAAAAATAAAAAACGTTACATTTTATGACATTTTGTACTTGTAACTTTATTACCGACCGGTCGATCGCGAATTATCAAGAAAATTTCTAGTCGATCTCAGTCGAAAACAGGTTGGCCGCCCCTGACCTGAAATATCAGTTCGTCATTTAGTCTACAAAAAGTTTTTTTTATCCAGACCTTGGAAGTCGACCACGCCATGTGGTTTTCCCCTGATCTCACGCATGCTGATAAAACGTACGTTTTTATGCGCTGCTGTTGTTTCGGATCGGACGCTTTGTTTGCAACGAACCACAAGCGATTGATACGAAAACCTAAAACTTTCTTGTTCGCTGCTTGTGCTTTCCATACAGATTGCAATCTGCTGACCCAACAGAAAGAAGCGGCTAACGTTAAATCTTACTTTTAGTGGCTGCTTCGTTGCGTCTTCGGTAGGCACGACGCCAGTGATTACTACGGAACTACCGGAGTCCAAATCCTGCAAAGCATAAGGCATAAGGGAGAAACCGTCCGTGCCCGTAACACACGCACAACATAACTTTGACGACCTAGATAGTGATAACGTTGTTTCCCAAACCATCATAATCCGTGATCAGCTGAAAAACAGTGAATCACTACATATACAATGTTAACAAGCAAAAGCACCAACACTAACTAGAGTAAAATCAAGTGTCTTGAAACTTGCAGCACTTCAACAGAAACAGAATTCAAGTTGGGAGCGCTCATGCTCCGTCTCAAGAAGTTAAGCGCAGACATTTTCCGTATTTCTTCCTGAACAAAAACCGATACAAACGTTTCCAGTCAGAGAGAAGCTGTATTGTAAACAGTCCTATGCCCAAGGCAGAACCCTAGGCCTATTCACATGGCCACGCTAAACAGACCGCTCGCGAGTTATGATGTCAAGTGAGCTCAGATTAAGCGAAGCGTACCGAGCACGTTGGAGCTGCAAATTTGCATGGAACCTACGAGCGCCCTTTTTACGCACTGTTGAAGGCTGTAGGCAATTCCTTGACAAGTACTCCTCTTGGTCGATCAGCTTCACCTTATTCCAGTCAGATTCAGTGTCCGCTCGGATCAACGTTTAGCTGCTTGATTTTATTTTACAATGTCGAAGTAAGCTTATATCTGATACACAGTTTAATGAAAAGCCGATTGCGCTAAGGCAGTGCACGCTTCAAGTAAGCGGCAAAACACTGCAGCAGGTGGAGAAGTTCATGACCTTGGGTGTATTCACGAGTGATGGTAGGCAGAACCAGCGCGCTTGATACACGGTTTCGTAAAGAAAACACAGCGACCTTTATCGTTCCGAGGTCACAAAACGGGAGCTTTCAAACAACACGAAGCAGTCAGTTTATAAATCGGTCTTTGGTCTGACCCTCACCTATGGTCGTAACTCTTGGTTAATGACTGAAATAATACTATCCCATGTGCAATCTGCAGAGACGGGATATTTGCGACGAATTTACGGTGTGACACTTCGCGACAAAATGCGCATCTGTGCAATGCGCAAAGCCCTGAATGTCCAGCCGGTTCTCCGAATCTAGAGATCCCAGTTACGTTAATTCGGCCTGTTTTTTTCGGTCATTTTTCGGTTACAGACCGAAATGTTTTTGAAATGACTGAAAAAAATTTAGTAATTTCGGTCAGAATGTCTGAAAATATAGGGTAATGAACATTGTTGAGGTAAGTTTTAATACAACTCTGAGACAAATGGCCGAAATGTTTCAGAGACCAAAATGGCTCATCAAAAAAACGAAACGTCTCAGCGAAAAAAACAGCATTCTGCTATGGTCCAGAATGTCCCAAGAAAGACTGACGAGGCAAGTCCTGCCGGCTACATCCACGGAAAAGCGGTCCGGAGACCGTCCAAGGAGCAGGTGGAGTGACTGCACCTCCGACCTTGCCTGTTCCTTTCTTGGTGTGGAGCCAGCAGAACTGTCAGAGATTGCTGCAGACCATGGGATATTTCGAGAACTTCAGGGCTGCCGCCCCCGTGACCCTCCGGAGAGGAAAGCGTGTATTAAAATGAATGAAGTGTGCCAATTCAGGAAATCTAAATTTAGTACGAGCTTCGCTTCCATTACTAACGTCGACCGGTAGCTCACTCTTCAAGTCGTTCATAAACTAAACAAAGAACTATAGAACAACAGCAGGCTAACGTACTATAATAGCCTACACAACAGGCCCTGATCAAAGACTTGGGCCTAACCTCCTGCAGCTCACATAGCGCTTTAATCATTGTCATTACTGCAATCTAAACAGCAGAATTTAAATGAATCCGACTGTTGTACGATTTCACTTCAGCATGCTCCTTCTTGCATTACCAAGTCTGATGATGGGTGTTCTGGGGACTCAAAAATATCAACCTCAACGCACTTTTTTATTTAAAATTCATTTGCGAAGCAAGCAACCCCGACCGTGCTGTGTCAACAGCTCTGCAAGCTCACGCGACCACTGAGACGTTTGGTGAATCAGCAGAGACCGCTCCAAGCGACCTGGAAAGTGAGTTCATGAGCTCACCTGCTTGACATGTAAGAAGCATTGCCTTGCACTGCAAGGTTTCTAACACAAATGGCTGCTGTGCAGTTGTATTTTACCAAAAAAGGTAATAAATAAACCTTACGTTGGAGTAACCTAAATAAGAATGGATTGCTGGTTGAAAGGGGCGTGGCAGCGATAAAGAACATCGCGCCAGAGAGCGGTAAGGTTAGCTAAGCTCAGTGAGTTTGCTAACTATGCATTGGCAAAGCAGAGCTGATTTCTTGTTGATCGTAAACCAAAAACCAATGCTGTACAAACTAAACAGTGACAATCGCCAAGCAGAATACATACAGCATTGCCTTGAAGTTGCCGAGACTAAATTCATGGTATCATAAAAAGCTAGATCACACGGCGATGCAGACCAGATACAATCAATGGATGAGAAAGCTTTGCGCTGATAAATTTGATGCAATTCGATATAACCACTTACATTCTGGTGTACTAGCAACAAGACGGTGAAAACACCTGAACACTACATTCGAGGAAAATAGCTTGCAATATTAACGCGGCGGCTGGTGAAAACAACTAGCACGTCTGCACAGGCTCGTAGCTACGGGGAGGCATTAAGGGGAAGTGCCTCCAGTTTTGTTTTGCTCCGAAAAATTGATTTTAAACATAATAAAAACAACATCTTGCTCCCCTAAAATTTATTTTTCTCCTCCAAACCTTAAAACCTGGCCACGGGCCTGCGTCTCCATCCTATTGTGACGCCGTCAAGCAAAGCGGTTAACTAGTGCCGATTACCTTGCATCCGTTCATAGCTTGTAGGGCGAGTCGCAAAATTTGCTGGAGGTTTTCCGACTGCAAGCAACATGATTCGTGTTAATAAAATAAAAGCTTAAAAATATATGTACAAAACAACAACAACAGAAAACACACACAAATGATAACCTTAGTCGAGAACGCGAAGCTCTATATTACGACACAGCTCTACACTATATTACTCCAAGGATATATCACGCAAAAAAGGTTGCTACATGCACACTGCGCATGCCAATACATAATTAATTGGTATTCTCGGCCATTGTTTAGAACGCACATTGCATGTTGGCGTCGGGCTATGTTTTACTCACACTGAGACTTGCGCCACGTAAAGACAAGATGATCCAAAAAATACTTGCATCCGCCAAACTAACGATGAAAGATAAAACTCATTGCAAGACCTGATAAAACGTTAGTGGCATTATACAAACAAGAAACAAAACACTACCACTGCGGATCACTCACTGATGTATTGGGTGGAATAATTACACGCGCACTGTTATTTCCGGGTGGGTTTTGCCGAGCATCCTCACACGAAGTGTTAGATTCGCGAGCAGCTGCTGGAGCAGACGAATTTCCGGGCAACCGCACGTTGACAACGCTCGAAACTTGAATGTTTGAGTTGTTTTGACAGTTAACTGTACCAGCAGCTTCTGACTCGGGCGACGCAGCGTCGGAACGGCAGGTTACCAACTGCGACGAGTCGCTTGTTGCGTCGCTGGCCCGATCTTTTCGCGGCCCGTCCGATCGCGTCGTCGTTAGCGTTCCTTGAAATTGTTGCGTGGCAACAGTTTGGGCCGCTGACGACGGGGCCTGGCCTTGGTTGGAGACTCGCACGACTGGAATTAGCACCATCGCGTTCAGTGAGGTTTGAGTGGATGGAACAGGTTTTTCTGAAAAAGCAGGTGCAACGTCAGTGCAACGAACATAAACCATCGTCGCAAATAAAATAATTTTAATGCAACTACTTCTAGAGCACCAGCAAATTGTGGTAAGAACAGTCAGCTTTGGTTTCTATTGATTGCATCAGTGGTTCCCAAAATTTTTCTGATCACGTACCATTTGTTGGTCCCGTACTGCCACCTCGTACCAACTTGTTCCAGGAAAACTCAATCTACTAAATATCATTCGATCAAAAGTTTGCAAAACCAGAAATGACAAAAGTGCAACATAACCAAACTGACTGAGAAATTATAATTACCATTTTTCGAAACCAACAAGTGAAGTAAGCTATACAAAAATTCAGGAATTTATTAACAGAACCCGACAAGTAGAAATTGTAGCTGTGAATTTATTTTTTGCGCAGCAGAACAGAAAGTAGGCCTATCCGCGTACCACCATGAAGGTCTTCGCGCAGGGCGTCTGAGAGAAATTTTGTCAAGGGGCACGAAAACCGATACCGAGGCCCCCTTAGCTTCTGGTGCTCTCATCGAAACTTGTATAGCTTCAAGCAAATAAATTAATTCTTCTGGCGATTATTTTATTATCAGCCGACGTTTCGTCGGCTTGTATATAGCTTGTTTGTGTAGTAATTAGAATATAGATGAAACAGCTATCATGCTAAGATTTAGAAATATATTAATTGTTATACTGTACTGGCAACTGGCTTAAACTAGTAATTTTGGGCTTGATTACATAAAAACTTAGTGCGCGTACTTTCATCCATTCCAGGCCCCAGTAGCTACCGGGCCCGCACCTCTTGCTCCCCTCTCATAGGCCCTGCCTTCGCGTACCAGTAATGGTACGTGTACCATAGTTTGAGAACATTTTTCTAATGAGTTATTGTAACAAGGCATCGATTTTCAGAACAGGATTTCACGCAACGATTCTTACTGAGGCTTCATCTTTCAAGCAAAAAAAACTAAGTAGAGATCACTATATAAAAAATCAAAACTTTGCACCAGTCAAGGCAAAAATCCGATCATTAATAACAAAATTTAGGCAAGCTGAAGGATTTGGGAGACTTACCCAGATACCACAGTGAGGAATGTGGGGTAATNGCAGTTTTAACATACACACGCTTGACAACACCAACGAGGACAAAAATTGAAATTACCTAATCTCTAAGACTTCAACAATATACAATTTTTCACGAAATTATTAAAAGTTTTGAAACTTCAAACTAGACAATTTATGAAAGATAATAATCTGTAAGGTGTTTTGAAGAACTGGAAACGGTCTCTTAAATTTTGCCAATGGTCTCTCAAAATACAGTAAAATCTCACTGCATAACGACCACCAAAATACACACTAAAACCTCGCCTTATGACTATCTCGGTATGTAGATGAAACACTTGCGGTCGCTGAAAATGTCTTTAATGGTCACCAAGGTCAAACCTTTTAAAAAACCCTGGTCAGAGACAGAAACAAGGTAGTGCTTCCGAACAGTTTAGTTTGGTCCGCGACGGCGTAGTAGGGTCACCTTTAGGAGACAATCTACTAGAGCACGGGTTCTTAACCTGGGGTCCATGAATTTGATTTAAAGAGTTAATTTATTGGCTTTGTGATGTTGCGCTGCAAGTGGCTTTGTTGATGGGAATGGAGGCCGAAGTCAGAGGCCCACTTTCGTCCACAAGTGGCGTATAGCATACCAGAACCGGGTTGGAGGGGTTGTCCCGTAAGTCGATCACGTCTACGTTGACGGCGATCATCAATGGCTCGAGTGCAGTTGATGACAGGTGGTACGTCATACCTTGCTGGATGCAGTTGTGGCCTCCATACTCGCTGGTAGAATGCTGCGCTTCTAGAATGGACGGCAAATGGTCGTTAAATCGTTTTTTTGTCCACCTGGGGATCGTCGACCGGAGGCAATTCGCCATAGAGAATTTGCCATGGAAGACTGTTTTCCGACGTTCCAATGACGTGGCAGCGGAGCTGCTGCTGCATCTTGAGCGCCTCATTGCTGTGGTTTGCTCTCTGCACTGGACATGTGAGACTCGGTCCTTCCAGGTAATGCTGAGGATCCGTTGGAGATACTTGATGTGAAAGGTCTCAAGGTAGCGCAGCTGTGCCCTGTGAAGTGTCCACACCTCGCTACTGGCACAGCAGGGTAGATATACAAATGGCCCAGTAGACCGCAACCTTGGTTTTAATTGACAGGTTCTGATTTAGGAAAACTTTGCAGCTAAGCCTGCCGAAGGTTGCCGTAGCCTGACGGCTGCGGTTCTGAATCTCATCGGTAATTGAGAACAATTAGGAAAGAATGCGGCCCAAGCAGGTAAACTGATCCACTTGAGGGATGGGCTCCTCACCAACAGGAAGTTGTACTCAATGTGAGGGGATACTACAGTGGTTGGCATGTGACTGCAGTCTTCCGGGCACTAACGATTACCTTGAGTCTGCTGTAGGAATCATTCATGGTGCTTAGGTTGCGTTGCACGCTACGAGAATTCAGGGAAGGAAGAGCGACGTCGTCTGCATGTTGGAGATCGAACACTGCAGTGATGCTAACGTTGGTCTTGGCGTGAAGCCAGCAGTGGTCAAAGACGCTTCTGTTCAGCCTTTAGTTGATGGGAATTCCATTGGCCGTTTCAAGTTTATGCCGGGAAAAGAGGGTAATTGCTGCCAAGTAGATGCTAAAAATGACAGGGGCGACGACACAGCCTTGTTCGACACCCACTTTGACAGGAAAAGGCTCAGAGACCAAGCCTCCAGCAACTACTCGTGCAGACATGTCCGTATGGAAGTGTTTNANGATTGCAGTGAATTTGGGGGACAGCCGCATTTCAAGAGGATTATCCGCAGGAAATCTCTGTTGACGATATCAAAAGCTTTGGTAAGATCAACGAAAGCCATGAAGCGATGTTGGTTTTGTTACCTTCACTTTTCGTGAAGGAGACGAGCGACAAAAAGCATGTGGATGGTGCTATGACAGGTGTGGGCAATTAATTTGGCTCGAGGGCCACTTTGAGAAGGCCGCATTTAGAGGAGGGCCGTACCCTGTAATGGAAATAGAAGCAAAGTTTTGGTTAATAGCCTCAGCAATAAAATTTACTGTGATAAGTTGGAAGTATTCAGATTTAAACATATTTCCTGAATGCTTCCGTGGGCCACTGAAAATGTTGTGGTGGGCCACATTTGGCCCACGGGCTGCTATTTGCCCACCCCTGTGCTATGATTTGTTTGGAAGCTGGATTGCGACCCAGGTAGGGTAACTTCTGTTACAGCATCTAGAAGTCTTTCAAGGAGGATGCAAGCAAGGATTTTCCCAGCTACCGCAAGTAGAGAGATACCACGGTAATAGGCACAGACTGATTTGTCTCCTTTCCTTTTGTTAACTGTGACGATGTGGGCATCAATCCACTGCTGAGGTAAGGTCTCGGCAAATGAAGAGTTAGTGATAGCGAGTGAGAAGGCAGTCCATAAAGCAGTGGTTCTTAACCTTTACGAACATGCCAAACCCTTACGTAGTTTTCCATGCTTTTGTCGAGCCCCAATTTTGCCCAATGTAACAGAAAGTAAAAATGGGTTACTGAAATGAAATCAACGAACAGTTCATATTTTATTATAGTCATGTTTCGGATAACCTTCATCGAACCACTGAAACGGCTCCGTTAAACCTAGGGGTTAAATCGAACCTAGGTTAAGAACCACTGCTATAAAGGAGAGTCGCAAGTTGTTCATCAAAATGTTAAACCCAGCGAGTTAGGATACTCTGGGGTCCCAAATGAGCACAGAACCGTCAGCAGAATTATGGGGTATGTTGGAATTGTGGGGAGGGCCACGAACAGCTTTAACAGTGTCGCAGAAATGATGTGTGTCACTAATGATGGCAAAGCCCTGAATTTCAGCAACTTTCTTCAGCCACCAGTTGCTCTCCATTTGTTAAAGAGTTGCTTGGACGGTGGAACAGAGGTGAGAGCACTCCTCTTGGTGGGAACAACAAGATGGGTTGTCTGTCACCGCCTTGTGCGCAATGTTCTTCATGGTGATTAGCTCATGGATCTAGTGAGTTTTCCTCAAACCAGTCCTGATGTTTTCATTGGGAAGTGCCGAAGATGCTGGTGATGGCTGAGGAGGGCGATGGCAATGGAGTTCCACTCCTCGGTGATGGCTTCACGACTAGAGTTATCAGATTTATCCTGATTGGTGTTTAGAGTGATAACAAGGGCGTTGTGGAGCTCGTCCAACATTTGTGCACCACTTTTTGTGTGCCTACAAAAGGAGCGTGTTTGAAGTGATTCGCTTTCGCACATTTGTGGACTGTCGGGCAAACTTTGTCTGCAAAAGGGACCAAATGAGGACACAATCTGTCCAACATTCAGCACCCATGAGGTAATGGATGACGTCCTGGCAGTCTTGCCTTTACATGATGATAGAGTTGATGAGGTGCTGGTGCTTTGATCTTGAGCGCATCTATGAGGTCTTAAATTTGTCAGCAGCTGGAACATAGTATTGGTGATGATGAGGTTGTGCTTCGTGCAAAAGTTGGGAGCCTGAGGTCACTGTCATTGATGTGTCCGACTCAATTTTTCCCAATGGTGCCACCCAGACAGGTGATTTCCGGTCCTCGCATTGAAGTCACCAGACAAGAAGATCTTGCCAATTCGGGAGACAGAACATATGCACCAGTGAGCTCCGTCATAGAAAGTATCTTCCACGTTGTCTGCTGAAGTGTGGGGCGTGAACATGGATACACATCGACATGCGATGCATCAGTTAAGCTTTAGTGTGGACATTCCATATGGCAATATTTGAAGAATCCTAATCTTTACAGCACTGGGGCCCAGCAGTAAGCAGCGATACAAGACGACTGAAAGCATTATCAGGCTGCACAATACCAAAGCCAGTGCCCAGACATTGGTTGGAAACTGCCTTAGCAAGGTGGCACAGTCTACAGAGTACTGTTTAAGTTAGCACGTAGATGAGGTCCTGACATGGAACTACCGCTGTGGGCAAAAGGAGACCTGGGAGTGATGGCAATTAAGATGCTACTCCACATCCCCTAGAACAGGGGTTCCCAACCTTTCTCTGACCATGTACCCCTTTAGCATTCTGACAGGTGAGCATGTACCCCTTCAGCATTTCGAAAGATAAGCATGTACCCCTTCAATATTTCGACAGATAAACATGTACCCCTAAATTTCTTATAACAAAATATTTTATCATGATTAATCACAGATATATTAAAAAATAAGCACATAACGACTTTTAAAAATAGTGTTTACTGATATGTATAAAGTTTTGGAAATAAAAGATATGTAAATATATATTTCTCTTCTATTGCTAACCTCAAATGTACCCCTACGGATAGGCAAATGTACCCCTAGGAGTACATGTACCCCAGGTTGGGAACCTCTGCCCTAGAACTTTAAAACCTAATTTTGAATATTTATTGCAATGTTTCTTCTTGAGGGATCAGTAACTTTTGTTAGGATGTACCAGGTGTTGGTGACCCACAAATGTTCAAGAAATGCTGATCTAGGGTTAACAGTGTTAGGGCTTCAGCCACACTATCAGTCCTGCCATTAGTAGACATGGTCTTTCTTTAGTGACTGCTGTGAACGATTGTTGAACATGCAAAGAACAAAGCTGTGTGATGGTGATGCCTTAAAACTTAACATTTGGAAATTACTTCAAGAGTGTAATNATCGGAATATTTGGAAAATATGTGANGAATAATTTCTGAATTCAGCAAGTTGAAATCATCCTAGCAGAGCACTGTTAGCTTCACTGACGCCACACTATTGTTGAACAATATNCTTGTAGACCCCGTGCTTTACCTTTGCAGCCCTAATCTGGGAACCACTGACGTCTGTTATGGTAACATGTAGGTGTGTAGCCAGGGGAGGAAAAAATGCTACTGTCACGTTCAAGTTTTTAATGAAGTTGAATAAATGGCAGACTAGTATGCCAAAGGCATAAGAAATCATTGCTGCCTTTTCCAGCTACTTTGGTGATCTAGTTATGCACTACAGTTTTACATATGTATATATCAGAGGTGGCCGGAGTCACTTTTTTCAGACTCCGACTCCGCTCCTGTTCCAAAATTTTTGAATCCAGGTCTGGCTATTCTTCAAATTTGGGAATCCGACTCCTGTTCAGACTCCGGCCACAATCATCGATCCAACCATAATTTCCCCATGTTTTTACTTAAGAAATGACCACACAGACTCCTGCTACTGCCGAAATTGAAAAGTGACTCTGGATCCAGGTCTGGTTTTTCCCAAATTTTTGACTCCGGGTCCGAAAGAAAAACGCAGAATCCAGCTGGTGTCGACTCTGGTTATCCAGATCTGGTCCCACATCTGGTATATATGCATAACTGCCCAAGTCGCAGGGCACAACATCAATCATAGCTTGCAACATCTTGAACTCTACATCACAGACAATAATGGTAAAGCTTTCCCCAGAAGACATAGTTATCTTTAAAGCTCAAAGCTGGAGAGATTTCTTATAGCCCAATAGAATTATCCTTCACAAGCTGGAAAATGCACAAAAATCTGTACAAAACTGCACTCTACAAAAACCTGGGACAAAATATGAAGGAAACGTGAAAGTTTGCATAAATTGCAATTGTTGATGATATGGTACATAAAATTACAGTGTGAAACTTGCTTCTAATAGCTACCTTTACAACATTGGCAGCTTGGCACATGGGTTGAGGTTTCTTGTACTTTCTTCTTATGACTCAAATTGGTCCTATACNCAAATATANTGCCTTCANATGTTACAGCTGCTTTACACAACAGNTGTAAAGTNGCTTTCCATAGAATTTTCTGCGTAAGAGTGACAAACATTGTATAGTGTTGCAACCTCTCAGTCAGTGTGGCATTGAATGTGCAATTCACCATAAATGGGATGTGTGTATAAAGCAAAGAAACATGAAGACCACCACCTTGCATTAAAACAATTTAACCAACTGTACATTTTTCTTACATACACTATAAATAAATGATCACCCATTTTGTGAACATTGCTAGATTAACAATTGTCACATTTGCTGGAATAGCTGTCTCATGGACAATACTGATCCTCTACTTAACCTTCGCTTTCCCCAAAAATTTGAGGTTGTGCTTGTTGCAGAAATGCTGTTAAGTCAGAGGTCTCTTAGGTAAATTATAAATGGATTTGCAGTCTTTCAGGGGTTGGTGAAGTGAGTAGCTACTGCATGGACATCTAGGTCGGCGTGGTCCAACAACTTTTGACCTACAGGCCTTTTTGCAAAAATGTGACAGCTTGTGGGCCATTTACAACAAAATGATGTATAAAACAACAGCACAACATTTAAAACTAAAAAAGGGAAGATAAGTGAGTGTGTCATTGAAATTCTTACACAATAGTAAACAGCAATTTATTACATAAATTGGATGCCTGTGGTCAAGGCTTCTATGACAATATCGTTCTTTTATCAATACCAGTGTTTGTGGTATGGTCCAGTGTTTTGTCTGCCATTTGATTTGTGTTCTTAGATTTGACTTGATACATTGTAAAAAATGTACTCTCGCACATGTACGTGTTTCTAAACATCAAGTGTATTTTTAGTGTGAAATCTTTCAGTCTGAGAGATATTTCTTTGCTGAGTAATTTTCAGAAGCTCTCTGCAGGCTCTAACACCGTTAGTATTGTACATTTAAAAAAAAATATGTTATGCTTGTTCTAACTAACATTACCTGCTGCAGGGATGGGCAATCAATTTGGCTCAATGGCCACTTTGAAGTCGCAATTCGTGGATAGATAGACAGATTTATTTGGCGATACTGAGTTCATTGTGCCAGATGTACTCTTCAAGACAACGAACACTGGGGCACCGAACAAACACAGAGGTTATCCAGACAGGTGCTCCAGCAGTGGGATAGCGGCAGCCGTACCTTCTAATTTGATTGTAAAATAAATAAATAAAACTAAATGGTACAAAGAACAGGTATTGTTCTTGTGCAAATGCACTTTATCCAGTGCAAGTAATTCAGTGAGACAAATGTAACCTCACACATTTCTCAACAAATTGCAGATTTGAAGATTTTTTCTTAATGTCTCCGTGGGCCACTGAAAACGCTTTGGCAGGCACATTTGCCCCGCGGGCCTGTAGTTAGACCACACTGATCTAAGTTACTATCTTGAACTCACTGGTGGCACATAATAAACATAATGCAGTCAGCCATAGCAAAAACAAAAAAAGGTTGTGCATTGTATCATTTGTAGTTTGGTTTATAGCATGCCTGCAGAACATACGGCCTGCAAAAGCTTTTTCAATAGCAGAAAATGTTGCAAAAGTTCGACTTTGGATAATTAACAACAGAACCAACTCTAGCCTCACAGCAAGCTTTTAAGGAATCTGCCTGCTTTCATATTTCTGTGATGATTATAAATTGTACGTATCTATTTACCATAGTTGTAAGCCACAAACGACGCTTCAAGAATGGCATCCCACAGGGATCTGTCCTAGCACTCCTCTTCAACCAGAGGAGCATCCAGGGGGTCTGTTTGGCTGTCATGACAGGCCTCTTTGTGCTGCAGGTATTCAGCATCAAAGCGGATAAAATATCAAACGCTGCCACTGGTGCCAGTCCATGTATATTTTTTACCAGTCTGCAAAACAACCTACTTTTTTGACTTACTTCAAATAACTGAAAATGTTTAGCGTTTAGGCTGAATTCAGTAAAACCGTGGACAAAGACATGTGTGGTTTGTGACTGAATAGAGTGGATATTCCCACGGAAAACAAAAGTCTTGTGCAGTTTCATAACTATTTTGTACTTGAGAAAGTACAATGGCAGTTATTGGTAGTAAGCAGGTTTTTTAAGGTTTAGCTTAGGTGACTGCCAGGAATTTTCAGAAACGATTATCTGAAAATTTTACCATAAAGCTTCATGGTAAGGCACTCACAGCAGCTGAATTATATATATTGCGGAAAATTGAAATAGCAGTCAACAAAGGAACAGAGAATTTTGCAGTTTTTTTAACAAGGACAAACGTCAATTTTCAGAAAGGGATAACCCTCAAAATGGACATGAAGGAAGTATCAAGTTCAAGTGTATTTTTTGATCAAGTGGTTAGAGTTTATGATTTGACTGTCAAAAATTTAACCCAATATTCACAGGTTCAAAAGCTTTAGGTAGCCCACTGTTAACCTTCTGCTGAAAAAAAGAAAATGAGAATAGTAACAATAATTCAATTTTTTATATAATCAGTAATCAACTGAAAATGAATCAAAACAACTGCTTCGATGCAAACAGGATTACTGCTTTAAATCCATTTCTTTGTTAGAACTGGGTTTGAAATTATCATGTTCTTTAACACTTTCGCTACCGGCCGACATATTATATATTGTTTGAAATTGTTAACGTGTTCCCATCTAACATGTATATACATTCTAGCTAATTAAAGGTGCTTGGGGACATACACATATATTTTTATCCAAAAATCGCAGTGGTATTTTGGCCATAAATGTGGTCCTAGCCTGAATCTACAGAATGTAACTTTATGTTTTGAAATGAGAATCCAAACTTTTTGTGGCTCAGAGGCTGTGTAAATGCATTGCCCTTTCAAGTTGGTCCATCTAGGCAGGACCAGGGCCCGGCAGCAATGAATGTGGCTTTGGGCATTGGGCAATGTAAGTGCTTTGACATGCTGCCAAATACTAGGAAAGCATATAGGAATGTATCAGAAACATTTCTGTAATGATATTGATGAAAGTTTGTTGTTTGATGCCAGTGTAAAGCTGCTTTTATTGTCTCAAAAAAAGTGGATCCGGTGGGCCCAGGCTCGTTGCAGTAGTATGTAGCCTAAAATGTTTTGAAATTGATTTGATATGTTAGCAATTGATTGGGGTAAAGGCAACAAAGCATTTGCTAGGTATGCCGTTTTAGCCTAAACCTGGGAAATGCCTAGCAGTATCTGCTTTCTGCAAAAGCCAGACATCATATGAACTTCCCCTTCCCAAAATCACCCTGGAAAATGGATATTGCCGCAGGGAAACCACCCAGGATTTAATGTGTTAAGTTCTGTGTGTCCACATTCATGCTAATCTGGCTCCTGAATCTTATTCAAGCAGTACCCACATAAAATAGCCACACCTTCATGTATTCCTCTTATCATAGTTAAATACTTGACTTGGTGATCAGAAGAGCATGGAACACTTTCTCTTCTACACATCAGTGCCCTTTAGCAAATGGAACATACCATTCTTACCATAAAATAGTGATTCCTTGGGTCTTATAGGCTTAAGGGTTCTTCGAGGTGATGTACATGATGAAAGTGTATCTTGCTCAACATTCTAGAAAAAAATTGTGGGAACTATTAGTAACTTTTATAAAACTATTGAGTTTTTCAGTATTTATCACTACCACTTTCATTCTAAGCAAATACTTCTGAATTGCTTCACCATGAAATCAGTTAACATGTTAGGAATTTATTGCCAAAGCATCTGCTGTAACACATTACCTTCAAAATGTTTTCTCGTTATATACAGGGTGTTTCACAATTGTTGAAACAAAGC
>JGI24159J19872_10002095_pt1 | contig 23239 bp, 11 predicted proteins | sample Ectturendosymbi4_FD_19872 | JGI IMG/M metagenome (IMG submission 19872) | reverse complement strand
ACCAGGCTTAACTTTTGTGTAAACTCACAAACGCCTCTTGCCAGCAAAAATAAACGTCACAAGCCATATTTCTTTACACACGTGGTCACGGTCTCACTAAGTTCTTCCAAAATCCTGACGGACGGTAAACTACACTGGCCACTGACCATCTGGATGACAGCAAAAACACTTATGAAGCAAACATCCTTTGTAGTCTAAACTTCAAAGTATTTCAAAAACACACATTTTTTGCATAAAACATTTGCGACCAGCATCGCCGAAACATCCAGTCGCCGAAATGCTTCGTCGCCGAAACAGCGGCGCCGAACTGTCCTAGACCGTCAATTATAGCCAGTCGTCTGTTTTGGCCAAGCTTTGCAAAAGACGACGTTAATTCCACTGATGAGAACTCACGTAGAATTTAGCAATGCATGCATGGTTATCTTAACCACAAACCTTATTTTGCCCTTGCTTCGTCTACTACTACGTGGAATAATCATACTAACCAGAACAGTTTCGTTTATCCTCAACTTGTACAGCAATTGTCCTATCAAACATGCTTGGCTTATTTAGCATTTTCTCTTGGTTCACAAAACATGCGCTATGGCTGGAGTGACCATACGTTCCACGGTGGCAAGTCCCGGTTTTCGGGCAGTGTCCAGTGGTTCCTGTTTGTTGTTTGATTGTCCAGGAAAACCAGACTGTTTGCAGGCAACAGGGAAACAAGTTTGCGAAAGAAATGATCGAAATGCGCAGTGAAAAGTTCTACTTCCGTTAGGAATAAAACAATGGTATTTTTGCGAGGTTTTCAAATGAATTTATGTAAATGCGAGAAACATTAAATTACTATCACCGTTATTGGAAAGCTTCACCACCTAAGTTATGCAAGTGGCTGCGATCCTGTCATGTACAGGGTGACGAAAAAGAGGAAACGCCTTCTTACAGATTGTTTTCTGGATGACAGTCGCTTCTGTTTGTTGTTTAGCTATATCAAGCATAAAAGATTTCCATTGAAAAGCTATCTTTGAATTACTAATTTTTCTGTTCGTTCGGAAAAAATGTGCGACACAATCTCACGTCTGCTACGAAAATGTGGTTTCATCAATATTTTATCGATTTCAATTTTCCACAAAAGTTTGTGAAGTACAGAGTTTGTTGAGAAAAAGCAAATTGGTGACAATAAATACACGGTGTTCTAAAACGTCTTTCATCATTTCAGATGTATATATTTAAGTAACTAAACATTTTAGGCGTATGAAAGTACACAGGCTTAATTTTTACTAGAACACGATTTATTCAAAAAATTAGATTGATGAATTTAATAAACGTATGTGAATTTTATAAACGATTCCACAAGTTTCAAAGATTCCAGATTTACACACCAAGATACAGGACCAATAAAGGTCGGAGGTGTAAGCACGTCACTTGGTCGACTTATGGGCCGCTTTCCAGGACGTGCCTCGCCAAAATTTTGTGGAATATTCTGGACACATGACCGAACTAACTTTGCTGTGATCTCTCGATTCGGATGAGAAGTGGTTCGACATTCACGGCTTTACCAATTTCACAGACCAGCACTTTGTCACGAATTGTTACACCGCGAACTTTTCGCAAAGATCCCATCTCTGCCGTTTGTACCTACGATGGCACCCTTTCAGTTATATACATGATTAGGGGTGTAGTGATAAAAAAGAGGTGTGGGAACGCCAAATGAAAAGGAAGACTGCGCCAAATAGTTCGAATAAAGTGAGCAGTAGCCAACAAGAATTTTCACACCGGATCTTCCTGTTTCACTGTAGACTTTTGACTAACAGTGCGAATCTCCGTGTCGTTAGCACATCTGTGAGATCGCAACCTTGTTTTAATGTAAACTAGTACAAGAAGGTGTGGGAACGCCGTTCTCACGCGTTCCCAACCCACTACACCCCTCCCCATGATTCATGACCATAGGCGAGAATAGGAACAAAGATTGATTGAAAAACGGACACTTTTGCGGTATTTGAAACTCCCCGTTTTGTGACCACAGGGCGATCAAACTCATGCAGAACTGCGTATATTTCCCATCCGTGTATCAATCTCCTTGTACCGCCTTCCGTCACTCGTGAATACCACCTCAAGAGAGAAGGTACCTGAACTTCTCCGCCTGCTGCTGTGCATTGCCGCGTACTTGCAGCGTGCACTGCCTTGGATTTGTGGAGAGACGCGCACAGTACCTCGGATTTCTAGTGCTGATTTTCATTCCCGCTTGGTCGCACGCAGCAGAAAACGGACCAAATTCACGTTGAAGACCCATTCAGAACATGCAAGCGGTTCCAAATCGTCCGCAGAAGCAAACGGTTGATCATGCTGCTTCCAACAGTAACACCTTCGTTTTCTCGGCTGTGACTGTCCATCCAATTCATGTAAATTATGAAGAGGAGCAGTGAGAGCACATACCCACGTCAGAGTCCCACAACAACGATGAACGGTTGTGATTTAACTCCACTGACACGGTCGTACTTGTGGCCAAGAATACAATGACTTGATGCCCAGTAACAGGCGGCCGCCAACACCGTACTCCCGCAACGTTCCACAAAGCGTTTCATGAGGAACCAGGTCGTACGCTTTCTCGAAAATTTGCTGTTGAGGGAAAATTTGGTCTGTGATACTACGACCGGGACGAAAACCGCAATGGGGCCCCTCCAACTTAGGTTAACTTATTTCGCGGCCTCTTTTTGCAGGGTACTTAGCACATAGTTTTCCTGGGAGGCTAAGTTGAAAGATGTTCCGGTAGTTGTGCACTCTCTCCTGTCTCACTTCTTGATCATGGGAACGATCGCTCCCTCAAATGTACCTCCTGTGTGTCTGGTAGTGTGGTATTGACGGGTTTTGAAAAATCTTTGAATTTCTCTCTCCATCTTCCAAGGATGTCCTCCTTATAGATGAGCGAGACACAATTTTGGTTTTTGATGGATCCAGCAGTATGAAATCGTTTGCCATGAAGAGGCCGGGTTGTTTGCCAGAACACTTTGTTGGCTTGCCAGTGGTTGGAATATTTGAACACTTTCCTGGCTTACCAGTCGTTGGATCCAGTTTGTGTCCGAAATTTTCCCAAGGTTGGATTTTAGACATTTTCACTGTGCGAGCTGCGGACTTTCGCGCCTGATCGCGAATGCAGCAAACGTGCGACTTTCGTCGGAATCCATGCCTTCCTTGCCTTTGCTTGAATAGCATTTCACAACTCGATCTGGTTCCACTTTGGGTTTACTGTTTTGCATTATTCGCCACATCGACTTGTTTCCGTCCGCATACTCGAGCAGCAGATGAAACTACAGCTGCTTTGTAGAGCTGCCACTCCAGCTCCGCGTCCGATGTGTTTTCCGGAATCTCTCGGAACAGGGACGGTACGCTGTCTCCAAAGATCTTTCTAAAATCTTTGTCTGCCAGGACCGTTCACTTTATTCGGTAGGACCTCCTGTTCTTACATGGTTGTGTAGGTCCTGTTGCTTTTTCAAGAGGCAAGTTACACACCACAAGGTGGTGTGGTGATCGGTCGACACTTCTGTATGTACTCCTTTAGACATGAATGTCCAGCACTGACAGCGCCGGCCTTTAGCCGATTGGACCGATTGCTTCCAATCGTGCCCCGCGCCAAAGGGGCCCCGCGCTTCGCCTACACACTTACACTTTCAATCGAAAGTGTGTGTGTATTGCCGACGTGGGACTCACAGTATTTTTAGGCGTGAGGCCCATTGCCATCCTAAACCATCGAAAACAAAAATGAACTGCACCGTTTTAAACGCCCTCCATCATCATAATTCGTTTTGAAACGTAACAATGGTCATTGTTTTACGGCAATGTGCAGTCTGAGTGCTTTCAATAGCGGCAGAGAGGATAAAGTTTTGAAGTTGTTTTCTGTTTCATTTGCAAGCATTCCGTATTTGGCAGGTCAAATTATTTTCAATAGTTGCTACAAGATACAGTTCGATAGTCATTGGTGTTTCAACAACTACTGCTACTTGTCCTCTGATTGTTAATTTTAGTTCGCAATCGCAAATGCATGCTGCTTAGTCAATCTTATACAATTCCACTCTCGTAGAGATCTCACATAAAACAATCTCAGATTGACGATAAGGTTTGAAATAAACTTAGTTTTAATTATAGATAACTATTTCCGGTGTGAAACAAATCCTCAAAATACAATAGAAAATTTTTTTAGCGAACATTAACAGTTAAGCCATTTGTGAAGTAACAGAAGTGCTGGAACCACCTCCTTTAGCTAAAGACAAGTGACAGTTAGGTTTAAGTGAAGCAAGCCTCATGAAGTTCTTGTGGTTTGAGAGTTGCATCCATGATAAACTGTTAAAACAAGGGTTATGGCATCACTCTCACNCAGATTAGCGTCGTGGTTCTGAGATATAGCCTAACTACTTAGAAGTTGCAAAAAATCTGAAAATATGCATAGGTGGGATNACTTTTGTGGAAGTTTTGAAGGCTACTACAATACTTGCCTGTTTTTGAAAAATTTCTGAAACGTAGGTTTATAGTTATTGGAAAATCTGCAATTGATTTTTATATCTCGTGTTTGAAAAGAAAAGAATTTTTTAACTTTTACTGGATATGCAAATCCTGCTCTACTAAGCGGTTTTTGCTCTAAGCGGGTTTCACTGTAACCCAGGGTCTCAAACTCAATTACGTAAATGTCAATTTATGGAAATTTCCGAAAAAGCATCGTGAGCCGCACAAAACGCCCTCGCGGTCCACGTGTTTGAGACCCTTTGCTTATAACCACTATCCAAGTGTGAAGCATACAGTAATGAGATTAGGCAGGTGTTATACTGGTGTTTTGTTTTTTGGTTTTAACAGTCGAATATAGGCTAATTATTTAAGAATACATTTTTTCTGTAATTAAGACGACACGTATCATGAGTCAAAGGTCAAGAGACGTAGGTCGAAAATTTTAAGTGTTAGTCAAAAGAGGGCTAAAGCTAGGAAAAAGGCCAAAACAGAAAAAGGGAGAGGTGCGTTGGACAAGTATTTTAGCAGAACTACCTCAGAAAAGGTGCAAAAAGCTCTTGAAGAGTCAAGCCACAGTGAAGATGGCGACAACGCAAGCAGCCGTCCAGATGATGTTATGCCAGATAGTCAAAGTGGAAGTTTATGCGAGAGAAGTGAGAAGTCATTTCGAAATTGATGAGTCCCACAAAGAAAGAAGCTGATCGGCTAGTGCATCTGATGAGGCTTACGAGGACGAAAATTCAAAATTTATTGGAACCATTGGATGAACAAACGATCCTGCTACATGCCCAGGTGGAAAAACTTGGAAAGCTAGGACTATTTAGGCCAAGAGAACCACAATCACAGCAGAAGTTTTCGCCAGAAACGAAAGTGACGAGACACGGTATTCTAACTTCCACTGCATAAAAGTACTGCAAAATCGTGAAGCGATAGACTGCCCATGGCTAATATGCTCGGCATCGAAAATTGAATCTGTTGCTGCTACTGCAAACGTTTTAGCTCTGGATGTGCTGTCGCACTTCACTCAATACCTCCTCTCTGGAGTTAAGTGTAGTAACTCATGAATTTATTAGGTGTTACGGCGTTGTCCGTTGAAGTCTCAGCTGGAGAGGTGAAAATGGGATCATGCCCAAGACCTTGCTCTTTCACATTTAACGATTTCGATCATTATGACTTGATGCCCTATCAAAAATTTCTGCATACGCCACTGAGTGGGGCCCCGCAAAAGTGCTTCCAATCGGGCCCCGCACTTGCAAAGGCCGGCCCTGAGCACTGAATGCAACCAAGTCGGCTGACATTTGCAGAAATCAATGAGTGACCGTTGACCCAACGAATCTCTGCACCAGGTGTACCTGTGCACATGTCTGTGTTGGAACTTGGGAAGAAAGTGTTCCTTTGGCACAGAGCGTTGCATTTAGATTAATCTAAGTACAGTGAATACATGCCATAGTTAGAACGTGGTATACTGCACTGCAAGCATGAGGAAAGGTCATCATGCATTTTTGTAATAACGCTTGCAGCAGTCTTTGAACAGTTATGTAGGCTTCATTAATTTGCATCATATTGATGGTTGTTTCTAGAATAGGATAGGCTATAAATGTGTCAGTTGCGGCATTGCATAATGCTGGTATGAGTGAAAGGATTGTTTCTCATTTCTCAGCAGTTGATATAGGCTAGGTCAGTGCCGTGGCAAGGCAGCCCCGTACCCCCCGGTCGGAGGGGGGGACCGACCATTCGTAGGGGCCCCACAATGTATTTTGTATTAGTAAGTTAGAGCCGTCTCTCTAACCTTGACGTTTACTCTTCTGGTTTTTGCCCTCAATGCAGAGCTGGTAGATGCATGTAATATCACGATTCGTTAATTTCGAAAAAGAATTGCAGACATTCGGACAATATAGCAGTATTTTGTAAAGTTGTGGTTACGTCAGAACAAGGCCAATTGTTAATTGTCAATAAACTCTTGATCTTCTCCACTTAACTTCGATGGCTTTGCCCTTGTGCGTTGAAATTCTCGGAGGGATTTACGTCACAATGAATGTGCTGTGGAGTGTTGTGCAATTGCTTTGCAGTTGCGTACAGATAAAGAAACTAGGTTTCTAGTTCAACGTTAAAAAAGTTTTCGTGAAAACTGCTGATGACAGTTTATGTAAAGTTGAAACGAAGGAAGGCTGTTGTGTCAGTCTGTGGAGACTGTGTTAAGACAGTCCAACTTAAAATTGACCAGAAAAACCGGGTATAATCTCGATAAGTTTAACGCTCGCTTGCTCGATCTTAAAACGCCTCTTCAGATTTAATCTCACTTGCTATGTGTCATAATGAAGATGGATGGTGTCAGATTCCAATAAATTCGTTCTTATTAGAAGCGTGAGAGAAATTTCCGGACTGTTGACGACAGTGAAGGCAGAGGAAGTGTTGGGAAGCAGTTAGTTCTACGCACTGCTTCCACCTATTAGCTTTTGGTGAAATCACCAAGTTAGTTACATTGAGACTGGCTATCAGGGGACTAATGTGCAACTCGCTCGAAAACGCACGCAGCTACCTAAATGCTTGCTGATGTTAAAGGGCCCCGTCTGGATTTTTTTGGGGCCCCAACAGCCTTTTACACGGCTCTGGGTTAGGTGTAGTTTAGTAGATTATTGTAAAAGACATTCGATTTCGTTGAAAGAATGCAATGCAACATACCGTAGAAGAAACAACGTTAGCGATGATTTATTAGATACTAAAACCGCTGTAAACATCGAACATGCAACATATCACTTTGCAACGTGATAGTCGCAAAATTTCAATGGCAAAATTTTCGTTGGCGTTATTAGGCGCAGGAAAGAAAAAAATGTCACGAATTGTTTTTTCTAGGAAAAATAATTTCTAAAAATAATGTGTTTGAGAAAAAAATTTTACCCTTTGAAAATGTCCCCAATCAAAATAATCAATCAAAAATAAATATTTTATGTTGAAAAAATAATTCTACAGTGTTTTTTTAAATATAACAAAATTTGTATATAGCGCAAACAGAGCACCATACAGTTGTCTCTACATGCGCATCAGTGTTTCAAAACACGAATTTGAGTCTTCACATTCTTTCATTAAAACTGCACACGCAGTTTTGCTCGTCGCAAGTAATGGCAATTCTAAGCACTGCGACGGCAACTTCATTCAACCTTTGTCCAGCGTATATTTGCATTCCACTGCGGCGCTCGGGCCGCGCAGACGCCAGTCGAGTTGATTCGTGATGCGAACGCTAACGCTCTGATGAACTTTTTTTGTAGCGATTCGTCCGAGAGAGGGAACACACGCATGTTCGCCCAATTGCGCCACTGCTAACAGTAAAAGAAGTCACGTTGGGAGAATTTGATTCACAAAACGCCAGCGCTGTTTGAGGCATTCCACGGCCGTTGGCTGTGAGAGACCGACAGATACTCTGTAGTATCGGTTCAATGGTGCTGTTGTTAGGAATTAAGCTTTGCGTATGCGGCACATGTGATTCGTGCCACCATGACTATTTAAGTGAGCGTTATTTTGTATGACAGCGTTTATCAAACTTGCAGCTTAGGTTAAAATTTGTTTATGGTTATGAAATGAGGCAACTTGTTCAGGGTTAATTAAAACAAGGAAGGACACGATCAGTCATCTACGAAGTACAAACGAAGTGCATCTTTCATTTGCACTGTAGAACCTAGCAACGTGTTGTGACCATTGTCTGTGCTTTGTTTGAACTGTTCGACGCCACAATCGCAAACGCGGGGGAGGTTTACTAAATACCTTTTGTTTGCACATGTCTATATGCAGTTGTTATATTGTCAGGATCGTGTGACATGCACTGGTCAATTATTATCGACTTGTTATTGCTCGCATGCTAGGTTCGCAAACGAAGGAAACGTATCATAACAAAAATAAATGAAACTGTGATTGAATGTTAACGTCTTGATGTGAATGTGGAACAGCAACTCGATTATAATATCGAGAGGTTTATGATGGAGGGATGGTAGATCAGTCAATAACTGCAGGCATTAAAGCCTCACAGTACGACAGCACAAAGGGCGCTGCTCTGTTCACCACACAACGGAAACATCTGCATGGTGTACAGAAGCAGATTAGGTGAGGAAAGGCTGCCACGCTCACCCTCACAAAAAAACGCCGCGACCGAGTCGACATTTTCCGCCCGCATTCTTCCTTGTTGCGTCCAGTCGAAGAGGAACAGCATACTCCTTAGCGAAACAAGCTTTGTTGAGATGGGTGCAGAGCAAATCAATGAAATTTGCGAGGGATTGTTGGATAAAAAGGTGGACCACCGTCGACTGCCAATCGGACCTACTTGGAAGCGAAAATACGGGGTTTTAAGCTCGGACGCTTTACGCTTGTACAGAAGCAAAACCAAGAAACAAGGTGGTAGTTTGGCTCTACGAACTGTGCCCCTTTGTCACATCAAAGGTGTTTCTAGACTTCATGAAGAACCCGGATCGGGGCTTAATTTTTTTAATTTAGAAACAGAGCAAGGCGAAACGATGACGTTCAGATGTGCAGAAGGAACGGCGTGGGTGGCACAAATACAAATTCAACTCATTCATTACAAAGTAAGTACTAAATATCGCGTTTTTATCTCCTTGATGTCGGGTAGGTAGTCGTCTCTAAACGGCAATTAAAAAAAAGCTGTGAAAACCATATCGAGGTAAATTATGAGTGTTTTGCTGGCGAAGCTCTTGTCGCAGGTTGAAAGGAAAAATGCTGATGCGTTTCAGTAGACTTTTCGGAGCCAACGCCAGTGATTGAATGTATGCGTTAGTGCTGTGTTTTTTCTGATGTGGCTACTTTACGCCTACGAGGAATATGCGACCACGATGCTGGGCCGAGCCCTTGATTCGTGACGTGGTTTTGGCAATCACTTCCCTTTCCACCACATCCCATATACAACGAAGTGAAAATCATTAATCAATGAACGATGCCCCAGTATGACACCACTGTACTGGAGGTGCCACCGATATTGCCATAAAGCTGCACTACCAGCCCATTAGCCATGTGACTGATGCGACGAGAACCCTTGACATCATTTTTTGTTTTCGGCATACAGGAGAGGGTGTGCTCTATTAGCGTCGCTGTGCAGCATTGAAATCCATTCAGCGACCTTAGCCTATGGTGACTGCCAGCAGCGTTTATTCAAGATTGTTGGGCTAATTAAGCGAACTTTAAATTCAGCATCAACGCACTTGCACTTTGAGTGAAACGTTCCCAGGTGTGACTCCACGTCCAATGGCCTCAAAAATGTTTAACTAATACTGATTTTTATGACTGAAGCTTATGTGTCTTACCTTGAATAATCCTGGTCTGTGAGGGGGTAGATAAAATAGGTTAATTGCACAACAACTGCACAAACGCATGCACATTCACCATAGCAATGCATGCTCGAATAAACTCACCTGACTAGAAACGAAATAGGGTTGGCTTTTACTACTGTTAGACCATTATTTAAAAAATTATCCAATTCGTTTAACTGCCCTTTAAATGAGATTAAGCCCCAAACCGGCTCAGTCACATTGGGATTCCAGTTGAGTGTTTTAGCAGAAAAACGTGTTTGTTCTGGAAATGATAAGGACATATATTGTATGAAGTAGTGCACTTATCAACAGTGAAGGTAGAGGCTGTATCGTCGCAATTGTTTCGATTCGACTGTCCTTTAGCATAGTTGTTTTCTGACGACGTTTTCTGTTATCATCATTATTGTAGAATTCCAAAAAAGTTCCTACCGTTGCTTTGTTCAGGATTATTTTTTACATTTTGGATGAGAATTTGCTGGTTTGTGCGTCTTGCAGTGAATTTTTGCGGGACCGAGCGTGCTAAAAAATTAACTGGTAAAGAACCGATTCCCTTTTTTGATATACTTCGTAAAATCTAGAAATCGTTGTTTAAAAAATAGGTGTGCAATTATCTGTCAGTGCTAACGACCGTTGAGTTGCTTTTTCCCGAATTCACTGAAGGGTTAAAACCACACTTAGCAAACATGAAATGNCATTTGTTAAAAGTCTAGAGGTGTCTAAGAGTGCTAGCTCGAGAGNAAATAGCACTGAATTTAGTGGAAAGGAAAAGCAGACCTTGACTTTGTTACNTTCATTTCTCAGTAAATCAATACAAGTGACCAGTTTTGCAGAAAGTAACAGACGACAATTCATGGAGTGACGGCCTTTCAAACCGACGAAACTGATAATTTTAAACAAAATCTTTTCAAGGCGTCATTTCGCAATTAACAACCCTGTGGTGCAACTGAAAGGACATTCCTCAAGTTTTAATAACGTTTGATTTTAGTTTTGCTTTCCGAATGGAATGAAGCGCGAATCCGGAAAGATTTCCAAGCATTGCCAACTCTAATTCTGATCCACCAGCCCCACTGCTGATTCGGATCGGGTATTCACCTTTTGTGTTGCAACCGCTCGCCATTTTCAAACTTTGAAGCAAACGACTTTTTCATGTGAACAAAAAATTCTGTTATTTCGCTTTTAAAGTGTACATCCGACTTCGACTACTTCGTTTGATTTGCGGACCTCTTCACGAATGAAGAAAAGTAATTATCGCTATTTTTCTTCCGGTTTCACTCATGCCGTACTTATTTCGACATTGGCGATGATAAAATTACGAAACCCTATCTGTTTTTTGTCGAACTTGTCATTCTATCATTCCGTTTCGTTATGCCCGCTCATGCATGCTGCACAGGGCGCAGGCGGTACGGTGATTATCTAGTGGTGTTATATCATTCACTCTATACGTTGCTGTGAAGGACAGCAATTAGATAACGGCTGCGCCCGGTAATTGACAAGCTACATGCGTTGCCACTGTTGCGTGTAAAATCTCAGATTAGATCCGATTACGATTTGCACAAGCACACCTGCCGATATCAAACCAAGAAAACATGAAAGTACAACAAATTCGCTGCTTGGAACGTGTGAAAAGCAGATTCGCTTGCAGGATTACGAGCTTGCGGTTGGTAAAACCGTGATGGATGATTTCAGCCTATTTGCCCATTATTCAGCTTGACATAAACTTCCTCCAACCGTGCTCTTGCTTCCGTTTAAGTGACTTCACGGTTGAATGTGTGAAGAAGTTTCGGACAGAAATACCAGGGAAATTTGTGCTGTTGTCCCGCTGTCTTCACAGCATCTGAAGTTCCGTAATTTCAATTGCGTCAAACAGGCGCTTTACACGTTGTTGTTCGCTTAAGCTGTTTCACTTCCATGATTAGAAAAGGTTAAATAGTAACTTGCGAAGTTGTGTTGCCGACTGGTTAAGTTCATTTCATGACCTAATCAAGTGGTACATTTCATCAAATGACTGTGTCCTTTCAAGTCTTGCCCAGGCACCAAATTTATTTGTACTTCAACTCCAACGTCAGTTTAGCTTAGTAGCGATCTTCTGCAAACACCACATTTATTTCAGTCTTATTGTAATTTTAGCCCAGCAAAAATATTTATGCTTATTATCTGCATCTACGTGTTGTCTCCCTCATTGTAATGCATTACAGCACTTTTCGTTACGTACGACGTTGAGAAAAAGAAGTTAAAAGCTTTTTTTTGAGTTTTACCATGGTTGCCATATATTGACATATGCTTGCACACAGCTGACGGATGTGAAGGCAACTCAGCGATTGAAAACTTCTTGAAATTGCAGTAAACAACCCCGACAGGCAGTCATTTTTTACCCCACTCGTGCCGCAAAACCAGGAAGCCAACGAAGCAGGTTGAATTGCACTGTGGTTAGCGTTAATTGGCATTTCCTTGTGCCACGTGTGGCCGGGTGGCGAATGTGCGACAAGGCTGCCGGCATTTATGTTAAACAACGGTTTGTTCGCTTTTGAAGTTGGCCGTAAATTACGATCGACCGCGCGAGCACGGAACCGCGCGCCGCTCTCATTGCGAGAAAAATGAAGGTTCAATTTCGAAATGTGAAAGCGGCGTATCAGTTCTCCCTCCTTTTTGGCGTTTCGATGTCTCAGTGGAGGTCGTCGTTGAATTTGGGGGAGGTTGTAAGTCCAATCAAACTTCACCCCGCAGCAGTAATAGAATTAGTTAGCTTCTGACGTTGTGTTTCTGTCGTGCTTCGTGTTTGCAAATTGGTGGCGCGTGAGGTTGAAAAGCGCTTCTTAATGCGACCAATAGAAATTTTTAACACGACAGCATTTTGTTCAAGTTGTATTTGTATAGAGATTCATCATGACTCGATGACTGACAGGAGCTGCCATACCCTGCTAGGCTTTTCACGTAACTCTCTAGTTCCTTTATGGGTGTCTCACAAAAGTCACCGCCTGGCGATTCTCCGACCGCTATTTCGTACCGTTTAAATTTACTCAAGTTTCGCGCTTCACTTACTCCGGCCACTGTTCTCGTTGTGGCAACGCACTGTTGTTTTGCGATGAATAGCCCACCGCAGGAGAAATGGTCCGCGCTTTTAAGCGTTGCTGTTGGTATGGCTCGCTTCCACTTAGTTACCACAAGCGTACCAAAAATCAGGTCAAGTCTTTTAATCACGTAGTGCGAACCTTGTCAGTGCAACGAAACTGCGAATTTGTGCGCAGTTAGCCGCTTTTTTGCAGCTGGTTGCCTTTCTGTTGAATTTTCAAATCAGCTTTAAATTTTCAAGCACGTAGGTCAAGCTCACACATGGTTTCAAAATCATTACTGTTTCATGAAAAGTGTAGTTGTTCACGTAAAACGTTTCCTGATGTTGAACACGATTTGCTCTTACCTGTCGAATGTATATACTCATAAATTTTTTTCGCCCAAGGTTAGAAAGTCTATTCTCACAGCAGAAATTACACTTCTCACGATAATACAGGATACGCGGTATGATATTCACAATGCCGTGTTTGGACATCCATGTCCGTTGAATTTTATGATTGTTTCCACATATCTTGCCGGTTTCTTGTCGTACCAGTTAATTTTTCTGCCCGTAACACCACTCCCAGTCGCACTGAGAAGGATCGGTAAAGCATAATTATACTTTGCGTTCAGAAAAAATTCTTTTAAAACTATTGACTATCTGACTGGAGATGTGGTCTTTATGTCGTCCGAATGTGCGTCATCGAACATGACCTTCCAGCGGATGACAAGTCGCGTTGACACTGCGCCGCAGTGTTAAGTGTTATTCTTCGGCAGATTGCGCAGTTTTTGCGCGGAAAACGTGCGTTGCTGAAACAATTTAAAGTCTTTCTAGGTCAAAATTCTTTCGGGGTGCTAAATTTGTGACTGAAATGGAATAGGTTAAATGTCTGACGTTCCGCTTCACCTCTACGTAGTTACTTTCAGTTGTGTATTTACAAGCATCACGCTGTACTAATGCATTCAGAGATTTTAGCTGCGTTTTTCTACTTAGGTAAGGAACCAGCTATGTAGGCGGAACACTTTGAAAATGTGTTTTCAACTTCAGCGAACAGAAAATATATATTTTTTTTGCAAATTAAGGGCATAATCCAACAAACGAGTTGCCATGGTTTTGAGTAACGGTCTGCATCTTGTCAAAAAATCGCTGCTCACTTCAGGTTTGCAGCTTGTTTCTCATTCGCATCGTTGAAATGATTCGAGATCTTCTTCATCAACCAATCAGCACCCTTAGGTCCAAACGTTTTGGTTCCGATCTCTTCTTAATTGGTCGACATGTAACTAAACGTGGTTCACTCGTTAAGTACTATATCTTAGAAATGCATTTGAAATGCAGTAACACGATTATTATCCCTGTGCAGCATTACACATCACCAAAGAGGGGTTGTAAACGATCTAATATAGGTTTCCTTAACGTTCCTAAAATTGTTGTAATGCCTTTACTGGCACTGTTAAGAACACATTCATGGAAAAAAGTGATTAACATGTCGATACAAAGCTGCGCTCCGGAAACCTGACATTTGACTTTCAAGTTATTTGTAACGTGGAGACTCTTTCCCAACCCGGTTAGCCGATCGTGGTAACTGAGAAACGATGCGTCTTTGAGGGATTTACGGGGAGCGACAAGTTGTAGCAGCACCTAATAAACAATCAATAAAAATATCAAAGATTTGTTTGAGTTTGAAGCCGCCCTGTGTCATTTTGCTGCGCGTAGGTCTCATGAAACCCAATGCACCAAGCAGACGTGAACCAACTGATCACTGCTGGGTTGCGTTTGTTTTAAAGAGGAGAAAAATTATTTGCTAATATGTAGCCAAAAAAACTGAGATGTATAATTACTCTACAAAAATTCACCGTTTCGTTCTTTAGATTTTGTTTTAGATCCAATGTAACAGTGTTCCTGATAGATAACGTAATGTTGAATATATAGTAATAAGTGTCCGGGCAGTAAATAAATCATCCGTAATGCTTGAATTTAAAGGTGTTAATATTGGTCTCATCCGTGCATAATTATGCTTTACGTTGTTGCGTGGTAGTGGATGAGGTTTTTCCACGTTTGCTGGATTGACGTTTGACATATGAGCAAAGTTCTCGGAATTCTTAAACAGAGCGAAACCGATATAATTAAGCTTTTGTAAGCACTGCGTTAGTTGCGTAGTATGACTTCCTGGCGACCTCATAGTAATCGTTATCTTTGTTTGCAACTATTGACAGCATGTCGTGAGAAACCATTTGTTAGTCTGCATGCTGCAGCAAAGGTTTGATGGCTTCAAAAAAACTGACCATTTCCGGTAATTATCCATTGACGCCACGCAACGTCATCGCACGTATGGAGGAAAGTGGAACTTTCTCGTGGCGACTTTTCTGTAATTTGATGTCATGGTAAGCCCACTGAACCATTGCGCAACACCCTACCAGCTACGGCCGCCTGTACGCCAGCACACACGTGCGCACCTCTTCTCTTGTACAGACGCAAGTTTCGAGAAATACTTCCTGGAAAGAGGAAGTTGTGCGATCGCGCAACCGTAAGCTTCCTCCGTAAGTTCCTAAAAAGTGGCAATTCTGCACGAGAACTTGCAATACCGCTGTCGTTTTCCGAATATTGTAACAACTTTTTTGAGCCTGCATGCGATAGGTGAAAAGTTGACCATATCACTGTTGCCCAGGATATTTCTGGCCGGCAAGTTACTTTGCATCAAATTTCCGCTTCATTCAGAAGCATATAGAACTGTCAGGGGATTTACATTTAAAGGTGTTGAATGAAGAGCACTCACTTCATTTGTGCTTACCTTATGACGCGGTTATCTCGGTATCCCTGCCTCGCTGTGTAGCCAGAGGTGTGCCCTTGGTCAACAGACGGAAGTTCCACAGATCGCTTGTTTTCAGAGCTTGAAGTTTGTAGTTTGTAGGCTCTCCTGAACAACTTGTATTTTGTCACTCACTGCAGAGCCTTTCTCTCTTAACGTTACGCAGCAGGTACCCCGATCTGTAGCTGCACAGTCACTACGCGCACAGTTTTCTCTCGTTCATGGAGGTCAAACCACCATCTAAACTTTCTACCTATTTCGCTTTATTTTTCAAAGTATTTTGATGCTTTCACCTCGACACACTGTACGATTTTTAAGACCCAAATTAGCCACATTGATAAACTCTATCTGCAGCAGTTAACCAAGATGACCGTAAATATTGCCGAAACGAAATCAATACTTTTCGCAAACTGAAGCAACCGTACTTTATTGGTCAGCAAAAATTGTAAGTCAGTCTTGGACTTCTTTTTTCAATGTTGAAAGTTGAACATATGAAAGACGTGTCTCCATCAATTCAAGAAGCTTGTTAAAGCAAACAAAAAAAACTCATTCAATTACTTTTTCACCGTAATTGAGCGCCAGCGAGAGAGTCAACTCGTTTTAGCGAACCACAGGGCAACCGCAGCTGCTCCAGTGCGCTTCTGGTTGACTTTTGAAATACCCGCTGCAACGCTCAGGTTGTGTCTTTGTTGCGAAAGAAAACTTTCGGACTGGATGATGAAGCGTAGATTTATTTGCGATCATCGCAAATGAACGATCGTCGTATATATGGCCATCTTGACCTTGCAACTCGTTCCCTTGCGAAAGAAGACCTCTGCAGTGGCATGTTTTTTGTGATTCGTAATGTCTGACGAATGCAAACGACAACCGAAGTACTTTGGGCATCGTTTGCCGCCAACTTTAAAATGCTACTACGTTTTGTGGATCATCTCTTGACTATTTTCACTGTGTCTTTCTGTGCTTCGTGAAGTTGTTTGTGTAAGGGTCGTGGAACTTCAGCAGGTTGGTCGAGTTGTCTGTCGGCAAATCTAAAAACTCACGTTTTTATTTCTGTCGGCACAGTAATCGTAGCTTTACGTCATTGACTTATCAAACGACTCGCATTCTACCTGTAAATGCCTTGTGTAGATCGCCAAACAAGTTTATGATAAAGGTGCACCCAAAAAGTCTGTTATTGGGTGTAGTTTGCTGAAGACAACGGAAAAGATTTCCTCTGACGTCGGAATTGAAAAACGACCTTCTTTTTATGTGCTGCGAATGAATTGTTTGGCTGCGATCAAATGCGTGTGTGATGCCGCTGTGTGTATCTTTCTTGTTATGCCTCAAACGGTTAGTATTGGGTGTTGCCTCATGAAAGGTCTGTGTGTATATTTACCTTGGAGGTGGTAGGGACAAAGAACGGACTGTATTTTCTGCAACGAACTGTTGTTGGACTTGACGAAAACGATACGCCCACGATACTGACAGATGAATTTACCAATGTTTAAATTTTTCACGCTTTTATACATTTCATATGCCGCAGTTCACGCAGAGCGAGGTTACGTTTGTTGACGCGTTGTTCGATAAACAAAACCAAACATTTTTCACTTGGAAATCTGTTTGTTTTGGAAACGCTAATCATCGATCAATAGATTGGCACGCGGGAAGTCGAATTCTACTCACAACAACTTCTGCGTTGTTTCCAGTTATTGAATGAACTAGTAATTTCTTGAACAAAACGGTACTTTTCTTCATGTGAGCTTTCAATAGTTATTATCCTCACGATTAAGCAGGAAGCCATGACTGCAAGCAAGCACCTGAAAAAATGAAGATAATAGATCGATAAAAATGCTTTTAGGGAAATTTTTTTTGTGAACACAGGTACGTTGATTTGGGTTCACAAGTGATCTCTTTGTTTTCAGCCTTACACAGCATAACCTTCCACTGCAAACACGACTTGGGCGAAGCACGTAGCACGCAGGTCGGGTACGGCTAATGCAAACTGCTATGCCAGGCAGAGTTATGGCTGGCGCCGCCGTGTGGAAGACGCGTACACCATGCGACTGCGAAACAATCAAGTTTGAGCGCGGTACAAATTTGGATATTTTCGCATCTCAAACGACATTGTAGTTGTTTTGAAAGAAAATCTTGCCCAAGTCTGAACAACTTGTTGCACATCGTGTTTTTATAGCACAGTCATGCGCACGGTTTTACGTACCACTTGCTTCAAGTATAGGGTTTTTGCTTGCGGCGATCGAATTGTGGTTTTTCGTCTCTCTTTTTCAGTTCATTACGATAGATTTTGGTTTGACATTACGCAGACCAGCCCACTGACAGTTGACTTATGATTCATCTTCGCCGTCGGTGCGCTATCGCGGTAGTATCACACAACAGGAGAAAATTTGCACAGTTGTTTATTTTTCTCCGTCACTCCCAAATGACACAAGGTGCTGGTTTTCTACAGGCCCAACTGCTTTTGTGGCAAAAGTGTGAGAGTCAAATCGCATTTCATTACACCGCGTCGTCGTCAACTGATGAAGACTTTTCGATATCCTCTGATAGTGCAGTGTTGCACGGAAAAAAAGCGTGTCTGCATTGCGGGATGTGCAACAACTTGAAACACCTTGAACGTATTCCGTTTATTGGTTAGTTAAGTCGATAAAATCGTCCTTCATTCATGCCTGTACGCACGCATGGTCTTAGGTCGTTTCCAAGAGCGTAGGCTTTAGTTTAACCGCGTTGACAAACACGCTCACGTTTCCCCTTGCTTTGCTTCCTGGTCGTGCTGAAAAGTCATTTACTCTGTCAGTGGCAGTTACCCGTTCTGACAAAAAACAGATAGATCATTTTGCGTTTTTCTTTTTAGCCTTTGACTGATCTGTTTCCGCATTTTCCAGCGTAGGAAGGCGATTCACATATACGGTTATCTGGCACAGAAAACGGCTAATTTTAGCTTGTTCAGAAGTTTTGAAGTACTTGCATATTTCTTTTTTGGAAAAAACGTAATTTGAAAGCTTAAATCTGCTCGTTTGACTCACACGCATCAACAAGAGTCAGCCACTTACTTGTTGACGCCATATGCAGTGTGGCAAGTTCTGGATATGACCTGAGCGCCTATATTTCGTCACTTCATTAACATTGTGTACTGCTGGGTCCCGACTGCTTTTTGACCGCAGTGTGCAATGTCAGCTTCTAAAGTGCATCAGTGAACTGCAATGTAGCCATTTTATGCAACGAGCAGACTGCTTCCTTCAATTGTCGAACGTTTTGAATGCGATTTTGATCTAGTAAGGCCAATATCTTCTAACAAGCTGTGCACTTTCATGTCTTCTGTGTTGTTTGGAGTATCCAGTACAGCGCTGCTAGCATTCATGCACACAAGTTTCGTGCGTATCAAGGATTGGGTCAAGTCAATGCACCAGCTCGTGAAAACAGTCGAACTGTTGCGGAGTTAACTGTTGTTGTGTGCAAGTACGCAGTTAGTGAAATCGTTCAATTTCTTATGCGTGTATATCAAAGAATTACAACCTACACAAACATTTCGTAGCACAAGACAAATGAAGTATTTTCACGAGTGGACGAGTGCACTGCGGTCTTTTCTAGTGGAAAATGAGTTTTACGTCGTCAAAAACTACGCTGTCTGTTTGTGCAGTTGACACGGGGCCCTCAGGCGAGAGGAAAGACAACGTTGTGACTCAGGGCAGAAGGTCCTCTTACACTACAGCAACAGAAAGCAAAAACAAGGTGCTGCAGTGATCGAGTCGTGCCGAACACGATATAATTCTTCTCACTCACTGCTTGACCGTTTTTAGTCCGAGTGGAACGGCAACAGCTTATTTATATTGCTTGGCAGCGTACTCTTGCATCGACTTCAACAGTTGCGTCGCCATTTTGAAAAGATTTTTTCTTCTTTGGAGCCTGAGTGGTCGACCGCTTTACCGAAACCGCACGACCTACTGCTCAAAGTCGACATGGTTGCACCCACGAACGAGTTTACTGAAATGACGCAGCAGTGCTTCAAAAAACCAATTTCGAAGCACCTATTCGTTAATCAGCGCTTGCGCTAACCGCAGCCGGCTGCTCCGTCGTCCAGTCAAGTGTCTCAACGACCGAACCGAGCATTTCTCCTCAGAGGGATGGTTGCTTGGCGATTGGTCCCAATCTCGGGCTGATGTGATCGCCGTTTCATCGAAGCTGTCGCATCAGTCATGGCTGAAATGACGCCGTCATAAAATTGTCTCGGGTCTGCGGAGGCAGAGTGCCAGAAGAGCAAACGCTGACCGATATTGTCGACGCAGACACCGGCAACGCAAAAATGTAAGCCCTGCGGTCTCGCTCCGCAAGTTGCTTGGTGATGAGAGCGTTGTGCAGTTCGTGCATTTCATTTTGAGTCAACGAAACAACCGATTGGCGGTCGGTGCCGTTGGTGAGATATGACAAAGTGGATCCAAGTTGACCGCCGGCAAAACACATTCACATTGTAAGACCTTAGCTACGTTTACACGAAGCCAGTCACTGGGTTAGACGCTGTTTTATCCTTTTGGGTATGGAAAGGCGTGAACGGTTAGTGACGTTTCATTGAGAAGGTTATGCATTGCAAAACTCAGAGTCTGAATTCGTTATTTGAACGTGTTGTATTTTCCTTTGTCGCTGGACAATAAATGAATTCGATTCCAACCTTAAGATTGCATGCAGCTTCCTTTGGTAAAAAGTTTTACGTCAGTTAAACTTCTGCAAAGTAATTTTTTTCCAACTTGTACATTTGCTTTGGTAGATGATTTGGAAGCATGCTTTAAATACAAACGTCTGTGAACAAAACAAGTTGTTTTAGGCTTGACCATTCAAAAGTACATATTGATCATTTTCAATTGCAAAAATATTTAATGCCATGATGATCCAAACGTGATGCGTTGATTTTATGTTTCGTTATCCAGTTACCGTAACTTCAAGTCGAAGGAAAGAGTCATGGTCATGATTAAAGATAAAAAAGCACAAGGCTGGCAATTCATAAAGCATCGTGTGCAGTAAACAATGTGTGAGCTTGCGTGCAAGCGAAACTAATCTTTTGAAGGATTGCATGGACAAAAAATATGAAAAAATCTCTTGAGATTTGGCTACTCCGCACGCAATCCTTATGATTTCATAATTTGACGTATTTGTAATAAAAATGCTATTATTAGTGGTACGATACCATCAGTAGTCATCTTAATATTAGACGAAACCTTTGTTTATTTAAAAAAATATAATATCTTTTAAAATATATTAAGCTTATGCATATACTGTCGTCAAAACGAACGTAACATCCATAGTTACACTTGCTATTACACTTCTGTTTCGTATTTAGGCCTTCTGATGTGACAAATTAATAACAGTTGGATCACAGCAAGTATTGTTTTGTGTAAACTTCTGTTTTTTTCGGAAGCCTAACTGCTGAAATTTGAATCCTACGCTTTTGCTTTTCATTGTGAAAACGAGTGTGGAACTTCAGGTTCTTTCTTGCCTCAAGCGAACTCTCGTTTCCAGGTTTAATTAGCGTCCATGACATCCTTCAGAAAAAAAAAATTTTTTGTGGTTCTTTTGCTTTGGTGTCGCATTTTAATCGGAGCAAGGTCTTGACTGTGACAGAATCTCTTACGTCCTCTTTGTTTTAAGATGAGGTGGGCTCTCTGAACATGAGACCCATCGTCGTTTTTTCGTTGATTGTGCGCTAAAATTACTGTCAATTTGTGATGAATAACAGCTGTGCGGCGGGTTGACTGATTACCCTAGTCCGCTGCAGCCGCCAACAGCCCTTGTTTTGCCTTGCCTCGTGGAGAAAAAATGCCGTTACTTTGGCTAATGCTGTCATCTACCCTTTCCAGAAAGTATGTCATGCTTCAGCTATTAGTGCGCTGCATTGAAAGAATTTCAAAAGATTTATCAAACAAATTTTCATCGACTCTTTGCTTCTGTCGATATGTTGAATGAAATGCTCGGGGTGCTTGATTCGTCAAACAATTTGGAAAAAGCATGCATTTTTAATATCAAGCTGTCTAACGTTAACACTTTTCGACTCTTTAGTAGAAAGCCTCTGTCTATGGCTAAGCATATTTTTGCTAAATCTTTGAGACCAGTAAAAGATGACAACTACTTTGTTCCAAAATTAGATTCTAAAAAAAGCTTCATTCATAGCGATTACTACCTTGTCGTTTTCTGCAGATATTAAATATTTTCCTGTAAGTTTATATTTAGTGCCAGTTTTTTGTAGTAACCTTCACCTCTCATAGTGCTCACCCAACCCTTGCTGTACATAGGGATGCTTTCACCTTTTGACTTTTTTTCTTTACTGTGGCGCTTTGCGACTAACTTTTGTTTAATGTTCGAATTACCGCATTTGTCACCTCATTTTTCATCCTACTTGAAACGTCTTCAATTTAGTATCGATTTATGCCAACAATAGGGCTGGCTGGGTAGTTGACCTATAAGGTCTTCCGCCAACTGTTTGGGTCTTAAATATGTATTTCATACCAAATTGTAAAATTCTCAAGTCTTCAATTGTTTTTGTCATTTTTGGTTTCTATTAANAAGCATTAACTTGTCTCCCCTTTGCCGCTTTTTGTTGCATTTCTGTTTACTTGATGTTTGGAGACAGAAAAATGNATGAGCATACCNACCTACGAGTAAAATGCAATACAGTCATTCAAAGAATGCGCATATAAAACGAAAATTGCTGGAGCAAAACAGCATGAATTTAAATTATCTCCGATATAAATAATTTATTTGATAAGAAGGCTCTGTTTCGATCCGGGTAACATTTTCACCACTTCCGTTATTTTATTCAACCATCGATGTGACATTGCGCACGAGGTCAAACTTGGCAAAGCTGAAAATCATGTGGTCCTGAAGATTGATTCGTGTTCTGCCTTACGTATGCTGTCATGGAAACACTGCTGCCAAAATCCAATTTTAACCAGATGAGTGCTAAGCCAACACCACTTTGAATTGGGTTCAGGGCAGGGGTTCCCAACCTGGGGTACGCTAGGTGTCAGGGACCGAGTTTGCTAAAAAAGTTTGGGGGGACAATCCTTTCGATGACGTCACCATGTTTATTCAACCGCAGTACGACCTTTTTGTAAACTGGCAAAATGGGGGGCACATTATGGAATTTGATATAATTTGGTGACCATGGTCCCCTGGCTACCCCCATGGTGGTGGTAAAGCAACAGTAGTATATACAAGTATACAGTGGTGTCATATCTGGATATCTAGCACTTAGCACTATATTTAATATGAAAACACAATAATTCTGAGAGTAGGGCTTAAATAGACACAATTATACTCAACAATTGTGGTAAATACTTAAAATTTGGTCAGTTCCGATGAATAAAATGTACTGCTACTAACAATCACCACATAGATCAATTGAAAAACAAACGACAAGATCTCTTGCTTCTTGGTAATACTAGCAGTGCAACCAGGCGCGCAGCTAGAATTTTATTAGGGTTGGGGAAAACAACAACCGAGTTTCAACATTCAAATATTTTCAATGCTCCTTGTTTTTAAAGCATCATCCATGAAACGTGCATGCTTCTGGCGTTTTCTCCTGAACATATGTGTTCAGATTTAATCCGACAAATAAAA
>JGI24159J19872_10002094_pt1 | contig 23241 bp, 10 predicted proteins | sample Ectturendosymbi4_FD_19872 | JGI IMG/M metagenome (IMG submission 19872) | reverse complement strand
ACTTAGCGTTTTGGAAACAAAACAGAGGTGAAATTCTAGGAGATAAATTGATGAACTGCAGTTTCCATCACTAAAGGTAAGGCGCACAGTAAAACAGTCCTCCTCTATAATGAAATGATTATGGTTGGAATTTTCGTCAGCTGTACTTCTTGACACGGGTAAACTGCTACTTCAATAATGCCCGTTTTGTTACATTGAATATCACTGGTCAGGTGTGAGAATGCACGCTTAGAATCAGCCTGTAACCAAAAGCGTGAGCTAATTTGGGATGGAGTGGTTTAATGATGACAAATATCATAATAACCTTTACGAGTTCAATTCGAAAGCAGAAAGGCAATTTTAACTATTCTACAAATAGTGTTAGGTGCCAACAAGAATAAGTTACCTAATGGGAACCGAAAAGATTCCGGAAAACAAACGTGTGTTTCAGAACGCACTTTAGCTTGAGCAGCGCCAAGGAAATCCAGCGAGAGAGAGATGGTAATGCCAGTGGACGACTGCGAGTGTCACGGTTAAGTTCAAACACTTTTTATAAATCTGCAGATTAAAGTCAATCCTGCACTCCTGCACAATCAAAGGATACCAAAGGGTTTAGACGTGTTCTGATAAGTTTAGGCAATGTGCTGCACTCGAATAACGATGAAGAGGGTTTGTACGCCTGTTGCTGCACACAGAAGGTGGCTGTTAAAGGGTGTCACAGATTCAGTATCTTGGCTGTCACAGTCCACAGATATCTTCACGAAGTTCAATGAAGTTAATTTGCAATTGCACGGGAATGATGTTAACCCAGTTTAAAGCCAAATCAGCAATCTCCACCTTCTTGTCCAAGTTTAATGCTGTTCAAACGAAATCGAGACTGTCATGAACTCAAACAGTTTCCAGATCATGAACTCTAACAGTTTCCAACTGCTAAATGAGCTAATTTACTAAATTAAGTTGTGTAGTGAAATGCATCTTTGCGTTCATTCTTGTTTTAATCATTTTCAAACATACCAAATATAAAATACGAAAAGATTGTGTTGATATGTGTGCTAGGCATGGTAGGGGGGCGATAGAAATTTGTTTGTCAGAAAAGGGGGCGCTACTCAAGAAAGATTGGGAAACACTGCGTTAGCTAAACACTGCAATCTCGTTTTCCGCTCTTTCGTTCTACAAATCGACTGATCAAAAACCTTCTCTGACGGACCACGCAATAACATGTGGAGTAAATGGCTTGACTAGCTTCATATGTTTATGATGTAACGCAAGAATAGTAGCCATCGGAGGAAAAGTGCGTTTGTACCATACGTTGCCCTTTATGACGAAACAAAGGTCAGCGGCTACCTTCAGACCGCACAAAGAAATTACGGAATCATTGATACTAAACAGCAACCACAGCAGAACTAGCTTTGCTGCTTAAGTACGCAAATAGTATCGTTTTCGCGACATTTGTGCAGTAGGCGTGATGCACGAATAGGCAAACCCATGACAAAAAAACGAATATTAGGAAAAGTTACAAGCAAAATTCAAATATAGTTGCATTGAACAAATCCAAAAATATTTACATTCAGTAGTGATTACTAAAACTGCCAGAAAGTCAAACTTGCAGAGAAATCATTAATGATACTCAACGCAACATCGGAATATAGAGTTTGTATTCTTGTATGTCTTTTGAACCACGACAATTTTTCAAACGAATATTTTATTTGAAACAAATAAATGTCATCACGGGGGAGCCCCTTGGAGCGGAAGGCCCCGGGCAATTGCTCCCGTTGCCCCCCCCCTTAATCCGGCCCTAGGTACAATGCTGCATACAATATGTTCTTAAGCTAAATTGCCAAAGGCACAGTATCTTGTGATATTGTAGAAAAATACTGTAAGAATTTACAAATGTGTTTATACCTAACCAACGCTCAGCGCTGAGGATTGGTGAAGGTAAGTTTTCAGAGGAATTGTGGGCGGACATGGATTAACACTGCTGCCTTAACCTAATGCTTTGGCTGTAATTGCTACGAAAGTTTATTCTGTTGAAGCGTGATGACGTACCGGTCACTACAGTTTGTGCTGCGGAGTTTACGTAAATGAGCGTCGCACGCAATCGCTTCCCATTGTCCGACTTCCTGTATTTTCTCCAGAGGTACCCAAATAAGAAATTGAAGGATGTCAGTGAAGCGTGAACAAGAAAACGTCAAGCAATTCAGCTGCTCGCACCTGCACACAGTTCTCCAGTTTGTGCGAACGGTGCGAATTTTGTTGGTAGTTTCGCACCATTTCTGAAATGTTGTCACAAGAAGAGGTGGAATCATCAAAGCTGCGAAGATGCAGCATATAAAAATCCATCGTGCCAATGTCCTGTAATATCTGACAACCTGAAGCAGTGGTTCTTGACGTGGAGCCACCTGCTTTAGTAAAGAAGGACTTTTCAAATCCTGAGAGGTAACTTGCCCAAGGGCGGATTTGGGGAGGAAAATGTCGGATTCTACGTTATTGTTTTTTCCTTCGACACGTCTGATGTTTCTAACATTATAATACTTTTTTCTGGCTTGCGTACCAGCAGCTACTAGCCCGTAGTCTAACAATTATACTTTAGGCTTTGCTGCATTTCTAGATTTTTCTGACATACGCAGTAATAGATTTGAGTTGTAATAACAACCAATCCGCTGTAGTAATGTAATGGTCTTGCGGATTGTAAAGAGACGGAGAACGTGACTTTTTCGGTGTGCTGTATCTAAAACTCTAATGTTCCTGTAAAAGCGTTTCTGATTAGTTTGAGACAGATAAATTCAAAAAGCTTCGTCAGTGTGTTGGAATGGCATTGCTTTTGACGTAACTAGATCTAGATGAAAAATTTTATTTAAAGTCTCTTTTTACAGACGCTTCGTTCTGTTCTAGAAGAAAAAGAACTCTGCCTCAAAACGTTGCCCAGAAGAATATTTTATCCTTTTAACAGTGCAATAAAAAGTCGATTTTTGTTCATTTTTTTGTGATACTCACTTCGGTGATCATCTTTTTTGTGTTTTGTGGTAGGAAAGAACTGAAGAGGTCGGGTGTTGGTAAGGGAGAAATACAGAATAAACATTGAGAGCCTCTGCTCTGGTATACCTTGACTTAAAAGTTGCACTTGCACTCTGTTCCAAAACTCTTGTATTGAGGAAACATTTCGTTGGGCCAAAATAGTTTGTGTTGGACAAAATGAGATATTTTGGTCAAAAATGTCATGCCTTCTAAAAATATCTGGTTTATTGCGCCTAAGTTAGGGTTTGTAACGCTCTCGTTGCTTGTTTCGCTCAAATCGCACGATCTACGCACATACATTTCGCAATTTCACATCCATGCATTGAAAAATGACTGTTCTTGTAAAACTTCTGTGCACTCTTCCGGTCACACGATGTCTGGCAGAGGTCATTCAGTGGATTGAAGAGGATCAAAACGTCTTTCAGGTCAGCTGTGAATAACTTCCCTCTTGAATGGTCTTACACTTTTGCACATACATCAAGACATTCAAATTGACATTCAAGCAGCTGCTAACAATTTTAGACCCAAGTCAAATGGAAGCAGTAAGCGTGTTTGAAAAACGAGAACAAGAGAAATGATTCTGTATTTAATTGAAGTGATTCATGTGCTGAAAAACGTTGTGCATAATCGATGCAAAGGCACGTTCTGGACAGCCTACACAAGAGCTCGCCCAAGTAAACGGGCATAAGCATATGTAACAGAGACAGAGATAATCAGATTTAAATTTTTTTAAACCGATCTCAATAAACATCCGTAAAAGCAGTAAATCATCCGAAATTAAATTTAAAATTATTCTAATACTTAATATCTAAGTGCTTGTCCGAAAATCCCGTGCATTTACCAGTCGCACATAAAGATCCGTTTGCTTATATGGGAAAATGCTCTTGTGCTAGAGTATTAGCAAAACTTCTTTCGGGAGGGAACAGAGCACTAAACCATATGGAAAATGCGCTTTGAATACTTTTTTGTACATATACTGCATCTTCAATTTTTCAAACACAGGCAAGCTTCACAAAATGTAAATAAGTTTTTTCTACACCATCCATGCTGTCAAGAAGACGGTTTTAACAGCGACGATCCTGGTGGAATCAGAGATCATCAAGTTGCTACAGCAACTTTTGCAAAGTTACAAATTTTCTGTTTTGTTAATGCTTTTTTGGCTGTTTTACCTTTTTTGCATGAAAATTTCGCTTGCTCGTTGTTGTGTTGGGCTCAGTCACTTGCGACTGGCAACTTCCACCCAGTCCTGCTCGAACTTGAAAGATGGTGTAACCTTGTTTGACGAACAAATATAACTAAAAATCAGTGCGCTGGAATCGTGCTGATTATGGTTACCGCTCTGATTATGGCACGTTCTGTAAACGTGGCAAAAACTCAAGAACGGTGTGAGCATTGGTCTAGCAGCATTCAGCATGACATCAATATCATAGATATAATTCTGCACCATCATTACGGCAAATAACATCAAGACGTGAAATCAAGGCCGGATTAAGGGTACTGTAGGCCTATGGCTAATGTGTATAGCACACTGGAAAATAAGAAATATTAATATTATTCTCCGTCTCTCTTTGGTAAATAAAATATTAAATGAAAGAGTCTTGCAAAAGAATTGAATTGCTTTTAATTAGTGCGATCAGATATTTCGTCAAATTTGATAAATTTTAGGAGATAATTCGGTAGTTGCTTGTAATAAAAACAATAAATAAAACAAATTGAGGGCCGAATTTTTCCCGGGCCTAATGCTATAGCCTTAGTAGCCTAATGGTTAATCCGGTCCGGTGTGAAATAACGGCGAAAAACTTTAATTATTTCCAAAAAAACACGTTGCGCTGGAAAACATCTTGGCTCCGATACGCGGTACCTGAAACCAGTTGCTCTAGTAAACGTCTGCCGTGCAATGGTTGATGGTATGGGCCATCTGTTGCTACTTAAATTCCAAACGTAACATCTGTACCTTTAACAGCACGTTTTGGAAAAAATAGAAAAGCTTTAATTATTTACATTTTTACGCTTTCGCTGCTAAACTTTCAATAAACTAAAAGAAATCGGAAACAGTTTCAAATGGTATTACTGAAGGAGCAAGATATGTAAGCAGAACGCGCAGCGATTGTCNAAACTTTTANAAAGCGCTGCTTAAAAACGAAGTAGTTAAACAAATGAATATGTTGACTAAATTTTTATTTTCCCAAAACGTTCTCNACTTTAGCCCCAGTAACCCTCTAAAACGTGGATAGGTTTGTTTCAAGCCGTTGGGTATAGANACCAACAGAATTTTCGGTCTGTCAAGATCAAGAATTTCATCATCGGGGGAAACAAAAGGTCTTGATGAAGCGCGCGAGGTATACGAGTCGTTTCTATATAGCTCACAATATCAAAATTGCAATGAATTGGGTACATCTTAAACAAATGTTTTTATATACACGTGATGAAGTAGTCACATAAGTTCCATTTTGCTTTCGATCAGTGCGGATTAACAATAGTAGCAAATGTAGCAATTGCTACGGGCCCCACGGTCCTTTGTGTAAAACTTTTTCATTAATATATGCAAGGGGTGGATATTAGATTTTAGTTGACCAAGGCAAACTTTCGGGAAGTGGGACCCTTTTCTTTACACGTGCTATACAGAGAAACTTTATTCGCTGAAAGCAAGTTAAATTTTTCGTTTTGTCTGGGAATTTGCTTCTGTGTGGCAGTCCATTTCACATTGCAAATTATTTGAAGTCATTTGATTTTAAATTGTTCTGTGTATACTTTTGATTTTAAATTGTTCTGTGTATATGTTCTTTGCATGCACATTAAATTTGTTGAGGGGTCTCTTTTGGCGCTTTTGCGCATAATTGTTGCTTTATTTTGACTAACATATGACTTACCCCAGGGCTTATATAACTCTAAAGTTAATAAGCTCTTTAACAAAACAATGTAAAAAATAAGCGCGAAATTCTCCAAAGGAGGAGGCCCCTCACGGCATCTCTGAAAGAGGGCAACCCGAGATGACCGCCTCGTTTGCCTCCCCTGATAAACACCCTTGACGATATGTATGGAATTTTTCCAGTCCAAGGAGTGAATATTTTGCTAAATTTGACATCAAGCGATCAAGCGAATTATTAACTTCGGACCCCCAGCGTTGCGCTGCAGGCCACGCGCCAACTCAACCCAGCGCTGCTTCCGACCATGTTTGTTTTGTTTGTTTTTGCGCCGCAGCTTCTGGTATTTCCGGTAACTCGCAGACATGTTTCACACCACATGTTCTCAGCCAAGTGCTAAAAACGCAAAAAGCGAACTTTCACCAGTCCCTTTAACACGGACTGAGAGGCTTACCCTTACCATGTCAGTTTTGAACAAAGCTCATCAAATTTACCGACAGCATTTCAAAGTCCCCTGCCTCCTTTCACTTCTTTTTCTCACACAAGAACAAAGCATTTAATTTTTAAAAAATTCAGAAACATGCCATTTTTGCTTAGGTATTGCTATGCAAGATTGAAATGCAACAGGTGGATTTCGCTGAGCGAATGTTTCGTACTTGCCAACTCATATTTTGTGTTCTTTCAAATTGCACCGATTTCCTTTTTTATCAAGAAAAATTTGTTTTTAACTTCAATATGCACCATCCCTTACATGTAAAACATTGTACGCTTTACAGGTATTCATCATAATGTGGCACTTCCCCATCTTCGAAGTTTCAGTTTACTGCTAGAGAAACAAGGAACTGGAAAAAAGGATGTCTTGTTATGGCCGCAAGAAAATTTTGTGGAAGTAATCAGTGAAAAAACAGGAGAACAACGTTCGTAAGCTTTCACACCTTATTAACACTTGAGGTCAGTGCTTCAAAGACTACTTACGGGGCAAAAAGAATATACTTCAAAATCAACCCACGTTTTTAACACACTCATAGGTCTCTTGATTTCAAAAATACTTTTTAGTTTTAAACACTCGTGCCTTTCAGCAGTTATTCAATTTTGATATTCTTCAAATTGTGTATCAGATGATGGGACAACAATAAGCAGCTTTGCCACCAGACCGTATTTGCCACAAATCATAGCAATCTTCGTGATTGCCCTTTCATAAAGTCAAACGTTTTACATTTGCATAACCACTTATTCAATCAAGTGGATATTCGCGAGGAAAAACTTTTCTCTGCAAAAAAAGGATATATTCGTTTCAGAGCATTGTTGGAGTTATTATGAAAAACACGCTACGCGAGATTATTCAGTATTGGTTTGCAAAAATTTGATCAGGAATAAAAAAAAAATTGGTTCGAGTTAAGTTGAACCGCACTTCAAGTTCGAGTGGACATGATCTGATTAGTGCTAAGAAACCACCGCCTCGTTGACAAATATCAATCAAAAGGCAATGTTTTACTGTAATATTGGAACTGAGAGGCTCGTATAAAGTATTGTAGTTTAGTTCATTTGGATGTCAGTTCCAACATTTCCACAAAGGTCATCCATAAAGAAATGTCTTGTGTTAGTGAAAAAAACATTCCCTGGTATAAGTAATTCAAAGACGCTTGAGTCTTTTCCAGGATAACTGGACTTCCTTGGTTAGCGGAACTGGTAAAATGTAACATTCGTTATAAAAAAAAGTTCATTATAAGGAAACAACTTGAAAAGCGGGTGACAGATTTCTGTTGTGTTCACAATACATATTATGCTTTGTAACACAAAAGCTGTGTCATTTGCAGCTATTGTTTAGTGTTTAAAGGTCGGTTTTGGGCAAACAAATTCTTTAATTTTGAGCAATGTTGCTTCAGACGTGCATGATTTTATTCAAGCAAATTTCCGAAGAAATAGTGTGAAAGTAAAAAATCAAAATCTTTGCTGACTTCGATTTGTGAACTATAGCCCAAGATTATTCTTCACTAACTTCTCTTTCGATGTACAAAATATTGACAAAGTGCTGTTCAAAAATTTTGCTAGGTACAAATTAAAGCGCGAGTCTAAGAAAAAAACTGATCGGAATTCGGCGAAAAAACTTGTAGCATTATAAGCAGTTCCTGTTCACATGTTGCGGAAGGTTCAATTATAGGCATAACTGCAATGTTGAGTGCTGGAAAGTTCAGTTGTGACGCAAATGTTTCGGGCAGGTTCACTTGCTTTCAACCCGTCCGCCTAGGCCAGGTTATGTTGGGAAATATCATCTCTCAGCGATTCGACTGACCTGTTTTATTAAACACGTTTGAATTCATAAGGTTTCAACTGTGTGCAGGCTCCAGTGCTACAGAGTCAAGTGACTAAGTCAGTTGCCAGTTGGCGTTTCAGTTGAAGACAGAGTCGGTGAAAATGCTATGTTAAAGAAAATGCTAAATATAACTTCGACAACATGCGCAGCAAAAATGCAATTTGAAAAAAACAAAACTTTTTGACAAATCGACAAAACTGAACACTGAGTTAATAAGTGCTATGAGATTTTAAAACTATATTTTCAAAAGTTTGAAATATTTTTTGTAATGTAAACAATAAAACTGAAAAAGATAGTTATAATCCGTCATGCAAAACTTTTTCTTTATCCTAAAAAGTCTCTGAGCAACAAACAATTTCGCTTTTGTCTGTGAAGCTTTTGGGCAAGCTGCCCGCTGAGCTATTCGATTATATCCGATTACACTGGGAGAATTTCCGACATGTCTCGTTTTGGATTTTTAATAAATTCGAATAATGTTCTTAACACGCTGACCGCGAAGCGATACCTGGTGGAGGTTTGAGCAGCACCTGAAAAGGTGTCATGACAACCTATGTGGCGTAATGGCGATCATCGTTCTGGGCCTATCTTATACCGCACTGGTGGAAAAACTGTGAGGAACAACAATGAAGAAGAAAAATCATTTAATTGCAAAGGAATGTTGATGGACCGCCCGGTTGAACAAATGGTTGCTGTGGGAACCACCCGATAACTGCAGAGTTTAAAACAAAATGGCAAATACACAAGCATATGGCTGCGCAAACAGCAGAAGGACTAACCAGCAACAAAAACGTTGCAGTGTTAAAACAAATAAACAAAAATTAAATGAAGTAATCGATGGACATGATAACCAGCAGCATTTTACAAGCAATTACTGTCAACATTGCTTTCTTACATTTTCAGAAGCAAAATAGGGCATTCGAGGAATCTGCGTGCCATCTTGTGCTTTAATAACTCTGCGAGGATTTTGACTGCACTTATCCACGTTCAAGCAACAAAGTACCACAAGCAAAAAGTAGTTACATCTGCCCGCAAAGTGTTTTACTAGGAAATCGATTTCGCATCAATTGCCAATTTTCTGTAATACCATCAAACGCATAACATATTTCTACTCCAACGTATTTATCGTTGGTACAACCAGTCTACAGAAAAAAAGCTGGCGAAGAACTGGTAGCAACCAATTTGCAAGTAGCGCTTTACATTTTGAAAGCAAATACATGAATGGGTTCAGTTCACGAAAAGACATCACATGTCAGTTATTTATGTTCCCAAAAAAGGAAAACATCGCTTATTGAACGAAGCACGAACACTGAACTAAATGCTGTCTATGAAAACGTTTAATGGAAGCTCTGGCAATTACGGTAGAGAAAAAATATTAAACTTACTTAGCTCACCGAGTTTTAAATCAAAACCAACAAGGCCGTACAAAAACGATCATAAGACCCTTAATATAACGGCACGTTAGAGGAAGATGACCCACTGCTTTCTTTCTAGATAGGTAGAGGTGGCTTGACGAGTTAAACAGGCAGCTCATGCGCAGTTTGCTTTACATACATAACCTTGTGCGCCCTTGTAATGTCCTCGTGTTTTTTGTCGAGGTAATAAATGTTTGGTTTAGTAAATAACTTTCGCAAGTTTGAAATGCACTTGTTCGCACAAAAAAAAGTTTTCAAATTTTTGAGAAGTTTATAACCTTTTTGTTGCCTACGAGATTGTATAGTGTGCGTGGGTGCTTACTGACTGAGAATGTACACAAGTTAAAGTGCGCAGAGCACCCGTAGCATTCCTTGCTTAAAATGCGCACAAAAACACAATAAGTCAAGGCTTTAAGCCGCAGCTGCATAAACTACTGCATTAGACGATGTGCAAAAATGCGAGTGTTCAACAACATCAGATGAAACCATTATCTTGAGTTCGCATTTGGAGAAACAAAAAGTTAGTTGCAAATTACGGAATTTAGTACATATGTTTTAAAGACATAACTCCAAGAGTTCGCGGAATTAAAAAATGAAATGAAACAAAATTAATACTTTTAATTTTTCTTGAAACTTAGCATAATGCAGTGACGTAGAGCTAAAACATCTCAAAAAGCAATTTCTGTCAACAAATTGCGAAGACTACTTCCACGCAATCACATAAAACTTTGGTCTGTCGGACTATAAATCTGATCTCTAATGCGGGGGTGCACAACTCAACGGCACGCGTGTCCAAAGCAGAACCATCGCCAGAAAGTTTTCAATAGGGGGCTTTGCGTATCTGCGGGGGGCTTGACACTCTAAAAATTGGCAAAAACTCTACTGATTGACAGTGTTTCATGTTTCAAGTTGGGGGGACTTGGAGCTGTATTCGGGGGTTTAAGTCCCCAAAAGCCCCAAGTGGCGACGGGACTGGTTCAAAGTTGCACGTCTTATGTTCGAAAATGCCATCGAACGATGCGGTCTACGTAAAAGTTAATTTTTCTATTTATCATAAATCACGATAAATTCACAATATTTGTCTGTTGTTTCAATAATCACAATAATTTTTGTTGTTGTGTCTAAAAATGAAGTTCGTTTACATACTAGCAATTATTTGAACATGGTGTGGCACGAAAATAGATTATAAGAAAAACTTTAGAACGCATCCCCATTCGACTTGTATACTCCTGTTCTAATCTATTGTCGACTTGTATGCCGCTACTTTGAGCTAAGGATGACGATTTTGTGGGCAAAACAAATACTTTGTTCACACAAGACGATTCTTTGGTAAGACGTGCAGAGCACTTTCTTCGCGCAGCTCGTTTCACTTTTCACTTGAATCGCGGAGGGAAACTGATGTCGCTTAGTTTTTCAGATCGGAACACTCTGTCAGTCAGGCACCGAGCTGTACGAAAAGCATTCAGTCACCGGTTAATGTATTTATACTGTGAAGAAAACAGTTCGATTTTGGTTTCTTTGCATAAAGCAGGTGTCAGTGCAATCAGCAGATTTTCACTCTTCATCCAGCAAATGAAGGAAGGTGTTGTCAGAAGAGAAGCATATCTCCTGTTTCGTGTCAAGTCTGACTGGCAAGCCTTTCAATAAAGTGCGATACAAGATTGCCGGTCTCGAAAAAAGGGATCTCGCCGCTGCAAAGCATTTAAACACCGATGCGCGTCGCGCATGTTAACACCAGATCGGGGAACGCTGTACCGTTACAGTGCTGCTGTTCAGCTATTTTGAGGCAGAAGTACTGATTCCTTGTCAGAGAAACGCTGCACCTTAAAGTCACAATAAGTACAGTACAGAAAGCGTCAGATTTTTTTGAGTATGCCGGGTTTATTGACTGGATTCCGCGTTTTGATTATCAGTTTTTGGCAGCAACTGCGGTTAGAATAAGCTTGCGAATGTGAAAGTTATTTATTAACTGCTTACGTCTTGTACCAGTTTTCTTAAATATTGCAAACCTAGTAGCTTTAAGACCTGCTTAATATCATGATCGAATCATAGATCGTGCAATCATACGCCGGAGTGAAAACTAAATTTTACTTACATAAAACTGGGCAGAGCTTTCACAAGATTAACACAAGAGCGGCCGAGTCTTTTTCAAATGACTGCTTGTTAAGGGCGAGCATCTCGTTTTACACGTAGACTGGAGTTAACGTTATAGTTGTTTGAAAACCGTTGAAAACCAGTTAGTAAACATTCGAAAGCTAATAGATGCCAAATCCGCAGCTCTTGAACTGCGAGTCGCAAAGCACAAACATAGTTTTGTTGACACAACGCGCACAGCTTTGGAGAGGCATCGTGGAGACAGCACAGGAAGTCTGGCTTTCAAGCCTCGGCCACCTTTTGCGATTACGAAGTAGAATTTTAAGGTGTTTTAGTAAAGAAGATACATCGTGCAATACAAACTTTGCAGTGTGTGGTGAATAACATATCCGGCTATTTTTGCATCAAATGGATCTAGCTGCTTCTGTGGTTTGTGGTTGTATCGATGTGAGTTGCATTGACAAGGAAGCTTGTCCCGAATTGCTGCCATTTTCGATGCACAAATACGCGGAAGCTCTGGTAATTTGCCGAGTCAAGAAAATCTCTTGTCCCCTTATTTTTATTGGTAAACCGGTTTAATACAAGCACGACAGCGTGTGTGTCTGACATGTGACGTTTTGAGCAGATCTGTCCAAATTTGCATTCCAGCCTTTACCATCCTGTTGTTGACCGCCAATTAACTGGATTGAAACTTTACTTGCTTCAGGTCGCAAACATCCGCAGGAACTGAATGTAATTCTGGCTACTGCAAAAAAAACTCACCGTAATCACAATGAAGAGTATTATTGGACTGCTTGAACTGTGTACTTTCTTGCTACTCGTTACCTCTGTATCTAATTTCAGTGCAGCTGCTTCAAGACACAGAATCCACAGCAAACGGAGCAATAGGTAAGAAATAGCCTCTTTTTTAATTCTTACTCTTTGACGCATACAGTGTTGTCAATGCGAGCAGTTTACGTGAACGAATGCATTGGATAAACTACCTCATTACAGGCTCTAATTTGCGTCGGAATTGGGTAAATTCAAAAGCATTCATCATTACTGCAGCTACTCAAGATCGTTGCGGCGACTTCAGAGGGTCGTTTGTGTTGTCGATATCAAACGACTTTATCGATCCACACGGAAATGCAGCTTGTATCCAGCTTTTTCCCCGACTTCAGTTACCTGCCGGCTCAGCATACAATTCCTTTCGGTTGAAAACCTCAGAATGAATGCATGCCTTTTCACAAAGCAAAGTTTAGCTTACACCCCGCGGATTGTGTTGCTCAACGCAGTAACGAGATACCTGTGACCGCAGTAATAATTACAAGTCTTTTCAAATTTCCTAATGTTCACAGTAAGTTTGTTTGCTGTGGTCATTTACAAATTTGTTGAGATCATGTATAAAAGTACATTTGTTTTTTTGTATAGACCTACAGTATGTTTCAACCATCTTTTCGTAGAAGTCCTTGGTTTTTATCCGAAGGCAATCTAAGTTTTATTAACTCGTATTCAGCAACTTCAACAACCAAACGCATAGAATACTTGCGATTTTACGCACATCCAACGCTGTTTACCGTCAGCACCCGCAATTTTATGAATGGAAGGACTGTTGCCGAAACGCGTTTCGTAGTAGGCTGCTGTCTTTGCTTATTTACGCGTGTAGTTGCTCTCATATTTGCGGCCAGTGTTCGGAGTTGTCCAGACCCATACATTTTGGATTGGGCTGCGCAACAAAAATCAACGTAATTTTACGGGAAAGATACAAAAACTGTTATAAATGCAAGCCAATTTTAGACAAATTGAACTAAAACTGCTTGCTTTCATGCTCTAGCGAAGAGCGACTTCAGTGTTTGCTATTCGTCTCTGCTCTCGAAATTTTGATCGCATGAGCCGAGTTGAAAGTTTTCTATTGTTTCGTAGCGTCGCGCTTGGAACTTCAAACAAGCTGAAGTGGTCCTGTGCGTCTGCTCGCGGGGTTATGCTGGAGTCGTTTTGAATTCTTAGCCCTTGCAAAAGCGCGGGTATTTACCACAAAATGTTCGGCCTGAGTACTTTGAAATAAAACTGCACAATCGTCAAGTGCACTCAGTTGCAGATTCAATACTTTAACTTTAAGTTCGTGACCCATATATGATTACGTGTATCAACCATCGAGCAAGAAGATTCCGGATTGTGAATGAATGCAGGCTTGTCGTAGCGTACCGGCGCTTCCCACGCGTTATGTTCCCACAAGTTGTTGAAGCTACAAACAGGCAATGAAACGCTGTCTGATGAGCCGGTGCTGCCCATGGCGACGCATGTTGTTGCACCTTTCAGGGAGATTTTAAAATTTGTTTGTTGGAAGGTAGTAACAAAAAGGTCGCTTCAATTTTGAAGCTAATTTTACACTTCCAGCTTAAATTTTGCCATTCACCAAAGTGTTGATAAAATTCGTACATTAGAAAATGTCAATGTGTTTAGCAAATTCAATATGTATGGAATTGTCAAACTTAGCTTACCATTTTGTGATTTAATCTTTGTCGTTAAAGCAACGTTAGCGTAGGACAAAAAGGTAAAAAATAGGCAAGTTTCTGGGGATTGAGACACAAATTTTTATAACATAAAGTTGTTGTGTGTGTTGCTGCAGCACCTGATTCGCGATTGCGGTGAACATGCAGAGAAAGCGCAACGGAAGCAGCGGCTCACTGAGAAATGGCTGCAGTATTGAACGTTTCCGTCGTTGCAAGCCAAGTTTCTGTGCAACCTTGTGTGCTGTGAAAAGTCTTTCAACCCTACGGCAGCTGCTGTTCGGCTTGGTGTGCCGCATGCAGTGACCCATATAAACTGTGCGGAAAATCGTCTTGTTGCCATTGCAAAACGTTTAACCAATTCGGGTGAAGATACAACTGTACAGAATTTTAACGTGTTTTCGTCTGTGAAACTTATTACACATTTTTTAAACTTAGAAGTCTTTACACTAAACAGTTAAAAGAATTTTTTTAATTTTGTCAGTGGTATTCAACCGGCCATATTGAGCTTGAACGAAGTTCAAATGCTCCAGAGCTGCTTTAAGGTTGCACTGAGATTAGCAAAGCGATGTGCAGCTTCACTAAGAGCAAAGTTACCATTTCTTTCTATCTGTTAGGATGGTCGCCTTTGCCTGAACTTGTGACCTTTAAATGATTTAGGACCTCTTTCAAGATCTCTCCAATCACTTGAATCAGCGTGTCTGATACTACATATAATTTCGAGTATAATGCGCATTGTACTGGTCTATTGAAATATTCTTCAGCGCAGAGTCAAGACTTAAAGCGTGGAAAAAGTCAACTTAAATCTAAATTAAAGTGATTAGCGCACCGCAGCTGTAAATTGTGATAAAATTTACTGCTTACAAAGAAGTTGTAAAGAAATGTTTTATATCAAAACTTTGCTGTCAATGTACTGTAAACCGCAGCTTGCTCCAGCTGACATATGTCTTGTGGCCTTCTTGTTGTCGAAAGCCGCACGACAATTTCGGAATTCGGGGAAAGTGACTTGAAACTGAAACACGAGCCACGTGAAATTGTAAAAGTCTCGGTAATGGAAAGCATTTACTAAAAACCTTGTGACATTGAGGGCGATCCTTATGCAATTTAGCTCTGAATTAAAGGGTTGGCATGAGAAAAATTGACTAAGTTTTCTGAACATCACGCAGCCAAACAGCTCATTTATTTCAGTTTTTGTAGATCTTTCCGTTGGTATCGACCACTGCTCTTTCGGGTTGTTGGACAAATACGAGATTATTTGCTTTTTAGACAAGCTTCGCGTCTGTTCCAATTTTATTGCGCGCTTTAAGGAAAGAATATAAAACCAATGAAATGGAAAACCGTTGTTAAGGCGGCTTCTCAAGAAACTTAAAACATCTCAGCAACGAGAATCAAAGCGCTCGTTTTCATTTCCAAGTAGCTGGTAAAGAGCCGCATGGCGAATTGCGCAGACAAGTCGAGCAGACATTGAATATGGAGCGCATATAACCACTGGCTCAAAGCAAACACTGAAGAGTGACCGTAGCGATCACAGTGTGCAACTACTACGATTCAGCGACTGCGAGTTAAAATGACGTAACTACCTGACCTAAAATCAATTCTAGGCTTTTGGGAACAGTTAATAACAAAGTTTTTTTAATGCTGCAGCCATTTTTAAAAGTGTGTTGGGTTCCGACAACTCTTTTAACGCACCTCTAAAATTTGAACAGTGAGGGTTTTTTTGAATTCTTACACGTAGAGAATTTTTATTCAGTTGCTCATCAGCATCTAACCATTATCACACTACCTTAACCGACGTCGCGAATGAAGTGCTTTTCGTGATGTGCAACCGACGATAAAAATATACTTCAAAAATGCTCACGTTGGCATAAACTGTGAAGGAAGTTTAAGCGGTGATGTGGTGATAAAGTTTTGGGTACAGTTCATAGGCAAGACGGCATGGGATAAGCTGTTGATGATAGCAAATGGTTTAAATATAGGTGACGGTACTGTAGTTATCGGGACGTCGTGATAGTTAACGTTGGCAGATGACTTTGGGGCAAATTTATGGTAACACTCGCCTGCCTATTAAACTGATTTCGGGCTCAAATCTAATCGTTTTATTAGAAACTAATCACCCAGTAAATAAAGGTTGTGTGATTGGGAGAAAGTTATTTGTAGAGAGATATCTGTGATTGAAGGAAAACGTTTGATTTGGGTGTCAGCAATTGTTGTATGGTCAAATGGAGTCATTAATAAGAATGACGCAAAAAATTTTAACGTCGAAAATTCTTCAGTTCGATTTGAACAGATTAGAAGAGTGTTTAGGATGTAAAACGCAGGTTTCACTGAAGTGCTTATAGTCTCAAATATCCTTTGCAGAACCTGTGACTGCCTTGCGATGCGAGTCGATGCGCATTAGGCATAACAGTGGATAATGTAACGCTGCGATTNCTGCCTAGTTTGGTAAATTTTGTACTGCATTCTCGCGATAACTTTTAGCTAATCAAGATTTAGCAGTAACTATCCGCTGTCACAGTTGCTCATGGTAGGACGACCTATTTCTTCAACGGATTTTCTCCCCAGATGTACCCTGATACTTAATATAATTTAAAGTGCATGACCCGGTATGATGACGCATTTATTTGCGAGCTGCTGTAGAAAACCTAAGCGTCATTATGGAAATCATTCAAATTGGGTCGTTTGGACCACGAAGGATAAAAAATGCAAGCGTGAGCGCAACGTACAGCGAATGGTCTCCTACTTCTGCAGAGGCTTCTATTAATTGTGAAATGCATTGCTGCAAACAACGCTCTGACACAAGCAACTGCAGACATGGTGTTCCATCAAAAAAGAAATGATCGCTCAAATTTAACGTTATCTCACGTCCAGAATTCTCAGGTGAAGCAGAATTGAAACACCCATTATACGTAATTATGCAGTCTGCGCTAATCCCTTGCTCTACTTTTGTTACAGCGTTGTGAAAAACTGAACAACTGGCTTGACTAATGTGCAGAACTCAGTCAAAACGTTTTTATGTTTTCTGTTTCAGAACAATACCCTTTCACCAGACCAGTGCTACTATACGGTGAAGAATTAGTTGAGGTTTAGATTTTAGATGCAAATTAGGGATTTTACTCTTTTTTGACGGCCGGATGCGTTTGTGCGCAGCTGGTTGGAACGGATCCAGGACTTTTTGTAAGGCAGACAACGATGCTCACAAAATTGGGCGAAGGACAGTGGGCATACGATCGAATTAGACAAATTGGTAACGAAACGTCTAATATGCGTGTAACCAGCGTAAATCTGTGTGAAGTCTCTCAACAGTATGTCCGAAAGGTATCTTTTTGTGTACCTCCAGATTGTGAGCTTCAATTTGAGTGAATGTGCAGCTCAATATTATCGATTGAGCAACTCATTATTATTGATTAATACTACAAGTGACGACGTGCACAAAAAGCTAATTGTTTTTACCACCTTTCGATTTTTGTGGTTGAAAATGTTTCCTTGTGATGTGCTGAACAGCGATGATACGCTGTAAATTTTAACGCATTCATCGTAGGTGTCCAGAGCGAAGCATCACATTCAACATGTCGCTTTATCGTCAAATCACTAAAATCAATGACCGCAGTTCCTGTGTGCTTGTTGTAAAGTGTGTGCTGGCGTGCTTGTTGGCTAGTGAAACGAGTGATGAAAATAGTTTTGCACTGCCCTTGCCGAATCAGCAAAAGCTGGCCAAGGACGTGCAGACACAGACGAAGAGTCGGAGGAAAAACTGCGGCGAAGTAAATGTGTCGCAGATGCGCACCAGTTTACCGAGATTCCCGCTTTGTGACCTATGGCGTTTCTTTAAGAGGGTTCCAGTTTTGAAGAAAGGACAAAAACACTATTTGTAAATTGTCAGTGCGCCTGTGGTGAGTGAATGAAACATATATGAAGGGTCTTAACCGTAAGTTGCTTGCGGATTTTGGATGGCTGGTATCATGGACATGATGAACGCATCAATAATAAATCAATAGAGCAACTGCAAACTCCTTACCTGTTTGAAATGCAAATAAGCACACAATGTGGGCATGGTCCTTGCAATAGAAGGATGACAAGGGTCAAAGGGAAAAAGAAGCTTAAGTTGGTTGGCATACATGCACTGGCAAGTTTATAAAACCGTAGTAACAAATTGAATCCCGTGGACAGAGAAGCATCAAGTGATAAGAAAATGTCATATAAATAATAAACAAACTATTTTATAAGAGCTGTGGGTATGCAGCATTGATAGTGCAGAATGCTGTTTCTTATCGGCGAAATATATTAAATGCAGTTGTTACATGAGAAAGGGAATGAAGTCAAAATGTACTTTCAGAAGGCTTAAAGTATGTTGGAAACTCTTACCCCTCACCATCAGTTTACCACCAAACACGTACATCTCAACGCAACCAACCCACTGAGCCTGGGGAAATTGCTGACGACCGCTATCGAAGTCATTTTTTGGTGTAGTTTTACGCTACATCGACAGGCGCGCCAGGTGTACAATTGCAAAGTTAGTCACTCGGTCTGCGGACACCTGCTTCTCACCGAGAATCACGAGCCGTTGAGCTTAAACGGCGAAACCGATATATGCGAAGTTGTGCATCTGGCGACGAGTTCTTCGCAACATTTGGCTGCACGCAGAGTGTGGCACACCAGTGTTCGTGCCTAGAAAATCTCGGAAACCGTTAACAAACCTGAATTCAAAGATGTCTGTGTACAAGTTTCGAACTTCTCGCAGACAACAGCAGTGTTGCGACTTCATGTTTCTGGCATTTTTGAAGATAATCGTTCACCCTGAGCACGTCTTTAGCTGGAAAATGTGAATGTTCGACAAAGACAGCTGGGGATCAGTCTGCTCCATGGGATTAATAAATTTACTTATGATTCCCATCGTGTCAGACAACTACAAAAATAGTTAAAATTTTTTGCGAGCTCTCAAACCGGTATTCGTAATCCGTAATTGCGAAATATGAAATAGGTCAAAAATTTAATGAAAACTACATTTTTTACAAAACTGTCCAAGCGAGAACGCTCTAAGATGGTTTTCACCATAAAGGCGCGAATAACATCCAATGACAGTGAGGGCATCGGCTACAGGCACCAAGGTGTGCTTGTGCTTTCGGCATTGCCGTAACAAGCCTAAATCATTTCGAGTAAATGGTAGAACGACCAGCAGCGATTGATTGACTGACACGCACCACAGAACATCCCACACACGGAGCTGCGTGATCTACATCTTTGAACGTATGCGCTGCACAGTCGAAGTTATTTTTCGCCAAAGCTGTAGTGCAGCTGCTGCGCATTAAGTTGTATCTTGCAATGCAGGTGAGGTACCTTGTCGAATGAAGCTTAGTTTACGAGGCAATGTTGATTTCAGTGCAAAAACTGTTGACAAAAAAAAACAAAAAACATTTTTGCTATATTTACAAATCAACACTGATTTCTTTTTCGCTTGTTCTCGAAAGAAAAAAGTTATCATGAAGTACGACTCCTGCAACAGGAATTTTTTTGATTGTTGATTGGCTTCGTGTACAAATAAATAAAAATTCGACTTCAAGTGGAAAGATTTTTGCCCTCTGTTAATTTTCTCCAAAACCAGCTGGTTTTACGCGATCTTTTTCTTTAGTCTACGTTTTGTTTCAAACATCAAGCGAAATATTCACATTTTCCGTACCTTTGTGACAAAAAGTCATCAGCGCCTTACCAAGTCCCATGGTGTATGCACTAACTGGCTTGATATAATAGGTGATGATGCAACTGGCGGACTAAGAAAGTTTTTCGTGCTCGCGTGTTGGCATCGAATCAAGTTTAGCCGGTGATATGATATCTTGACAGACTATAGCCTAACCGCACGAGCCAAATCGTAAACCAAGCCCTACAGCTCCTTTCGTGCACAGAGACAGAAGGTGGCAAAAAAACGTAGAAGGCGATGTTGAAGCGGGCGCAGCAATTGTTTGCACGACACGTGGTGCTGCCTCTTCTGGCATAGTTGACCTAATTTTGATTGCTGCGTGCTTTCTGCGCATACTTGGCATTGTATGTTCGCTGACCGCGGTGAGCTGGCTGCTGCCATTGTTTTCTCTACTGCTTATGAGCAATGCTGGTATCTTGGATCGATGCCTGCATGCGCTAATTGCGGCGCTGTGGCAGTTTAAGTCGTTGATAATATTTTGTTTTTCTTCGAAGTTTCACAGTTCGCGATGCTTAATTTCAATTGTGTATTTTACCTCAGATACGGCGGGTATGGGAGGTTCACTTCCAGCCTCTATTCCGCGCGTAAGCCGATCTATTCCAGTCGTTTTAGGGCAAGGTACGCGGCTGCATGCTGTGTTTAGTTTTCGTTAAATTTCTTCCACACTCTTTATTTTACTTGCTTGCTACGCAAACGTTATTTGCTTGTGATGTAAAGTATGGACCTATTGCATGCGCTGCAATGCAGCTTCTCACTGACTCAGTTAACAATGCGAGTACTGGACACATCAAATTGCATGAAGTGATCATCACAATTAATTTCTAATTGCGCCAAATCAAAGTACAGCAACAGAAGCCACGGTCCTGTCAGATGGTTTCCTCAAACAAAATTTATTTCGTTTTGTTCAGCGCCTCTTGAGCACTTGGGAGGACTATCTTGAAGTCTGTCTGTCAAAAAGTAAAACTTTCTGCTTGCGAGTCGAAAACAGTAACTGACTGGTATGTGACAGTTGCCCTCAACATCAGCACGGATCCACTAAATAAATTGGATCGTGGAACAGCATTGCTAAAAAATCCTTGCCATTGTTTGTAAAAAGATGCGTGTATCATAATTTTACCTTTTGGGATGTTATCGTCAACCTGTAGCATCCAGTAGCTTCAGGATTGTTCAACTGAACTCGTATGATAATTTGAGGAGCAAATTCATTTCAATTCATAAATTTTTCATCCGTCAAGCTTACCTGGACGAGCAGCTGAAGCTCGAATGCCGTGCAAAGCCGCCACAAAAAGTACAATGCACCCCATTGTCTGCAAATCCGTGCATGGCCTCTCACGGGGCAAAACTATTCGCCTTATCAGCGAGAACTCGTCATGATGCTGTTCATCAATCAGTCATGATTAGAAAACTTGTTCACCGCAGTCAAGTTGGAGCAATGAACAACGATCTGAAGGCTTGCGCACATCCTGGGTCATCGCAATGGGACCGGTCGCGCAGATTTATTACGATTAATTTTCGGCGCTGCTTGTCACTTTCCTTTTTTCTTTCTTTTTTGTTTTCATTCATTTGGTTGGAAAACACAGCCATGCACCGTTATCGCGCAACAGCTGGCATTCACTTCTGTCGGTTGAAACTGAATGCCCCGCATGTTTTGTGAAAGTTGTTGTGTGCGTTTTAATTCACTATGTGCGCATCGACTGCTACATCGATTGAAAGATGACAGCAGAAAGTCAAACTTTTTAAGTTGTAAGTTAAATTAGTCCAAACTGCCCTTCTTTTGGAAAATAAGGAAGTTAAAAACTTCGATGTTACTTCAAACCTGAAACTAACGAATTCCGAGAGATGGTTTGCACTTTCTTACAAACCAAGCTCAGAGAACAAAAAGCTGATGAAAGTGAAAGTAATCAATCTGACTGAAGACTAGTAAGAAAAAAACGTGTTATTCTTGCGACCTGGTATTGTTGACTTCTACCTACTTCCTGTGGCTATAGAACAAAAATTGCTGTTTCCTTGTATCGATGACGAAATTTTCGCATATATTATTTTTTTAAATTAGAAACTAAAGTATTAATATATTGTTTCAAAGCACTGATTCGCGCTTTATGAGCCCGGATAATATTAGTTTGTGCAAATTTGGATATTCCGCCCGGACGGCGGTTGTGGCTTGCGAGCAATTTTTGAATGAAAATGTAAATTTTTAACGGTCACTCAAGGCATATTAATATCGGCATTAACTGACTTTGAAATGCGCGTTTTTGCTGTAGTTTTCACGAGCTATTCGCCCAGTATGCATAGAACTTTGCTATTAAAGATCCTTATTGACTTTCTCGTTTGATAGGTTGTTCGTTTTCAATGAATGTGGCTATCAATTTTGAAAAAGGTTTAAACGTTGAAAATCGAATAGCTGTACTGCAAGAATCGACGGACTTGGTACATGTTGTGTGGACTCAACGTCTCAACTATAGCGCTGAAATGGGTGTTTTTGAAAATGACAAGTGGTCATTTTCATTCGCTGCTAAAAAACGAGTTTGCCGCACATTCTGAGACAGTGATGAGAACCTAAAAACTCTTCAAAAAACTTAAAGAAAAAATGCAAGTTCTAAAAATGGAAGACGGAATCAAACCAGCAATAGTAATTGCATATTTCTTCTGCATTTCGGCGAGGTCAGTTCTTCAACCAATAAATTGTTGGCGCATTTAGTTCAAGTGGGAACGTGCGGTTGGACGTGACCTCCAGCGTCAGCGAAACAAGAAAAGCTTACAGCGGAAGATTCTGCGCTTACCCCAACACCAAGTTCGTCCCACACAGGTTTACGAACGGGACGCAAACCTATTTGAAGAGGATTGTCAAGCATTGTCCATGGACAAATCTGTATTGTAATCCGAAAGTGAGGTTGGTAGAGAAGTTAAAAATACTTGCTTTTATTGAGGCAAACGTTGGTTTGATCATCAGTGGTATTTTTCTGAACTTCGTCGTTACGTTCTCAAGCGAATATAGTATGCGTTAGTTCTCTTTCTGTAAAGAAAGAGATGAAATAAAGTTGTAAGTGCAAATAGTCCAGTTCGGTATATTTTAGCATCCCAACCACGTAGAGAATACGTGGTCAGAAGTGTCGGGGCAGGAAGCGATGGCCACCACAAGTTCATGCAAAACTACAAAATATAAGCAAAACACCATAGTGAAAAACAAAAAATACAAATATAGATAAAGACAAATAAATCTTATACCAGGGGTTGCCAAACTACGGCCCGCCGACTAGTTTAATCCGGCCCGCCAAATACCTTGCACATTTTTTTCAAGCCCCACGTTTCCGACTGTGGGCAGCAGTGCACCAGCATTGGCTGCTGCCTGTCTCTTGTTGACTTGTCTGCCGCAGCAGCACTT
>JGI24159J19872_10002093_pt1 | contig 23244 bp, 19 predicted proteins | sample Ectturendosymbi4_FD_19872 | JGI IMG/M metagenome (IMG submission 19872) | reverse complement strand
TTGCATCTCTTTTGACGCGTTGTTTGGTGCTCCACATTTGATTGCGGCCAGTCAAGTGGTGGCCACGAAAACAAGTCATTCAAATCCAGCCACCGCGGACACTACTCCACGTAGTGCTGGGAAGCCGCAGTAATGCCACTAATACTCGCTGCTTGCTCTGAAAAGAGAAACTTTGATACCATTTAACATTCATTTTTTGACTAGCCACAGTTGATTTACCTAAATGTCACGGCGTTTCATTGTATGTCCATGCGTTTCATTATATGCCATATTCTTTCAAATAGTGTACACCTTCTCCACCATTGTATGCCTATATTGTGGCGATTACGTCAAGCGTTAATACTTGGAAAGTAGAGACTTGTTTATTAAAACCTTGTGGTGATCGTATGGCTTATTAATCAATTCATTAAAGTACATGATCTGCGGTCATTTCATGTGCTTAAATGGAAATTTTAAGTTCATTGCAAAGTTATGAAAGCACCCACAGGTTGAGTAAACAAGGTGTAATTGTCTAGCAAGGTTTCTTAAGTGAGAAGCACTACTGCAGCATGAAAATTACAGTTTCAGCCACATAAATTTTTCTATAAATCTCTTTACAGCGCAGACGTTTTTCTGTTAAGATCCATTTTATTATAAAGTTATCAAATCAGGATGATTTCAAAACCCAGAGATTGTTTGCAATATGGCGTAAAAGAAATTTGAAAAACCCTTACCTATACTTTTGTATGCGAAACACTTTCACGCGGTATTTTGGTTAGAAATAAAGAGATAAATAATCGTAGGTTACAATTCATTTACAAGACTTTATAATTTAACAAATCTTAAATAAAACTTCTCATACGATACAAAACACTTCACCTGGCGGAAAAACTGCACTAAAAATATTTACGTCTGCAGCTACGACCATCGCTTCCTGTCCCTGCATTCTTGAATAAGTAGATTATTCTGTGCTTGGTCGGGATGCAGAAATAAACTGAACTGTCTGCAGCAATGTAATACACACATTCACTTGCACATTTCCGACTATTTGCGGTTCTGTTTCAAGCTTGGTATTACACTTCCACTGCTTATATTCCTACGTTGGTTGCTACGAGTATAACACAATGGAAGTGTTATTGTATTTCTTTTTACAGTTTAAGTGGTACGACAGCAATGAGATTCGATGCTTTCTTCACCGAAAAGCAGAACTGGGTAAAGGTGGATATGGAACTGTACGATGTTCTGCCCATCGCCTGCTTGGTACTATAGCTGTGAAGTGCTTCCCTGTATCTGGTGGATATGCAAACAAAGAAATAATTGCAAAAATGTAAGATTCTACACTTTAAATATACTCAAACACTTCAATTAAAAATTATATATATATTTTTCATATACTCATTTGCTTATGGATGCATCCGTAGATAATATTTGCAAAAACTGATTTTGGTAAAATCATTCAATTGGTTTGCAGACATCTGTTTTTTAATACTGTAATAATAGCGGACTTTCATGAGTGTAGCTTTAAAACGGTATTGCAACACTTTGGCCCCAGCAAGCAATTTATTTAATTTCCCAAAACTGAAATAACCTCTCAAAAGGTGTTCAAGGACACGTTTTTAAAACAATCCCTTTGTTCAAGCTAATTAGGGGCATGGCACATGGACGACAAAAATTGCTTTACTCTTTATTGTTGAGATGGGTCAAATTAGCCACAGAGAAATGGGGAAATTAAAATAACTTGCTGCCACAATGTGATGAAAGCGTATCAAATGGAAAATACGCGCAATACTGGAGAACCATTTTAAAACCAATGACCCAATCCTTAGTTTACGAAGGTTTTAAAAATTAGTTTGCATAGCTTTCAAAAATGAGAACAATTTTTTGCAGCTGGCTGAAACGCCATCAGTTATTTGCAGGCTTGTCTAATGGACGCTTTTTTCTGTCCCATCCCACGGGATTCTCACGAAACCCGTATTACGAAATACATTATGTCATGTGCAGGTCTAATTACCAGTTTCAACAATGCTGTGGCTAAGGCAACCCAAACCTCAGTGAAAGTTGGGTGATCCTGTTTCAGTAGTCACATGAGAAGGTACCAGTGTAGCGGCTGCAAACTTGTTGCATATGCCTGCGATTTGGCGATTCTGCGGCTTGGTATGCCAATCATCTGCAGTGCGTCTTGGTGATTGAATGCGTCTCCCAAGGATAGCTAAAACATTTTGTGATAGCGTTCAGACAAAACGTCAACGGGTTCGTTGCGAGGAAATGTAGCAAGCAAGTAAATCAGAAAATGCAATAAGAGAGTTTTCTTTTGTTTCTTACTTTTGTTTCCACTGACATCGTGGTATGCGAAAAGGCTACAGCAAAAAAAATAAAAACCTGAGTTGAAGTTTACGATTCAGTCAAGCCATCTATCAAAGAGAGACAGTTGAAATTGGTTCCAAACCTGCAGCCATCACATAAATTGGTTTCCAGACCGACCTTATTTTAGGGAGCCTCCCATCACTGCACCGCGTTTCAGACACTACATTTAATGCTTATTGTGCCGCGAACATTGTATTTGTCGTCTGCTTCAGACAATTTGTGCAACGGGACGTAAAAATCTCTAAAAAGGGAAATGGAACAAATTTCAAATCCCCTCTCCAATTCCATGACACTAGTTCAATGTGAATCTCATGGGAATCTCATTTCCATGAATAAGCTTAGCAATTTGTACTACTTTTTTGAAACAAAACTTCAAATATAATTTTTTTTGTATAACTATTCATTCGACATGAAACACATTAAGAAAAACTATGTGCATTTACGAATATTGCATGTTTGCTTTCAAAGCTTGGATATTTGTACGTATTGCCTGCTAAAAGTGATTTGTTTTGTTGTACTGAAGTTAAAAATGACCGGAAATTTTGTTTTTTCCAAATTTCATGCAGGCTGAGGAGAGAGCTGGAGCACCTTCTCAGAGCTCACCACGAAAATATTGTGAGAGTTTTTGGATGGTCAGAGTGGGCCAATTCAATGGGATTGATTATGGAGTACATGTCAGGTGGAAGCTTGAGGATTCTGTTGTTTGACGATGATGTTGTCCTTCACATGAACCTGAGACTTCGAATGTCTTCGGAAATAGCAAATGGTATTTCCTTTCTCCATAATTTCAATGAGAAGCACCGTCTGGTCCATGGTGACCTAAAACCAGACAACATCCTTCTTACGATGGACTTGCATTGCAAAATTGCTGACTTTGGTGGAGCAAAAATGGTGAAATACTCAATGTCTACCCCGACTCATACAGAGGCGACCCAAGGTCAGATGACAGAAGCTTACGCAGCTCCTGAAAGACTTTCTCGAACATCTGTCCCTGCGAAAGAGCAAGATACATACAGCTTTGGCTTGATCATCCATGGCATACTCAGTCGCCATTCGCCAATAGAAGGTTTTTTGTCTGAAAATGCGTACCTGCAAGCAATAAAGCAGGGTGGGCATCCTAGCATGGTAATCATTGACACACTAAAACGTGATTCAAAAGAAGGGGCCCTTATAATTACCGTGTGTTTGGAGTCTGTCATGACTAGATGTTGGAAGCAAGATCCAGCTTCCCGACCCGCCATGCTTAGTATCAGAGGTGAATTATCAGAACTCCTCCGCATTCAACCGGTCAATGAGCTTTCACGCAGTGTTGCAGAAGCGCAGTCAAGTTTACAGCCTTTTCGTCCTTGTGAATGTTCTGACGATTGTCTCCCACTTCACTGCTTCAATACAAGCAGCGGAACTTTCAATCAACGTATGATATTTGTATAATAAAAATCGTATTTACTTGGAATTTAACTCTTTTAGGTTTGTAACTGCAAAGACATGTTGCAAATACGTTTTTACTGCAAAACTAGCACATTTCAAAACAGCAATCAATAGAAATGACTTTCGTTTGCACAACTGCGAAATATCTTACAAATATTGTTTTTTAGACACGCATCAGACCAATCTTTATACTGAATCAAAAACCCAAGCCATGTCAGCCACTATCAGGAGTGCTGCTTCCAAGACGAAAAGCGGTGGGTGTTTGAGTAGAAATTTCTGCCAAAAGTAGCCTTTCATCTTCAAAGTGTTGTTGTCAAAACGATGTTTTTTCATCTCAAGTTTGTGTAAATATATTCGGAAATAATTACTTCAAGATATTTTGCAAAATGTCAGACCGGGAATCGGCAAGTTATTCTGAGAACAACAAAATTTGAGGGGGCACACAAAAAGATTTGGGGTAACTGCTCCCGAATGTTCACCCATGTCTGCGGGCCTGGGCAGAACCGTCGCCAGAAAGTCTTCCATTGGGAGCCTTTATGTTTGTGCTGGGGGCTACACATGCTGAAAATCTATATTTAATTTACAACATGAACAGCATTGGCAGATTGTGCAAATAAATTACACATATTTTCCCGCAAATACCCATAATAGACACATATTTTCCCGCAAATACCCATCATAGACTCGTATACCCATAATAGACTCGTTGTTTCCAAATAAAATTTTTTGAACGAGCTAACAAAACGAAATGGGTCGTAAACAATCGTCATTTAATTGATGGCGATTATTTCGAGATGTCGTAATGAAATGCAAATGTAAAAAAATTTGCAGGAAAATAGAATCAAGCCTATCGTTTAGTTATGATAACATTATTACCGAAGGAGCAAACATGAGACGGGTCGATTCAAAGCATATGCGCCCGATGAACGTTTTCTTTCATTAGCGCAAATTGATAAACTTTGCCATGAGCTTAAGTGATTTCTGCGTACAAAGCATGCGCATTGGACTTTTTACTGGCGGAAGCACGCATGCATAAACCTTGCTGATGTCTGGACTGTTAATTTCTTGGTGCATGGCACATGTTTACATTAATAATAATTTGTATCTCAAATCGCCTAGAAATGTTAGCAAATATAGACTAAGGCCTACGTGCATGCGACGGTTAACATCCATAATCCACTAAATGCGCTACTCTGTTTTGAGACAACTTAGCAATAATTGCTAAATAGACATTTCTAACTACACAATTAGATCCATCTGACTGTCTAAACAGCAGGCTGGGCAAATGTGTATCCTTGGTCGTAAGCACCAAAGATGTCTTGCTGCTATGCAGTACAAAATAAAGGAAGACTACCTGGGCTAGACATACAAAATTTGTTTACAAAAATCGCCACACAAAACACGCTGATCAAGTGGAAATCTGACTTCTGGACGTATACAACTAGGCATGTAGGCAGGGCCAGATAAATGAACGCGAAGCCCGTGAGGCCAAAGTCGTGTCCGAGAGGCCCCCGAAACGCTTAGCACAACCGCGCAGTTCGCTCATGTCCGATCCTTTGCCTGCGGAGGCAGGTTGCGAAACTTGCTAGCGGGTTGTCGTACTCTTGTACTTCATTGCGTAACAATAACACGGCAATAAATCTTCAAACGTTCACTTCAAGTTACGGTAGCAGGCGTTTTTCCCCATGTTACCAGGGCTCCCACTGAGGTGTTTTTACGCCCAGATCTGTTTTTTTAGTCGACCTGGGTTTCTAGCTTTAATTATGAAAAATCGCGTTAAATCTGTGTTTTCTGAAGTGGTAAATTCACCAGCAACTTCAATGTGTTCAATACTGTAGAACAACTTTACATTAGTTTTACATGCGCACATCAGGTGAGAAAGTACGCATATTGGATGAAGCAGAACGTCTCCAATCGGTTTCATATTCTCATGTAAGACCACTGTCAGGGTTATATACAGTGGTATGTTTAAGAGAAGGCAAGCGAGGCACTTGCCTCTTCCCCCTCTCTTTTCGGGGGCCCCCTTCAAGATATTTGAATGAAGTAGTCCCAATTTGCTCGAATTTCATAAAGGGTGCTGAAATATATCTAAATGATTTTGATTTTATCCAACTTTGAATAAAACTCTTATACTTTACCCAGACATTTCTGAACGTACTGAAATTTTAATGGAGCTTTTTTATATAGCCCATCTTTGAACAAGACTGTTTGAAGTTGCCCACAATTGAATGAAGCTGTTGCAAATTGGAAAAATTTGATTTGACTGATGAACCTCACCCAAGTGTTTCCAATAAATCTGAATGTTTTTGTTTTCACCCAAGTTTGATTGAAGTTTTTCTCATTTGCCGAGATTTAGTTGAGGCTGTTGGACATTACCCATATTCCCCCTTTTACTCAAATGTTAATAATTTTACCCAAACCTTTATTAAAGTTTTTTAGTTGGCCCAAATTTGATGAAGGCTGCTGGAATTTCCACATGATTCCAGTTCACTCAAGGGTAGTGTTCATTTCGCCATCAAGGGCAAAAATAATGGCAAAAAAGTTTCAGGCTATTTTGCCGTTTTGGCCATTATTTTGCCGTTGATTTGGTAATTACTTTGCGTCAGTTTGGAAAATAGACACTACCTCACTTACATGTGAATATAGCTGCATACTTTGCCCAAATTTTGAAAATTTTTGCCCGAATAGTAGTCAATTTTTCAACGTTGAGGATGCGACTGCATCCCCAACCCGTACGCTTATGCCTTCGACGATTCTGCTGTGACTCTTTATGCAAATTATACACACGGTAAAGAGGAGTGGTGACAGTGCGCACCCTTATTGAAGTCCAATAGTAAAACTGAGCGATTGTAATTCAATTCCGCCGACACGGACACAAATTTCTGAGCAGGAATACAGTCATTTGACAGCCTGTCACAGGCGGCGGTCAACACACCTCACAACTTTTTACGAGTGAACCGGTCGTATGCCTTCTTGAGGTCAAAAAAAGCTGTATAGGCGCATTTTGCATTCTCCAAAAGTTTCTCGAAAATTTCCTGGAGAGAGACGTTTGGTCTATAGTGCTACAGCAGGGACGAAGAATACATTGTGTAATCGCCAATGTTTGTTGAAATATATCGTCGCATCTTTTTTCGTGCCACTTGGCACACATTTTTCCAGGGAGGCTAAAATGCGAGATGCCCCGATGTTTAGTGCATTCTGTTTTGCTTTTTTTCATGTGTTTGGGTTTGATCACTCCAGTTTTCCAAAATTTCTGTGCTCTTCCAGAACACCAGGCCACCTGACACACAGGAGTCAGCCAAAGAATTCCTTCTCGATTCAGGGTATTGAGAATTTCAGGTAGGATTTCATCGCAACCTGTTGCTGCAATGATGGTTTTTTCCTCTACCAAACATACCTCCTGCCAGATACGAATATTGCAAACCTTCTCTCAACTCCCAAACTAAAAGCAAGCAACGTATTGCTGACTACCTCCACGGCTTTCTTGCAAATCAGCAATAGAAACAGACAGACTCACATTGGTACGTATTTCTGGGGGTCAAGCAGAAAACACATTCATTTGCAAGAAAGCGTGATCAGCAGTTTTTTCCACTGTGAACAAATATAACCGCCAAAATAACCCTAGCACCATCCACTTTATGCGAACTACACATGGAAAGACTTACCAACTCACAAAATTGTAACAGTATTTGGGAACTGTTGCTTGTACTGTATTTTTTGTAATTTGGCAGAATTTGGCAACTGTTTGGCAGAATACACCGTGCAAAATCTGGTCACCGTGCTCCTGGTTGCTTAACGTATAGTTTTGTCGAACAGTGTTGCCAGATGGTGTAATGCAAAAAAAAATTTTAACAAAAATGGTGTAATTTCAAGCGTTTCAAAACCGTTCTAAATATTGAATTTTTGCTGAATCTTATACGCAGAATGAAATATTTGACAGATCAATAAATTCCTTTAGAGACGGAAGAAGCATGTGGAATGACATTGCTGTACAATTTTTGCTATAACTTGCGAGCCACTAAAATTACAAAGAGATGAATAAGCTCTTCTGATGATTATATTTTATTATAATCACCAGAAGAGCTTATTTTTCTGTTTGATTTGAAACCTGGTGGCAAACGCCACGAAACAACATGAATAGCAAAAAGAACAGCACTAAAATTACTTTGACAGCTAAGACATTGTAAGAAAGATTTATTCACCGCGCATCTTTTGAAGTGTTAACGATTTATTTATGACGTCATATGTTACGTACAACCTTCGAAAACCAAAAAAATCCAAACACGCTAGACGAATTCATTCAACTTAAAAACAGCGGCAAAGGCCCAAAGATTGTTAAAAATCTTATAGACAATTGTGTCATATTTTGGATGGTTCAGAGGAGAATTTACCGGTTTTCAGAGGTGTTTTTGTTATTCTTCGATTTAAAAAATCCATATCTCCAGTTCTGAATGCATAAAAGATCTGAAAGTTGCACAAGATGATGTTCACGTCGTAAAACATTGTACTAAAATTCGAGCAGAAATAAAAAGAAGAGAAAATTTTCGAAAAGTTTTAATTTTTTTGGTATATATTTTTCTCGTTATTTCCAATGGTGAACTCCAAATTCTGTTATCCGCAACGATTTTGGTGTAAAACCCGAAAAATTGCTTTGTTTCAAATTTTGCCAAAATGCATTTCTTTGCCCCAAACGTTTTCCCCCCAAAACAATGGTAAGATATTTTTTTGGTATTCGTGGTTAGTTATAGTCCTTACAAGCGGTCGAAGCAAAAAAAACGCTTCAAAAAAAGTAAACCGTAGATGATTTTCATATTAATATATTTAAATTTGTTTCTGGACACGGTACTGTAGTTCAGCCTACTTCCATTAATACCGTATTTGGATGTAAACAAGCACAGCAATATAGTAGAATACTTTAATTGGGTTTTATCAGAGCTGTCAGTTGAATTGCACAAAATGCTGAATCGCATTGGTCGCACGTGCATTTCACTCTTACAGTAGAACACTTCAGTTTTCATGCATGTTAAAAGAAGTGTGGGTTTACAGCGCGATTTGATGTCTTGTTCAAGTCGCTTAATCGTACAAAGACGATAAGTACTTTTCTTGCACATTTCCGTTTTTTGAAAAAGCCACAAACATTTTTAATGCTCCTGGGCATCATGCATGCAGCCCCACCCCTAGCAAAATCTCCATTGATATCTTCTTACCAGCAGTAAAAACATTTAGCCTAAAATTAGCGTAGCCTACTTCACAAAATGATTTCAATCTATTTTTACTGTTGGTGGGTGGAGGATGCATCATTTCAATCTCTCCTTGTTGGCCCCTGCCTAGATGCACACACAGAGTTGCAAAAGGGCCTCATTTTCAAACCTGAACCCGGCCCGATCCCGAAATATCAAGCCCGTACGCGGTTCGAGCCCGACATTTATTATTGAAGCCCGATTTAGACCCAAAAGCAAAATTTAGAGGGAGTTAAAATATGCGCAACTGCGGAGTATCAAAAACCGTTGCGTGCATGGGTAGTTGCAGGTACACGGTTTATCACACCGAAAATAGCAACCATCTTCACCAAAATATTGGCGTAATCTGACACAAACGTAGCATATTAATCAACGATAATACTGGAGTGTGGAATATAATGTTTCTCAAGAAAAAAAGAAACTATCGCGAAACTATCTACGATGGCGCTATAGGTACAAAAGAAACTTTCTAGGATAGCTCTATAGATATGAAAAGCCGGCTTGTAGGCTTCTGAAACAAGCCAAGAATGGAGTGAGTGATTGATCTTTTGGACGCAACGCCATCTCGTGCTAATTTCCTCACCGTTGTCGCCTTCTCAAAAACAGTGTGAGACTAATCCCAGCAGAGAATAGAAGAACGCAGCTGTTGTTGCAAACAGAATTAGCTGAAGAAAAATCACAATCACTTTACTCAGAGACGTTACCGCGGTGAGCACAACAAATCTACGTCACGAAAGAAAAAAATCGTTACTCTTAATGCAGGTTTTTTTAAGGAAAATGTTAGGTACCCGGTATGGATCTGTAGGGATCCTGATTTCTCTGATTCTAGGGACCCGATTTTCTTTTATTCTAGGGGCCCAATGATAATCTTCTCTGATACTAGGAACCCGATTTGCAATTGTAGTTACCCGAATCGGGTCCCTAAAACACCTTAAAAAACTCTGCTTAATGCGATTCAAAAGTTTTGTATGCAGACCAGAAATATTCAAACAAACTTTAGCCAGGCCAGACTTCTAACTCTGCACCATGTCAAAAGTTTTATGAGTTTAACTTGCATAACGACACAAAAATATATTTGAGATTAAATCAAAATGTACAACGGTGAATTAGCAAAAAAGTACCAAGTTTCACCTTCAACACGAAAAGAATGTCTAACAAATCTAGGTGTGATATATCTGTAAATCGAATGTTTCGCACGTGGATGAAAACATTGCTGCATTATGTAAATCAAAGCAAATCAAATGACGTACGAACCAATGCATTCAGCACAAGCACGAAATATAAGAGTCAAGGAAAAAATATCTTTTGGATTTGTTGGCCACCATTGTCGCGACATTACAAGAAGTTAGGATAAATGTATATTTTATCCTTACTTCCGAGTCAAGTCCCTACGTTTTGAGCTATAGGTCAATATACAGCTAGGAAAATACTGTAGGCTACTTCTCCAACGTTTTGATTGAAATCCTGTTCACTGATAGTTGAAAACAGTCTTTTGCTAAGCTCCCCATCCCAAAACTAAGTCTTCACACTGGTGCTGCTTTTTGTCTTCGGCAAAAGCATCGCAAAGATCTGCCTGCTGATGTTTCGAGAACTAAGGTTCTCTTGCTTAGTCTCTGGACTGGGGCGGGGGGTGGTGTTTCGCCCATTATCGGGAGCTAGTGGCCATCGAAGGAGTTTCGTGGAGCCGGAGTGAACCGCGAAAAGTAATTTGTAAATCGGTTGAAGCTTGACAGCAGTTATTTCAGCAAAAGCCGGATTCTCACAGCCATGAACTTAAATCGTCTCAACTGGATTCTGACTAATATCCTTTTGCCTGAAACGCAGCACCTCAGATTGAACCTTTCTTATAAGCAGGGCAAGTTTTTGTAACTTTTGCAACTTCTTTTAAAATTTCCAACAGCTTCCTAAATACTCAAAATATATGTGGTTCAATGTTTTGACCTGTTTCCAGGAATTTTCTATTGCAACTTTTTCGATTTTTGCGTGCAACTTTTCACTGCAATTTTAATCAAATATTCCGCAAAATGTAAAAGTGTAATTAAAAAAAATACTACAAAACTATTTCAGTTTAGTTCTATTCTCTTTGATTGCATGAAAAAATCTTTATGACGTATTAGCTGCGTCTCAATGCTATCTATGGCGAAACAGTTGGTTTGCAAGCTAGAAGTTTTGCAACCCCAGCCCAGTGTTGCCAACTGGTATATATACAGTATATCTACCAAATTTGAAAAATTTGGTATATTTTCAAAGTGCTTGGTAAATAAATTTTTGATTTGGTATACTGTATGAAAATTTGGTTATATATTTGGTATATTTTTGTTGAAGCGCTTCGTTAAGACTGTAAACCAAATTAATTGGTATTTTGCAAAGCGTAAAGAACGAAAACATGGTGGTGTTACTGCTAAATAAAAAACTAACATGATTTTGCGTAACATGGGAGCAAGCATGCACTTTGACTAAGTGGAAAACGAGACTAGAAGAGAGCTGGAACGTTCTGAAAAACTGAAAGTAACTCTTGGTTTTCGCTTTAGTCAACCAATGCATCCTAAAGTTGGAAAGCTGCGTACGAGAGTGGCCGATGAACCAGTCAAATAGTGGTTGATAGAGTTTGCATAGCTTGCAAATCAGGATTCTGCTGGTGCTGTGTATCCCTTCTGTAAACTGCGCAAAACAAATCAGAAACTGCCAAGCAGGTATTATACAGCATAACAGTGGCGTGTCTATGCAAAGTGGCGCCCATGGCAAAATTTAAATGTGCGCCATTACTGATAACTTAAATATTAAACATTGGCACAATTTTTTGCGAAAGATGAACTGTAAGGAAAATAATTCTTATAAAACAGAAAATATTTGTGTTTATTTTTGCTTTAAAATTTTCAAAAAGTAAAACATAAATTATCAATGACCACAGGTGTAGGAGCAAGCAAATTTTGGGGGGTGCAAAAGATTTTTTCCCAAATTTTCCCAAACCTGCACAAAACATTGTCGTGCAACTTTTGCGACCGTTTTTTGGCGAGACCTCCAAAAGATGGTCTTCGCTTGTTTTTCTGCAAACGTTGGGCGGAATTTTTCGAAGTCAACAAGATTTGGCGCCATTTTCGCCCAGACTTGAAGAGATTTGCCCAAATTTGCGGAGATTTTGCTCGATTTTTCAGGGAATTTGCTCGGATTTTCAACAAATCAAAGTTTTTGGGGTGCGAGCGCCCCCATTTTGTCAAGCACCCCCCGCCTCCTACACCACTGTCAATGACGGCTACTACATACTTCTAAACTCATTTAGTTTTATTATTGATGAAGTTCAAAACATTCATATCGTAGTGAAATCAAACAACGTATTGCAACTGCCAACGAGAATTTCTTTTAAAACGAATCACATTCAATCTTATTTGTGCAATAAAAGATTTAATGCAAGTCATGAATCACTTCTGTTCGCAATCCACAATTCCATCGATACATAAACATATCCAGCCTTTTCTGGTTAAATTACACAAAACTTCTAATTAAAATAAAACAACACTTTCCGTGCCTTCATCGAAGCAAACTCGTCTATGATTTCATCAGTGAGCTTTTGCTGTTTCGTCCCTTTCTATTCTCATCAAAGCTATATCACATAACCATCCCTGACTTGTTGTTAATAAATGAGGCCCGGAGGTATGAAAGGACCGGTTTCAGTTAACTGAAAGATCGTTCGCAGCTTGCAGTAAATACTGTATAACTGCTATCGTCAGCATTATTTGCAAAGCAATTCGAAGAATGTCTGGAGGTTTTCAGGACGCGATAATTTTAAGTTTCACCACTTGAAACCAGCATTTTGTACTGTATTGAAGAAAGTACTTGTGACATTGTTGGGACTTTTCGGCGCCACCCGCAGGTATTTGGTCCCGCCATGGTGACTCGGCCCCCGGGGAATTGCGGCCCTTGTCCCCCCTTGTTACGCCCGTGAATGTAGCATTAACGAAAAATGAGTGTCAAAAGAAAAGTGTCAGAGGTTTGAAAATTGAAAACGTCATCCTGCTTTGTAGGCTACGGCAGAAGCCTATATATCGGCTTTTTGGCGCGGTTTTTGCGATAACTCGCGAACCACTGTTGCCAAGATCGGCAAGTAAGACATTGTCTTACGACATTGTCTAATAAAGGTTTTTGAGCGATCTTTTTAAGCCCTAGAAAAGATATGTTTCCATTTGAAATATTTCAGAAAAATTCATTTTTTTGTTTATTCGCAAGCAATATTCCACAGCTTTCGGTTATTTTCAGAAAGTCAACGTCACGCTTACCTGTCACCATTTTCGAAGCACTTTTTGGCTTGGACTCCTTGCAAGGACCACAACTAACCACAAACACCAAAAAAGTCACTCATCCTTGTTTTGTGGGGAAACAGTGTTTGGGCAAAAAATGAATTTCTTCAAAATTTGAAACAATACGAATTTTTAAGTTTTTACGCCAAAACATTTGCCAAAAGCATTTCGAGAGTACCATTGGAAAGAAAGGGAAAAACCCTAAAAAGTCCATATTTTTGATATACGCTTTGCCAATGCTTTGTGGAATTTCTGTCAATGTTTTAAATTACCATGACTATTTATACTTTTACTTCCAAGGCCCATCCCTCTATACTTTTACTCGAAAGTTGGCAGGATTTTGTAAAATGTGAATGTCAACATGTTCTCCGAGTTTCAGATTTTTTCGTTAACTGGAACTGGAGGTATGGGCCTTGGAAGGCGAAAAATGATAAAAACGCCCCAGAAAATAGACATTTCTCCCTGGATCCCCAAAAACATGTTGAGGGTTTTGTGCCTACATTTTTTTAATGTTTTAGATATGGTTGAATTTTGTATGCAGAACGAATTTTCTGCCGTATTTTTTTCTCTCTCCACAGGCCGTGAAATAAATCTACTGTTTTTCTGGTTAACGCAAGATCGTTTTTTCCCGGCCGGGCATCACAAATACGCCTTTGAAACAACAAAGATGTGTCGTCAAAAAATCTTGCTTGCAATGTTTTACATGTTGATGTAGCTTCAGTGGTTCGCGAGGTATCGCACAAATCGGGAAGAAAAGCCAATATATTCGCTCCGGGTTCAATCAACTGTGTCACGATTTTTTTGCAAGTTTGCCTACCGACTGTAAAAGGGGCGTCAAAGGCAAGGTTTACCACGTGTCCTCGCCAAGGCCTGTTCCCGAATCCCTCGCCCTAAATACCCTTTTCCGTGGTACATATGGCGTAGATAGTGACGATATTTGCATCATGCTATTTTCAGACGAATGCAGAGTTTATTTGAACACCAAGTTCAACAAAATATTGTCTGCACAAGTTATAGGAGTTGCAGCATTCATGTAAACAAAAAATCTAGCATAGGCTTCAAAACTTTGTTACAGGCCCGTTGTTGCAATGTAGTATTGTAACAATCAACGAAGTTCCACATGCACAATAAACCTCCGACGTTCGCGAACGCCACTATGCTTGTTACGGTGCGTACCAGTTGGAAGCTGTTTTGTTAAATAAGTTAAGGTGGCGCGTTCAATAATCGAAATTTGACTTCGGTTAACTACTACTAACGCCAATAACATTGATTGGCCAATAGCGACACATGGAATAGAATGGCTGATGAAACCCTGGATGCCTGCTTGATTCTGTCGACTACCAAAATTAAAGCAGAAACTGACTTAATAACTAAAACCAAGAAACACTATTTTTTTGTTGTTTGTTGGTGTGTTGTGTGCCTTTTTCTAGCAGAAAATCTCTATTTTAAGTCCTAAATAATGAAAAAAACTTCAATATCAAAATTACCCTAGAATCCAACATTGCGTTAGGCGGTCAGCAAACATTAGGTCTATTGGAAAAGCAAACCAGTCACTTAATCGCAATGGAGTTTCTCTTTTTGCGGCCCGCAAATCTTTCCTCAAACCGTAATGTGACCCTTCATGCTCGCAGTCTTGGACCACCCTGGCCTAGATGATTGTGCTTAACTTTGTTACAACTGCCCTTTTGAGGGCAACCATGCAGTTGCAACTGGCCCTTTGAGGGCAACCACAATGTTGATATGGCCCTCAGTAAAAGTGCGTTTGACACCCCTGGTCTATCACAATCCTAAAGGCTACGAAGAGGTGTGGTGACAGCGCACAACCTTAAAATACACAGTGAACGGTTGTGATTTAACTGCCCCAAAACGAACACAAACTGCTGAGAAGAAATGCAACGACTCGACGGCCAGTGACAGGCGGCCATCGACACCGTACTCCAGCAACATTCCCACAGTTTTTACGAGGAACCCGGCCATATGCTTTCTCAAGGTCGACAAAACATGTGTCGATGCTTTTGGCTTATTCTTAAAAGTTTGCTGGAGAGCGAAAATTCAGCTTGGGGCGGTACGACCGGGATGAAAACCGCACTTGGTAACATGCAGCTTTGGTTGAAGTATTTCTTACGTGACGGTCACATTTGTTGACGCGAACTCAGAACATAAGGTTTACTTTTATCGCCTGTGCTGCACTTTTCCTTCTATAACTAGACGGCTTCCTATTGCCGCTTGATGTGACGTCACATGTTGCATCTTTTTTCAAGGAACTTGGCCTACACTTTTCTAGGGAGGATAAGGAGAAAAAACAAGTACGTTTTGGGGAGTTAACGCGAACCTAATGGGAATAAAGCAATTGCGAATAAAAAATTACGTTTTCTCAGTAGATTCAAATTTGCGAATAAACGATTGCATAACATAAACGAATTAATCGCATTATATGTCAAAGAAAGAGCTAACTGAACGAAAACTAACATACTTTGAAGTTTGCACAAGTAACTCTACAAAAAATTCAAAAACCTCTTTAATTTTTGTCAATACTTGATCGGAAGATTTATTCAATTTATGACAAACAACAAACTAGTGTTGAATAGAATGCAGTATTAGGTGAATGGAATGTAAAAAAAAATAGATAGATAAATCTGGCACAAAATTATAAAAAAAAACATTATGAAGTTTAGTGCGACTTCAACAGTTCTTTTCTTTTACACATTATTGTTGTAACAAAAGCATTCTCGAAACCTCAGTAAAGTGCTTTTATAGTTTTTCCCCACCCAAGAGGAGATACAGCAAATCAACCACAAGTAAGTTGTGCACATAAGTTGAATTCACATCTTTTTGCATACAAACAGCAAAATCAGTTTCAGATGTTGAATTAAGCGGGATCGTATATATCAATCTTTCTGTCATTCGACCTATAGTTTGTTTGAAATAATACATATTTACCGGTAGTGTTATAGGCTAGCGCAAGTTTCAGTGAAAGCGCTTCGTTTGTTCAAGTTTTGCTGGATTTGATTCGGCGTCTTGTGAAAAAACTACTTCCTTGTTACAAAACGTCTGTTTTTGCAGACCTACACGGCAACTTCAACGAAAAACAGCATCTGCCACTTTTTGACAAAAGACCTCCACCGGCAACGATCAAAGACACGTCTGAGATTGGCGCACATGGCGGTTCATGCATTTTTTCTGCATTGTTGTTGTTGTAGAATGTAGATGTTGTTTTTCGACCAGTTGCGCATCATGTTGAAGAAGATATAGCGTGCGCGTTTATTGCAAGCTGGTTGACATGACACGAAACACACTTGTTTAGAATTGGCGGTAGGCACTGAACTCTGAGTTATGGCGCCTTCTGGACCTGTCCGGCCCAGGAAAGTGATTTCACCAGTGCAGTGGCTCCCAACTTGGGTGCCACGGCACCCCAAGTGCAGTTCACAAAAGTGGTCTCCAACCTTTTTGTTACCGCGGGCCAATCAACGCTTGACAATTTTACCGCGGCCCGGAAGTACTCTGTGATAGTTGTTTTTTTTTCAACACCTGACGTGAATTGACCAGTTTTATATGCGCACAACAGTGCTTTCACAGGAAGAATCGACTAATCACATGACCAGTAAACGAGTGGTGTGACCACCAGTCCATAGTTTTGTCCCCGCTTACCTATTGATCCGCTGCCCAGTACCGGTCCATGGCCCGGGGTTTAGGGATCACTGTTTTACAAAGTGGTTAGGGACCACTGTTTTACAAAGCTCACGGGTACGGCGAGGGGGCAGGCAATACGTTTTGCAATGTATCGTTAAAAGTTTTTTGAAAATATCATCGAATCTCAAAGGCATTAGCTATGCCCGCGCCACTGGGTGCAGGGAATTATATATCTCTTCTGAAGGGTGTTGCAACCCTAAAACGTTTGGGAAACGCCGCACTAGTCTATGAAGATAATTTGCATAAACTTGAGTGAGACACGAAGCATCACATCAACTTATTTGCTGATTCAACAAACCCAAAACCAACGCCATTAGAGAAACATTTGGTAGTAAAGAAGTACAGAGGAAAAAATTACCGCAAAAGCCTGACTATTAATACATTTGTTCATGTGTGTTGTTTTCAAAGATCAACGCCCCAGTGTGGTTAGCAACCAGACTGCTCCTAAAATTTTCAAGCCAGCAACTATCTTGAGTACAAAGGGGGCCAGTGGAAAAGGTATGTGTGCTCCTGTGTTTGCTGGATTATACCAGCAATAGGTTTAAGGTTTGATTTTTAGTGTTTCTTTAAACAATTGGAATATAATTTAAAAAAAGTAGTCAGCGCTTCTTAAGTGGCTCGCGCGGTCGTTAAAGGGTTAAACAGTGTTGATTCACAAAAATCAACTTTATTTGTGTATTTGAAACCTAACAAATTATTGTGCACGAACATGGTGAAATACTGCAAACACACTGGAAACAGGGAAACAGTGAGAGTTCCACAGAAAACGTCGCTGGAAATTTTGAAGACTTCTGCAAAACAATAGACACGTTTTATTTTATGCTACCGTTTGGAAGTAGGGGAAAAACAGAATATTAATTGAAACACTGAAATTATTTTTGCACCCTGAAATTATCTTTAATTGAAACACTTAAATTATCTTACACAAACACTGAAATTATCTTACATAGGAAACTCTCCTCCTGCAGTTTGGATGCAGCCTGTTGAGTTCATTCATCGTTCACTGAACGTTTTTAATGTACGATAATATACCGTGTGCATGTATGTTTATATCTCTTATAAATTTCATTGCAAAATCAATACTTTTAAGTCCAGGTCCTCCCAGCTGACAGGTTTTACAACCAAATGATGCTAAGGAATCACAACGTATGCTCGTAACCTTATTTAACCATTTTCGAAACATTGAACTTATTCCTTACACTATTATGGTTTTGTTTCTTTTAAAACACCGCTGCGAACAGTTTCGCAGAAAACACATCAATCAATGTTTCTCTTGCAAATAATCGTTGAAAGACAGAAAAAAAATTTTTGTAATTTTTTGTTGAAAAAAGTAAAGATTATTAATAGGAAACAAATTTTGTGTTTTCATTAAGGCGGTTCTCAAGAAAACGAGTGAATTGTTTTATCGGACTCACTAAGGTTTCCACTGTATAATCAAGTTAACGTTTTTTTCTCAGACATGTTTCTACTGTGAGAATTTTAATGGTATTTGCATTGTTCATCCACGACAGCTTTCACGACATTTTGAATGCAAAGTTAAACCTCATACCAAGTGATCGTAGTGTCTGAAATGTATATGTACTTCAAGTTTTCAGGCAGTGATCCAAATTGTTCTTTAAAAATGTAAGGTGTTTACCAATTTTGTCATTTTTGAAAATCGTTTTTTGAAAAATCTGCCTAGATATCATTAACGCAAGCTTGTTCAGAAAATGCATCTCCTCCTCATGCAAGGTAAAATACGTTTTGAGTTATCAGTCCAAAGTAGTAAATTTTTTAATGATATTCGCAGAACTTGAATTCACAAATGAAGAAGACAATGATGTTAAGGGCAATTATTCTTCTAAAACACCGTTGGCAACGATCATGAGCACAGGTGAAGCAGGTGAGATTGAAGGTTAACTTTTGCAGTATTGTTTCATTTTTTGAAAATTAAACAAAGTACATTAATGATTTTAAAATTAACTCGTTTTGATGAAATAGAGCATGTCAAGGCTCAAGGCAGTTATGTCACTCAAGCGAGCTCGCAAACACCGACCGCAACCATCATAAGCACAGGTGAAGCAGGTGAGATTGAAGGTGAACTTTTGCAGCATTGTTTCATTTTTTGAAAATTAAACAAAGTGCACTGATGATTTTAAAATTAACTCGTTTTGGTGAAACAGAGCATAACAAGGCTCAAGGCAGTTCTGTCACTCAAGCGATCTCACAAACACCGACCGCAACCATCATGAACACAAGTGAAGCAGGAGAGATTAAAGGTGAACTTTTGCAGCAATGTTTCATATTTTGAGAGTTAAACAGAGTTCATCAATGGTTTTAAAATTAATTTGCTTTGATAAAACAGTGTGAAACGTGGTTAAAGAGGGTTCCGCCACTCAAAGTAGCTCACAAATGTCGCTGCCCACTTTCTTGAGCCCTGTTTTTTTCTGGTGAATATAACGGTGGACGTTTTGAGACGATTTTTCCACTTCGTTATCTTCATCGTTTGAACGAGCGAGTTCTTGGAATCCACTGCTAGGCCGCACTAGATCTCGGGGAAAATGTTGAGCAGCCATTCGATTGTCCGTCATAAAGATTTGTCATTGTCAGGCCATGCGGTCCATGTGGAGGATTAGACATGAAATACAACACGGTCAGTGGTCTGTGCCTCTGCGCCACGCTCACGCAGCAGAGTAGGCCATAACCCATTTATGTAACCAGGAGCGAAAATGTCCGACGATGGTGCGATGACGGCTAAAGCCGAACTCGCGATATTATTGGCAGGGCCATTCCGTGAGGGTGGGTGCCGACGTCGGGGATGGAAACATGGAGTCTTTTAGGGTCTTGTCCAACCACTTCGCATTCCATCGGTAAGCCGCCCAGTGCGCCGCACTTTTGTTGTTGTCGTCGTCATATGACTGATGAGTTGTTGGGCGGCAGGTACAAATGGGTATTTTGATTTGAGATGCAGTGCGTTCCAACCCGGTGAACGGGTGAGAGCTGAATGGAGCTGTCGTCTAGGCTCTGTGGCACGGCTTAGCAGAAACAGTGTGGCTCTTTTGCGACGAAGATAGGCAGTTTGGATGCTCGCAAGGATAGGAAAATTGTCAACTGGTGTAGGACACAGGCATCCAGTCACAGTTTGCAAGGTGTCGTTGGCGATAGGATCAATTAGATCCTGGCGACAGGATCAATTAGATGGATATAAGCGCCACTGCACCTGGCGTTTTTTTCACAATCTTCCTATTTAAAAACAGGTTAGCGATTTTCGTGATTTTTAGATTGTCCGGAAAAATGCCGCCACATATGCATTCGTTGCATTCGTTTATAAGATTTGATAGAAGAGTTGCCCGTAAATGTTTTGACAACTTCAAAGCGCGCACTGAAATATCGTTTTTGGATTTAAATAAGCACGTAATTTAACACCTTCGGCGCGGCGTGACGTCTGTGCGAATGTTCAGCCGTTGTGGAGAGATTTTTGGGATGTTTTTGCTCAATAGCTAGCTAGAGTCAAAGGCACCAAACTCAAAATTTTTAGAGTCAAAGGCACCAAACTCAAAATTTTTTTGATCGATTTATCTCCTGTTCAAGTAAGATGCATTGACACAGGACGAACATTCGTGTAAAATATGGTTGCAGAATAAATCGCACAAAAAAGTTAATGTGTCTTTTGCAACAACTTACTGAACCCAATTTACTTGAAAAAGAGCGTTGCTAGCTTAGCCACCCCACCCGCAGGGAGAGTACGGTGAAGTGCAGTTGCTTGAAAAATCAATATCTTGGCATGTTTTTCAAATAACGGTCTAAACGTTTCTGGGAAAATTCATAATAATAAAAAATAACTTGCAAATCTTCATTGCAAACAAAATAGTTTCACAAATGTTCTGGTGCTTTACACAACTAAGTTGCTCAACCGTACCTCATTAGACAAAGTTTTGTAGCCAACGCACTTGAGTAGTTCCGATCCAAACATACATAAATGAAAGAGTACTTTCTCTATACACCTGAAATTTTCAGATACGATGTAATTTTACAAGACAAATGTTCGTGTAAAATTTGGAAGAAAAAATCATGCATAAAAATGTATTGTCTTCCACTCTACAACTTAATCAACACAAGTTTCTTAAAGCAAGCGCACTGCCAGCCACGCGCAGCAACCGCTGACTGATGCGCTGTTGTGGCTTTCCCAGTCTGAGGAACCAAAAAAACAATGTAGGAGTTTGGGTTTAGCCAGCATAGAGGTTGCTTGTAGGAAGGTCGTCGTGGTATATAGAATTACTGAATTCCCCAAACGCTACTAGCAACCAAGCAGTTTGGTCGGTGTGCGAGCGCTTTTCTGACTCCCAATTAAAACTGCATGAAATTTGAAGATGCCAAGTCGAAGCAAGGAGTTGGCTCTTACCCTTTTCATAGTTTGCTTCACAGATTTCCTGGTGCACATATCTTTATGTACAAAAGGCTTCTGATATGCTTTAGCAGCTGCAGCAGCAGAAAATTCTTTGGCGATAGCGCGACAGCAGAACAACAAACGTGGTCTGTGCGCTAGCAAGTCAAAAACTCGACTCACGAAAACGTGACGTCCACGCCGCTGGATCAAACTTGAATAACGAAAACGTGTACCGCATGCGAGGCACAGCGAGTAACTCTCAAACCTCCACGCAGTAGCGTATCTGTGCAAGCTAGCAGCCATGGCAAAGTTTAAATGTGCGCCTTTTTCAATAATTTTTATATTAGACATAGCACAATTTTTACGCAAAATAAACCATGAAAATAATAAACGTGTCAAAACCGAAAACATGTTAGCAAATGTTGCTGGATACTAAACTGCATTACTAAAAACGTTTTTGATCATATTACCTGAACTTTTCAATGTTGCAAAATTTCGTTGCACAGAGACAAATACGAAACTTAACAAGGCAAAAACTTTTTAATCAGTGAATTTTCCTGATGAATGTTTCGAGGTGTGAGGAACATTTTCAGAAATTTGTTTTGCAAAAAACTAGTACGGCAAAAGTTATCGCGATGGCGATAATATGAGTTTTCTGATAAACTCAAAGACCGAGCATCTGAACTACAGAAGCCATATCGTTTTGGCGTGCAAGCTTTGCTATAGTTTGTTGCTGGAGAATTAGCGCGCAGTTGCAGTTCGCCAATCGACGTTGAAGTTGTACATTTAGTTGCCGTGCCTTAGAACCTGTGTTCACCTAACTGAAATATTTGCAGCTGTGTGCTTTTCTCCTTGTTCATTGTTTGTCGCTCACTCTTCCAACTGGTAAATAATCCTGTTTGCTCAGTTCACCTGCGCCTGACAAAAAGCTTGGTTTGCTTTGTTATGTTGCAAAAACATAATCCGCAATCAATCGCTGTTAAAGTTTGCTGCATGAAATGTGACAAAAATGTTTGCACTGATCATCTTCGCTTCCGTAGAGATTGCTGCAGAAAATAGGAGGCAGCAACTCTGTGAGAATTGTGGTGAATCATGGTAGGCGAAAGGGCGTCCAATACGCGTTTATAAACTCGCGTGAGTGGTAGCTCTCCACAGCTCGCAATAAATCTGGCAACTTAACAATGACATTTTGCGTGCCAAGTCGAATCAAGGCTGATGTAAGGCTCTCGTCTCTTTAATTAAATCATTTCACAGATTTGTAGATGAAATACAACAAAATTCTTTTGCAGGAGGCTTTGCCAGAGACGCAAATCGACAACAGCACGGTGACAGTGTTGCGACGCCAATCTTAATTACACTTTTACATTTTGCGCAATACTTGATGAAAATTGCAGTGAAAAGTTGCACGCAAAAATCGAAAAATTTACAATGTAAAATTCCTGGAAACAGCTCAAAACATTGAACCACATATATTTTGAGTATTTAGGAAGCTGTTGGAAACTGTAAAAAAAGTTGCAAAAGTTACAAAAACTTGCCCTAGTTATAAGAAAGGTTCAATCTGAGGTGCTGTGTTTCACGCAAAAGGATATTAGTCAGAATCCAGTTGAGACGATTTAAGTTCGTGGCTGTGAGAATCCGGCTTTTGCTGAAATAACAGCTGTTAAGCTTCAATAGATTTACAAATTACTTTTCGCGGTTCACTCCGACTCCACGAAACTCCTTCGATCAGTGGCGTAGGCAGAAACGTTTCATGGGGGAGGTTTCATTCAGTGGCATAGGGTGTCATTTGCATTTGGTGTGCGCTGTTTGTGACGTCACAAAATGACGTCATAGTCCTGTTTCCAAACCAACGTTTTGGCGAAGTTTGTTGACATAATATGCA